>Ga0081474_110286_pt1 | contig 28821 bp, 27 predicted proteins | sample OneHunmetagenome_2_FD_70978 | JGI IMG/M metagenome (GOLD analysis project Ga0081474, IMG submission 70978) | Ferrous microbial mat communities from One Hundred Spring Plain, Yellowstone National Park, USA v2 (version 2) | ecosystem: Environmental > Aquatic > Non-marine Saline and Alkaline >... | reverse complement strand
TGCTGTAGGTTTTCTTGGCATTCCTATTCTCTTCTGCTAGTAATTCCCACCAGTGTTCGAAGACGTAGAAGGGGAACATTAGGGTATATCTCGTTATGACGTTCTCGTCGTACTTGTGCCAATCCCTCTTGTACTTACTCTTTCCCATGAGTAATACTCGGTATAATTATTTATAAATTTTTGTATAATTCTGAAGTAGCCCACAAAGCACTATTTTGCAGAAGTTTTATAGCTCATTAGAAATACCTGCGGTTATTTATGGGTCTCAAATAATATATGTAAATTTAGGGATGGCCTTTGAGAGTAAAGGATATAGATTTACTTATATATGACGTTTATCTACATACTGTTTTAGTTAATGCGTATAGAAAGGCCTTTAATGAGGAAAAGTAAGAATTAGAAGTTTTGTTAAAAATAGATAGTTAATGCGTCTACTTAATTATCATTTTGTTTAAAGATCATGGGACACGTTAGTATTTCTTGGTCTTATTTTTTGGATATAGAACTTATCTGCTTTGTGGATCACTTCAGAATTGTACAAAAATTTTAGGTAATTATGTAAAGTATTACCTATAGAAAAATGAGAAAGTATAGAAGTATATTAGAGATTAGAGCAAGTATAACGAGAACATAATATAGATATAAGCTAATGTTTCCCTTCTATATCTTAGAACAGTAATGAGCTAGCAGAGGAGAATAGGTATGCTAGAACCAAGTATAAGGCACTAAAGGAATTCAACGAATTCCTAGCATTCCTCCACATCTTCCTTTTATACGAGATCGCAGTAATTCATTTTAAATAATCCAGCTAATCTCAGTACTACTTATAGAAAATTTTTAGAAAATAATCTAAACTAAATAATTGAATAAGGTAATTATTTTAAAAACTACAATTAATAAGTTAATGTTTAGTTAAATTAGTGAAGATTAAAAAAGGGAGACGATTATATTTTATACTTGAAAATGGGAAGGAAAGACATAGTTGATTTATTTAAGGATAGAGCAGTGAGATTTTTGAGAGAAGCTATTTCCGACCTGGATAAAGGCTGGTATGATTTCGCAGTTTTTCATGCAGAGCAATCATTGCAATTAGCCTTAAAAGCAATACTACTTGAAAACAAAGGAAATTATCCTTTTACTCATGATTTAGATGAATTAATAAATTCCGCATAAGGATATAAAACCAGAACTTTTAGAATTAAAAAATAATAATAAAGAGCTAATAATATTATTGAAACTCTCTTATATTGGGTCTAGATATTTTCCCAGTTCTTACGATAAGGATATTACATTAAAATTAATTAACCTGGTAAAAGAATTTCTCAAAGTGATTGGATTATGGCAGAAAGAATAGAATATTTCAAGAACTGGAGAAAATATGCTGAGGAAATTTGCATTTCATTAAAGAAGATCTTACCAGATGTAATGGTTGTAGTCTTTGGTAGTGTAATTAGGGGAGATTATGTACCTTCTCTAAGTGACATAGATGTTCTTGTAGTTAGTAATAATGTTGGTGACATAATCTGGCAGGCTAAGATGAATCTTTACATAAACTCTATTCTTAAAAGTGACGTAACTCCCTTTGAATTTCATTATTCTAACTGGAAGGATTATGAGGAATTTTATAAGAAGTTCTTTAATCCTAAAATAGAAATCAGATGCTAATCTCAAGAAGCATCTCTTTTATTATATGTTAATTTACTAGCCACTTCTGCTTAATACCTTAAGTTAACATCAATCAGTAAAGTATTATACTTAATATTATCTAAAAAATTCAATTTCAAGAGTGCTTATAATCTTTTTCACAGTAACTGCAACGATAGTTAGAATGCTGAAACAGAAAAATATTAAAGTTCATAAGAGCATAGGCGGATAAAAGAATTTGAAAGAGAAATGCCTAAAGGAAAGAAGGTAAACGAGAGGGAGATAAGCGTACAAGAATTATAAGGGAAGACAATAAGAGAAGCAATTACATTGAAGACACATAAAAATAAGTAACAGTTGGAAAATAGCTAGAAAGAGACTAAAAATTCAATTAATTTATAAGGCTTTCTTCTAACGTTAATTTAAGGTAAATATACTAGTTATTAGAGTGTTAAGTTTAGCGACATCTTGAGAAGAGAATATTAATATGGGAAATTTTTATCATCTTTAGCTTATTATTTATTAATAAGTTTTATTTCGAATAATATAAGATTCTCTAAATATTTTCCATATTCTATCTTAAGGGAAGTTATAAATTCATTATAGCTACTATGAAAAATACTATACTAAAGAACTATTTCATATAATGGCATCTAAATTTTCATTTATATACTTAAAAGAATTTTTTAAAAAAAAAGATTTCTTAAAAATCTTTACTGGTTCTTCTTAGAGACAATTACTTCAACTCCTTTCTTATAAAATAGCTTATAGGAGATCGCAGTAATTCCTCCCAAAACTAATAATCCAGCTAATCCTAATATCACAGCCCCGACTTCTAAGGAAGTAGGATTAGTAAGTAATAATGATGCTGGAATCCCGCTCGGAGGTATAGAATCAACTAATATATTCCCTTGAGTAAACACTCCAAACATAATGCTTCCTAAGAACGTGAAGAAGATCGTTAAAGCCTCTTTAAACGGTACATTTCTAAATGAGGAAAGGTATAATAATACATATAATATTATAATGTATATCCAGAAGCCGGCATTTCCAATAGCACTGTTAAATACTGTAGGTAACCATAGACGCGTACTAACTAAGATTAAGATGTTTGATAGGGTTAAAGCTAATGCCCCTAATAGGAATCTCTCCTTAATGCCGTAGAATGTAATTGTAAAATATACTACATACATTACAATCCCTATGAAGAAAACCCAATTAAATGGATTAAATATCATGCTGAAATAATTGGGGTAAAATACTTGTAAACTGGGGTTTGAGTGTAATACGACAGATAATTCATTCTTCTCAAGTACACTTGCAACAGTGGACAATGGAAGCTTTAATCCTATTCCATAACCGCTGAATACAGACGTAAAAATTGTATTTCCTATAAATGCTACTATTAGAACGAAAGGAACTGCAAGTGTAAATAGCTTTTTTGAAGTGTTATACTTACCTAAAGTATCTGCTCCCTCTCCTGAGGCTATTAAATAATGATGGAAAGCCAATATTATTACTAATACTAATAGCAATCCATATAAAGCTTCGCCCGTGGCGAACATTATTGGTGCAAATATACCATTTAAGGAAACTACTAAATATACTAAGGATGTAGCGATTATTGCCCATAAGGATCCCAATATTAACCTCATTCTCTCCCTATATTTGTCATATCTGCATATTGGTATCATTACAGCTGATCCCGCTTCCAAAATGAATACTGTTACGAACCAAGCTAATGGAATGAAGAAGAATAGTATATATGGGTTCATTTAACTCACCTCCTTAAGGCTATAATGTCTTGAGATATCTCCTTACCCTCAAATAGTCTCTTTAACATATATAAAGTGCCTGCCACAGCTATAGCTAAAACTATCATTATTGTAATTCCTATAGGTAAAACGTCTGGACTATTATTATAAGCCTCACTGGTTAGCATTGCCGCTTGTATTGCATAAAGTCCAGCAGATGTTTGAAACATTGGCCCCCATATGATGAACGGCTGTCTACCCACTTCAGCGGCAATCCATCCAGACTCCCAAGCAATTAACTGTAGCCATCCTGCTATAAATGCCATATATTGAGTCAATTTCTTCTCTATATTTAAGAAAGAAGACTTAAAGTATATACCTAAGGCTAAAACCCAGAAAACTAACGCGCCTATTATTCCCAATATTGCGTGAATATCATAAGCGTTATGTGCTAACCACCATATGGGATCCCAATCGGACTGCACGAAACTAGAGTAACCTAAAACTAGGGCATTAGGATTTGGGGGCCAGGATACTAATATTGAAAGCCCTGCTGGAATCGATATTGGTCCTATTACTAATGGTGCACCTCTAGTAGTGTACATTAACCCCTCTAATGTAGCTAATTTTAAAGGCTGTATTGCGTAAAGTGTCTTCCCTGCGTTATCTCCTGCCCATGCTAAAAATATGGCGTCTAATGCTGCTAAGAATATAGATAATTTTAGACCTCTATTGTAATATTCAACTTCGTCGTGAGTTAGACCCCTCTTAAATAACATCCTAAAGGCGAAATAGCCAGCAAGGCTCCCAAAACCCACAAACCAGGCTCCTGCTACACCCATTGGTACCTCAGCTGAGGCTATAGGTGGCCATAAAGTAGCCAGCGGGTTTATATCTGTTAGAACTCCAGAATTAGCGAACTCTATGACGTTAAAACCTGTTGGGGTATTCATCCACGAATTAACTAGTATTATGAGTATTGCAGAACCAGTACTTCCTAACCCTATTAAAAGGCCTATTATCATATGAGCAGTCTTTCCCATTTTATCCCAGCCGTATAAATATAAGGCTAAGAATATAACTTCTGTAAAGAACGCTAGGACTTCTATTTCAAAGGGCAATATGTCTACCTCGTTAACTATATACATCCATTTATACCAAACTGTTATAAACTCTACAGCTATTGCAGCACCTGTAGCAGAACCTACAGCGAAAAGTACTGCCATCACTATTGAGAATCTCTTAGCTAGAGCTAAATAATATGGGTCATTTCTCCTATAGCCTAAGTACTCCGCAGTTACTATGAAAAATGGTAAACTAATGGCCCAATACGTGAAGAGAACGTGCACACCCATCGTATACGCAGCTAAAACTCTATCGAATACGAACAAGCTCATATTTTTTCACTTCTATAAATTTATTAGAGATTATTGATCATTATAAACTTTAGAAAGGAACTTATATTGAACTAAAACGTATTTTTATGATGATTGTCCTACAAAAATAGTAATTATTTATTATAAGTCGTTAAGATTATCATTTTTATTATTTACTGTGAATTAGCTAATTAAGATAAATTATTCCCAAAATTTCATTAGTAATATGAGGAAAATAATATAAGACTAAAATGAAAAATATAGCATAATGACAAAACTATGCTTTGAAGTCAAACGTGAAGTTAACGGTAGTTCAAAATTAATCATGCTAAATAGAAATATTTTCAAAAAAATTATAGGAAATAATTTGTATTTGAAAGTACTTCTTTACCCAGACTTCAGAGAGATAGGAGTGAGTAAAAGTTACTATTATTATATTTTAGGAAAATTAAATAAATTAAATTTGATAAATAATGGAAAAATAAATTTTAGAGTTATAGTATCTTATATATACGACGATAAACTACAGACTATAAAAATAGACCCTATATTCATTTTATTAAGTAAAAACATGCTCTGCATAATAGATCTGCGGAGAAGATGCAGCATAGACGATAAAGTAGTCGAGGACCTAAAAATACGAGAGGTCACAAAAGAAAGGATAAAAAGAGCGCTCTCCCAGATTATTAAACAGTATTTAGAGGTGGGGATTGCAAATGTTGAATAAGAACGTATTGTGGTTTTTGGGTGGTCTGTTAGCAGGAGTAGGTTACATATTTGGAGTTTTTTATCTAATCTTATCTAGAAAGGACTCTAGTAAGTGGTTAGGATTGATGTTCTTGCTAGGACCATTTGGTTCATTAATATTATATATCATGTTTAGAAATAAAGATAATATTGCAAATATTTCCCTTTACCTACTTTATGGTTTCATATTATGGGTACCTATAGCGTTAATATTAGGAATAAACCCCTTTTACCAAATTTTCGGTTACGTTCATGGATGGTTAGGAATTTAGCAGCTATTTAAATAGTCTCTAATTGATTACTTTGTGGATTGCTTCAATTTTTATCAAAGCTAACGTTAAGTTTACTTTTAAATCAACGCTTGATTTTGAATTTAAGGAAAATTGATGAGCTTAGTATCTAAGAAATTAAACTAGTCCACAAAGCAAGTAGCGCCTAAAATGTTTTATAAAGATTGGGAGGTTCAAAGGAGACGAAAAATCTCGCCTCTTTGTCGACTTCCCTATAAAAATATGGAATTGAAATAAAATCTCACTAATTTTTCCAAAACGTTATTTGGGAGTGTTCTTATGCAGTCATCTTATTCGAGAACTTATAGTAAAATTATATCAGAGTTTCTCTAATATTCTGTACTCCCCTCAAGTAAGCCTCGTTCAAGGGAGTCTTCTCCCTTGAATAAATTACTGGATACATGACATTAAGTAAGGCAAGACTATAATCAACCATTCTCTCACTCCTATTGACAGCCCTAGTGTCCCTAGCCAACCTAGCCAAATGAGCCCTACAGTAAGAGTTATAACTCTCAACCGTATAAGTGTACTTCTTACTTGCAACGTGATTGTCAAGGACTTGATAAACAGAGTAATCATCAGTGTAATTAACCTCACTCTTAGGCAGAGAATTCAAGAGAAAACTAAAAGTCTTATAATCCCTATCACCCGTAGTAAAGAAGGGTAAACCATCAGCTAAGGCATTCCAAATCCACAAGTTCTCCCTCTTGGAACCATGCCTAACCCTAAGGTAAGTCCAACTCTCGTCAAATACCGTGACTTTTGCGGTAAAGCTTTTTAGTTGCTCTTGTAGGACTAATAAATTAACGTATGCCACTATTCCTTTTCTCTTTATCAGACTGTAAACTGTAGTTAAAGGTTTTCCCTCAACTTTAGCTATTCCCCTCATGCTCATCCTATTCAAGTACTCCTTCAAGATCCTCTCCTTTTGCTCCCTACTCATCCTATGACTATTAGCATCGTAGAAAGTCCTTCTGCAGACATTACACTTGTACTTTGCCTTACCTCTTGATGAACCATTCTTGATCACCCTGTCCGACTTACAAGATGGACAGCTTGGCCTAATCTCCCTCCTCTTCCTTACACCCAATTTCCTAGTGTAGTAATAAATTGTTGATGGCGGTATTCCAAGCTTAGTTATTGGCACTCCCAACAAGTATGCAGCTATTGCCATTGAGATCCTTTCTAGATCGTGTTTTCTAGGCTTAACCTTTAAATTCTCTAAAATCAATACTATTAATTGTGTGAGGGTGACGAGGTCCATAGTTTAGGACCCCCTATACAATCTCGTCACCCTCACACAAGAAGTTTTCTCACGAAGACTTATAATCTTAACATATATTTAATATTTTTACTATTCAATATCGAATAAGATGACTGCATGAGAACACCCCCTTTATACAGTTTAGATTAATCAGTTTACAGTTAGACAGTTAATATAGTAAAATTTTTATACCGTACCAACGCAGTGTTCTAATAGTATGAAAGGTAAATATAAAAGAGCAATATCAACATCTACTGCAATAATAATAGCTGTAGTTGTAATAATATTAATAGTAGTAGGTGTAGTAGCATATTTTCAACAGATGGGAAGCCACGCCCCTACGTCGAGTTCTTCTATAACTACTCAATCATCTCTCTCCTCTACCTCTCAATCTCAAACCAGCGCACAAGAAGTTATTAAGATTGGAGCTTTATTGCCGCTTACGGGACAGTTGTCTTCTGTTGGAGCTGAGGCACAACAAGTTTTGATGTATGCTCAAGATCAAGCCAATTCTCTACTTAAACAACTAGGTGTAAATATGCAAGTTCAAGTAGTAATAGAGGATACTGCAACTAATCCACAGACTGCCCTTTCCGATCTACAGACCTTATACTCTCAAGGAGTTAGACTAGTAATTGGTCCATTTTCAAGTGGTGAATTAAGGCAAATAATGTCTTATGCTGAGAGTAACGGGATAATGCTCTTCTCCCCATCATCCACCTCACCTGCATTAGCAACTCCCGATAGAATTAACGGTACTATATTTAGGGATGTACCTAATGATACTTATCAAGGGGCTGTAATAGCAAATATAATGTATCAGCAAGGTATTAGGGCAATAGCAGTAATATGGAGAGGAGATACTTATGGTGATGGATTAGTAAGTGTGGTGAATAAGACATTCACTGCATTAGGCGGAAAAGTAATGCTTGTTGCTAGATACGATCCTTCTACTACAGACTTTTCAAGCTATGTAAGTACGCTAGCAAATACTATTAGCCAGTTAATTAATCAGTATGGTAAAGATCACGTAGCTGTTTACGATGTATCTTTTGAGGAAGGAGCCAGTATACTTCAATTAGCAAGTCAATATCCCCAATTAACAGAGGTTAAATGGTATGGTTCAGATGGTACTGCCGGTGTTGGATCAATAGTGCAGAATCCAGTAGCTGCCCAGGTTGCTGTTGAAACATTATTCTTAAATCCCATTGCTGCACCTGCCCACACTGTATTCTATGATCAATTAACTCAGCACTTCAATAAAACACTTCAAGCTTATTCCTATATAACATATGACATATTCTGGATATACTTCTATAGTGTATTGAAAGTGGGAAGTGATAATGTAACTGCTATTAAATCAATTTTACCGAAAGTGGCTGCTAAGTTCTATGGTGCGTCTGGATATCACTTGTTTGACAAATATGGTGATAGATTATCTGGTGTCTATCAATTGCAGATAGTAAATAAGACAGCTTCTGGTTACGAATGGACTATCTACGGTATCTATGATGTTACCACGCATACGTTAACTATAGGATTTCCACCAGCTGCACAACCCCCACAAGGGTATCTATATCCAGATGATCCACAAGCTCAGTCTAAGTTAAGTAGTATAAGTTAATATAAGGGGTGTATTTTTTGCCTCTTCTTAAATTGGATTCCGTTTCTAAGTATTTTGGTGGTATTAAGGCATTGGATAATGTAACCTTAGAGGTTGATCATTCCAAATTCACTTTACTTATAGGACCTAACGGAAGTGGAAAGTCTACTTTAATTAACGTTGTTACTGGCGTTTATAAGCCAGATTTCGGAAGTATTTTTCTCGAAAAAACAAACGTAACTGGGAAGAAACCTCACGAGATGTATAAACTAGGCATTATTAGGACGTTTCAGAATCCCCAGATTTTTCCTAATTTATCGGTTTTGGATAACGTAATCTTAGGTGTATCCCCAATAAGGGGTGAGTCAATATTTAGATCTCTATTTAGGCCTTTTTGGATTAAGGAAGAAGAAGAGTTAGCAGAAAAGGCATATAACATTTTAAAAATCGTTAAACTTGATAGGTTGTGGGATAGACCAGCAAAAGAATTAAGTGGAGGACAGTTAAAATTACTGGAAATTACTAGAGCACTAATGACTAAGCCTAAACTTTTAATTATGGATGAACCATTAGCTGGAGTTAATCCACAATTGGCAAGGGAAATATTGAATATTCTTACTGATCTAAAGAAGGATATAGGTATCTTTGTTGTAGAGCATAGATTAGATATAGTTGCTAATTACGCTGATTATGTGTATGCGATGTTTATGGGTAAGGTAATAGCTAAAGGCTCAACTAATGATGTACTTAATAATCCCACTGTAATAGATGCGTATCTAGGGTGATGACAAATGTTAGAGACAGTCAAACTTAATGCGGGTTATGGTAAATTACAGATCCTATTCGATGTAGATTTTCTTGCAAGCAAGAAGCAAATCATAACTATAGTTGGACCTAATGGAAGTGGGAAGTCCACATTTCTTAAGACTCTAATAGGTTTAACGAATGTATTATCCGGGAAAATATTATTTGAGGGAGATGATATAACTAAATTTCCTCCTTATAAGAGATCGAGAAAAGGATTAGTTTATGTAGCACAAATCGATAATGTGTTTAGATCATTAACAGTTGAAGAGAATTTCAAATTATCCTCATATAATCTATCTGAAGGTGAATACAATGAGAGAATGGAGATTATATTTACATTATTTAGCCAAATTAAAGACATTTTAAAAAGAAAAGTGTATCAATTAAGCGGAGGGCAAAGGCAAATGGTAGCTATATCATTAGCGTTATTAAGAAAACCTAAAATACTTCTACTTGATGAACCTACTGCACAGCTAGCTCCTAAAATAGCTAACGAGGTCTTCAAGAAGATTGTTGAGATAAGAGATTTAACTGAGGTAGGAATAATATTAGCGGAACAAAACGCAAAGAAGGCCCTAGAGATAGCAGATAACGCGTATTTGTTCACAAGTGGAAGGGTTCTTTTTAAAGGTAAACCATCAGAACTTTTGTCAAATCCCGAATTAGGAAAAATCTTCTTAGGTTTAGGGGTGTAAGTCAAAATGATAGATCCCTTAATTATAAATACAATAGTCTACGGTTCAATTCTTGGTTTATCGAGTCTCTCCCTAACTTTAACTTACCTAACAACTAAGATACCTAATTTCGCTCACGGTATCTTTCTGTTATTTGGCTCTTATATGACCTTTACCATAGCCGAGGTCTTAAAACAGAATCCATATTTCTCATTACCTATTGCATTCTTATTAGGTGGGGCAATAGCGTTAATCCAATACTATGGAGTATTGTTACCCCTAAGTATGAGAGGAGGTGGTTTAGTGTCACAAATGGTTGCTACTCTAGCCTTTTCCATATTACTATATGGAGGGCTAAACGCATATGCAAGCTATCTTGGCTATGTATACAATGTGCAATCTAGGGATGTAACCTTGGGATTCTTAGACTATGAATTAGGGGGAGGAATTAGAGCTGTTTTCCTAGTTTCCATCATTTTAGCGATAGCGTTTATACTCTCGCTTTACCTCTTTTTGAATAAGACTAGACTAGGCATATCCATTAGGGCTACAGTTGAAAACTCGTCATTGGCTGAAAGCATGGGTATAAATACGAAACTAGTTAAGGCAATTTCTTGGTTTTTGGCTGGAGGTATAGCAAGTGCTGCCGGCTCCTTATATCCTTTACAATTCGTATTTTCACCCATACTTGCATATTCAATATTACTAAGCATATTCGCAGCAAGTGTACTAGGAGGTTTAATGAGCCTATTTGGCGGGTTTATAGGCGGATTTATAGAGGGATTCATTGAGAAATACATAATGGCTGAATTATCGATCTATTTATCCCCAGTAATAGGAGTGAGTCCTTTCGTTATCAACCAATACTCAACGTTAGTACCACTCATAGTAGTTGCAGCAGTTCTCTTAATAGCGCCAAATGGGATTATGGGAATAAGGGTGAAATGATGGCAGTAGATATTTCCTCTCTTATTTTAGCCATAGTCTTAGACTTCTCAGTATATTTGATGGTTGTAATATCATTAAATGTAGAAATAGGATTAACTGGAGTTCCAAATTTTGGTAGAGTCCTAGCGTATGCTGGAGGAGCATTCATAGCTGGAGCAATACCGGGAAGGATTTTACAGCTAATATATGGACTTCACAGTGATTATATTCTTAATAATCCCTCTGTAATAGCAGAGATAAACGATAAATTGCTTCAACAACCGTTAATGGCTCTTGCAATTTTAATTCTTACCCTAATTCTAGCAGGGATAGTTGGGGCGGCCTTAGGTTATATTTCATCTTATCCTGCTTTGAGATTAAGAGAGGATTATCTGGGAATACTATTATTGGTAGCTGGGACTTCACTGGTAGTAATAGGGATTACTTACCCACCAATAGTGGGAGGCACAGTAGGTGTTCAAGTTCCCGCTGTATTTAACGCACTTCTAGGTCAAGGATCTAGCTTATATTATAAGATATCAATAGTGTTGTTAGCATTTTCATTAGTAATGCTTCTTCTATTCAACCTAACATCGAACTCCCCAATGGGAAGAGTGTTCAGAGCAGTCAGAGAAAATGAGGATCTAGTAGAAGTTCTAGGTAGAGATATAGGTGTAATCAGAGGTAAGGCAATGGCATTAGGAGGATTTCTAGCGGGCATAGCAGGATCGCTTTACGCTTTTTATATAGGTTCAGTATTTGCAAGTGCATTCGATAATTTAACGTGGTCATTTAACCCATATTTAATGTTAGTATTGGGAGGTGCAGGGACTTCAATAGGCGCAATGCTAGGAGCACTAATATATTCCACCTTATATCACGTTATCGATTTGTACAAACAAACAATAGGGTATTATCTGCATTTCGATGCAGTATGGCTACAATATATGTTATTTGGACTTATACTAACAATAATCCTTATAATACGACCTCAAGGTATTGTCGTAGAAAAAGCTAAGCCATTAGTAAAACCGAAAGCTAAGGATGAGGAAAAACTAACTAGTTAAAGAGAGATTTTTCTGGTTATAAGTTATCTGATACCATTCATAAAACGCGGGGCGAAGTTTCTATAGATTAAGGGCGTCCAATGAAAACCAGGCCAAATCTAGTGCGAAACTGACTTCCTTATATAAAACATATAGTCAAGTCTGTGTAATACAGATCTAACTAGTATGTCTTCACTTGTAGTGTAAACATTAAGTTATAAATTTTCTTCCTAATATCCCAAAACGTATATAAGTGTATCAGTTTGACGGCTTCTCCTCTTGAAGATCCGTTAACTTAATTAATTTGCAGTTCAATGATTACAAAAGATCGAAAGCCTCATCTTTTCAAGGTGGGGATGATAAATATTTAAATATATCCTTTTCTAACGAATATTTAATGGCTTAGGAGGGAACCCAATCAGAGCAATAGTTTCCATGAAGATTGGCTAACAGACTCTCCTAGCCCTCTCAAACCTTTATGTAAAAACATTAAGATACGTTCTCTTCTGGCTAAAAGAAAATAAGATAAACCCTAATGAGAATGTTGTGTTAGGAGTTATTCACCAAGAGCTTTATGAAAAGCTGAGAGAGGAGTTCCAACTACCGGCTAAGATTGCTGAAGATTATAGGGATATCATTTCGATTTACAAGGATTAGTTAAACAATCCTGGAAGGCACCCATTTATAGTTGTGGAAGTCAGACTCAATAGCTAAGCTCCTTCAGCTTATCTTCTAATTTTTCGTCCCAAATATCTTCAAAGTATTTTTTAATATTACGCTTTATGAACTCCACTACAGTGAGTATATCTCTTTCTACTTCTCCTTTATCCTTATAATTTACAAAATTGGGATCAAAGCCGTTATATGAGAAGGAATGAAGGAGAAGTGCAGTTTTAACTATTAATTGCACATCATAGCCAAGCTTTTCTAGATCATAAGATATTCCTATTAAACCAGTAGTTGGTGCCGAGTATCCCACTCTCTCATACCAGTCCTTCTCTTTTTCTGACTTCGATTGTACAATTTTATCAAAGTTCTTTATAACTAGTGCGCTAACCATGGCCTTGACTGTAATAAAGGCTTTAGATGAGGCGTTAGTTATCATTCCCTTTTTAAGCATTTCTAAAGCTAGTTTACCTTCAGTAAGGGTCTCCATTACTTTTACGTAAACGTAAGATCTAGGATCAGCCTTGTAATCTAGAACCTCATACATTAAGTTTATATTAAGAAACTTCCTTTTAACTTTGTGGAGCTAATGGTTTGTTGAATCCTTCAATTTTCTTAGGCGTCAAGCTCGTTAAATTTTATTAAATTCAAAATCAAGCGTTAGATTAAAAGTAAGCTTAGCATTAGATCAGATAAAAATTGAAGCTATCTATAAAGCATCCGTAAACCTAAAATAATATTATATACATATTATATACTGTGAATCTTGAAGAATTGCTCGTAAGGTAACAATTAGTATAGTTCTTACATTGCTTTTTTTGTATAAGCATAAAACGTAGAGTATATAACCAAGCTTATTTCATTAATAATGAAAATTTATAAGATAGCAAGTTAAACATAACATTTATGTGTTATGAAAAATATGAGAAAGCTATGATACAGCAGAGGAAGGCAAAAAAACAGAGAGTAATTGAAACTATCCCAGTAAAGTAAGTGGGCTAGATTAAATCCTCTTTTCTTTTAATTTAATATATTTTTTATATAGTTTATTAACCTCTCTACTATTCACTTTTCTTCCATGTGCTCTTAACCCTCCGCTAAACTTATATGGGATATGAAGTATTTCATGAATCATTACTTTAATTTTATCCTCATTGGATAATCTGTCAAATCTTTCTGAAACTAGTTCTATTACGTAGAGGGGTTCTAAATTAAAAGTCTCAATTACAATTTTGGGGACTGCCCAAATTCTAGCTATTGCCTTAGATTTAGCTCCATAGGAGTACACAACTCTTACCCTATCTAAATTAATGTAGTCTAATCCGAGAATAATAACAATATCTCTTAACAAATCTTCACCGTCTCGAGACCTAACATACTTTATCATACCTTAAAGTTCAATATCAACCATATTAACTTATTCACGGTATCAGCTAAGATCTTTTTACCAAGTTCTTCATCAATTCGGATCGGTTTTCCATCATTAAGTACTCCGAATTGATTAGCTTCCTTAGTTGAATAATAAACGAATACTCCATCTCTAACATCATAACTTTTTATCTCTTCTATTTTATTTAACCTCACTACTCTCTTATCTATTGCGTATATTTTTGACGTTTCTACTGTACCAGCGTGAAGATCATTTACGTTGAATAGCAGTTTCTCCTCTTCACCAAATATGTTGAAAATCATTACTTTAGCATTGCTATATTTCATATTAAATTCCCTTTGAACTAATGGAAGAAAATAGGAATTCCCGCCATGACCATTGACTATGATTATCCTCCTTAGTCCCAAATCCTTGAAAATGCTTTCAAGTAAATCATTAAAGAACGAGATTGCGGTTTGAAAGGATAAAGAGATGAAAGGAAAACCCTTGTGTTCTAAAGATACACCATAATATACTGCGGGAAAGAGTAGCGTAGTCTCCTTTAATTTTTCCTCTGCTTTAGAAGCTACATATTCCGAAATTATACTATCAGTACCCATTGGCAAGTGGGGGCCATGTTGTTCTATACTTCCAACTGGCACTAATCCGACTAGATCCTCCCTTATCTCATCCCTTGTTATTTCTATTAATTTCATGTGATAAGAGTTTCCTAGTTGAAGAAAAATAGTTTACTAAATAAGTATCGTGAAGTAACTATAGACTTTTGTTCTTGATAACTTAGATATTAAACTAGCTTTTCTCTTTGTTAGTCACTTCTTTATAAAGTTAGAAAGTCTCGGATCATATAAAGATAAAAAGTTTGAGAGGTAAAATTAAAATGTATGTCGACAGTGTCTTCTAATAACTCTAGTATACTTATAGGATTGAGCAATAATACCATACAGCTTGTCTTAGAGATAATACTAACAATATTATTTTTTCTAGTTCCATTAATTTTCTGGTTTTATTTCTCAAGGAGGATGATGATAGGGAATACTACTAGAAGTAGAAGACCTAAGATCTATATTCCTAATATTAGATGGGATGAAGTGTATGATTTGAAAGAAGTTAAAATGAGATTAGAAGAGATAGCTAAAATGGTTCAAGATGGAAGGGCATATGGGGTTATACTCTTTGGCCCTCCTGGAACTGGTAAAACAACAATAGCGAAGGCCTTAGCGAATAAATTAGGCTGGGCTTACTTTGAGTTAAGACCAAGTAAAATATTGAGTAAGTGGTATGGTGAAAGTGAACTCTTGTTAGATAATTTCTTCGATCAAGTGGAAATGAACACACCAGCTGTTGTGTTTATAGACGAATTGGATAGCCTAGCTATGAGTAGGCAAAGTGATTTGCATGAGGTTACTCATAGGTTAGTAAATATAATGTTAATGAGACTTCAAGATTTACATGATAAGAGCTTAAGGGTGATAATAATTGGAGCAACGAATGTACCTCAGGAAATTGATGAAGCGTTTTTAAGACCTGGGAGATTTGACGAAGTAATTTACGTAGCATTACCGGATGAGAAGAGTAGAGAGGAGATATGGAGGGGTTATATAAAGAGAGAGGATATTGATTATTCCTTATTGGCAAAGAGGAGTGAGAGATTTTCTCCTGCAGACATTAAGAACGTTGTCGATAAGGTACTAAGTAAGAATAATAGTCCAAATACTGAGGATTTTCTACGGGAGATTGGGAATTATAAACCCTCTATTCAACTTTCAACTATAATTAAATTTGAAAATGTTGCTAGAAAGTACGAGAGGAGTAAGCTAATTATAAAGACTTATGGGGTTCCTAACATTTCTTGGAACGATTTAGGGGATTTAGAAGAGGTTAAGAGGATAATAAGGGAGTCCATAGTATTACCCATAACCAGCAAGGAGTTTGCAGAGAAACTGGGAATATATCCGGTTAAAGGTATACTGTTATATGGTCCACCCGGGACCGGAAAAACTAGTATTGCTAAGGCCCTAGCTAATGATCTGAGGTTCAATTTCATAGAACTGTCTGGAGAAGAGGTCAGTAGTGCAGGTCCTCTAGATGCCCCAAAGATTATAGCTGAGAAATTCTATGTTGCCCTAGATAATGCCCCAGCAATAATATTCATTGATGAGATAGATATGATAGCGAGGAATAGAATGGCTAATGAGTGGAGAAATGCATTGACGGAATTATTAAGGCAAATGGATGGTTTGAGGGAAATTCATAATGTAATAGTTGTTGGTGCAACTAATAGACCTTGGGACTTAGACCCCGCAATATTAAGGGCTGGCAGATTTGATAAGATAATTTATGTACCTCCGCCAGATAAGGATGGGAGAGAGAAAATATTACAAGTTCTTATTAAGGATTTGATTATTAGCAAAAATATTATTTCTAAAGTTGCTGAGCTTACTGAGAATTACACCCCAGCAGATTTAAAACTAGTTGTGGAGGAGGTAAAGAGGAATTTATTAAAAGAGGCCTCAATTAGTGGTAATTTGAGGACCGAAGTAAAACTGGAGGATTTCATGAACGTATTGAATAGAGTAAAAACGAGCTTAGATAGACAAACGTTGATGATGTACGAGAAATTCGGATTTGAAAGAAGATAAGGTTTGGGAAAAAGTTTAATCCCAAAACAATTAAGATAATAGCGTGCAAAACTGGATCAAAGTGCTCATTGGTTTCTCTCTATTTTTACTCCTACTGGAGGCTATGCTTCTGTATAGTATTAAACTGGTCTCGTATCCTTTCCTTCTCTATTCGTCCCTTATATATTTCTTGGCTTTACTATTAGCACTGTATCTCGGTGATTTTAATGCACCCAAAAGGACTAGTAAAAAAAGATGATATAATTTATCTATCAGTATTTGTACTAGTATTTTTAATAGCCCTAAGGAATTACATGCTATCTCCTCCTTACACTCTGGGAGATACTACAATACTTCCTCCAACTAATCCGGGATTATACACGCCGTCAGCCACAATACAATATTATTTATCCCTCTTGATGGGTGAGAACAATTTAATAAAAACATTAAACTTTCTCGCCTTCTTAATAGCACCAATTTCGATCTATTTTACGTTAGGAAGGAAAGGTGATTTATTTAAAAGATTAATTTTACCCTTGATCTTCACATTAAACCCTATTTCCATTTCAATATTTTATACTGGAGATGGTGAAAGTATACTTTTAGTTTACTCATTACAACCATTAGTGTATTATCTTACGCACAAGATGTTATATGACGTAAAGAATAAATTCAAATATCTCATTTATTTGGGCATTGTAGAGGTAATAGGTCAGATCTTCTTCTTTCAAATGTTCCTCTTCTCTTTCTTTTTCCAATTACCCTTTATCCTATTATCCATCAAGGAGAAAAAATACCTATTTTTTCTTTATCCTATTTTAGCTGATCTTCTGGGATTTCTATCAGAACTCTCATGGGAAATTTATCTATACATTGGCGTCGTTCCTAACGTATTGATTTCACCATCGAATACTCTAGTGAGATTAGGGCTAGCCTATTATTCTACGATAGTATCGTCACTTTTATTCACGATTGTAATAACGACTGCATTTATTTATAAGAATAAGTACGCGTTAGCTACAATTACATCGGTAGGATTACTGCTTATAATTTATGCTATTTTACAGAACTTTCAACTTAATATTCCAATCATTTCTGCGTTGCTTGCTTCAATAACAACTTTTCAAACTAAAGTATACTTGTTAAGTTTTGGTCTTTTAGACCTAAGTTTGTTTTACTTAAAGAGGACTAGGGAATTCATAATACCTTTACTTTCATTACTATTAATAGTGCTTCTTGTCAATACCGGAGGTCTACAAGCCACAACTTATTCAATCTTCTCTTTTAAACCACAACCAATGCCTACGTGGTATTATGAACTCTATGATTACTTATCTCAAAACAATCCAAATAATGTTTACTCTTTAGCGACACAGTACCAGTGCTTGCAATATTTACCAGGCTTTAGTGGCTTCATTTACAATCCTAGCTTTATTCATAATCTTACAAATCCTTTCTACGGAATGAAATATCTCATTTCGGCATCACAGATAAATTATACCGGATTAAGACTAGTGAAGACATTTGGTCCAGTTCTAGTTTATTATAATGAGAATTTCACTGGGCTAGCACATTACTTAAATGGAAGCTCAGTTAGGAACTATAGCATTTCCGATGTAGAGATTAGAATTTATGGTGATAAACCACCTTTTGTAGTCTCATTACCGTATTCGGGATATTGGACTAATTCTAAGAATTACAATGGTTTTCTTGAGCTTACGAGTAATATTTCCCAGAACTCTCTCACAACTTTAATACATGAACTGTTCTTTGTAAGCTTATTCTTCCTTATCTTACCTTTTATCTTATTGATTTTTGAAAAAACTCCCATGAAGAGTCTCATAGTCGGCCGCTGACACGACCTTCATTCTCAATCTTCATGGGATTCTATATATAGTAATGTTTTTTGCTATTTTATTTTTGCCTAGCATTTTCTTAAATTATTATGATATTAGTTGGCTTATATTCAATAATTCCGGGAAATACTTTGATAACGCTTATTACTCATGATTTAAAGTTTTATACTATGGACTATAAGCCCTTCATAAAAATTCTTTTCACTCTAGTAATTTTAGCCCTCGTAGACTATTTAGCCAATGTAATTTTAAAAGCATTAACATTTTACTTCCCTAAAATATTCACCTATACCTCTGACGCCTTTACAGCAATAACGGTTATTATAATAGCCATAGGTGGTTTTTACATTATAAGAATTTTACAAGGTTTAATTTACAGTCAATTACTGACAAAATTAGAGAAAAGTACAGCGTCTAGTATAAAAGTCGCTCTTGACATTATATTTTATACGGTTCTCGTTCTTGTAATACTAGCAGCATTAAAAGTAAACTTAACTGGAGTATTAGTCGGTGGAGCTGTAGGTGGTATTGTAATTGGTTTGGCAGTCCAAACGATTGCACAAAATATACTATCCGGAATATTAGTGACTTCTAGTAGGACAATAAGGCTAAACGATTCCGTTTCATTAATATCATGGATATGGGGAAACCCAATAATCGGAGAGATTAATAAGATATCACTACTCTTCACTGAAGTTAAGACAATTAATGGAAATGTTATTAAGATACCTAATTCAGCGTTTCTGGGAAATACTGTATTTCAAAAATTGGAATCTGAACACTCCTTAACATATCCTTATCAATTATTAGTTAATGCAGACGTTCCGGCTAATGACTTACTTAATTTGGCAAGGGCTTATATTAATAACTCCTTCTCAAAAATGAAAATCGGATTACCAGAAATTTATTTTACGGGAAAAAATGGAGGTACAAACGTTTTCACTGTAATTTTACATTTTAATGATATAAATCAACTCAATAATATATTAAGCTTAGTAAATGAGGAGTTTAATAAGGCTTATTGGGAACTTAAGAAAAAGAGTTAAGTAATAGATGAGTACAATACTAAAATTGAAATGTATTAAAAGATTATATTATATATTATAGTTTAAACTTTATTATACACGAGATCCCATTAATATATAATGGAATGGCAGAAGACAATAAAGACAAAACACGATGCCGATACGATAGTCAAAATACTTGCTGATCCAGAATTTTTCATACCTTTAGTTCTGCCAGTTAGGAAATTTCTTCTAAATTCTAATAAATTATATAGGTGTGAAGGAGCCATAGGAAGATTACCAGTTATTTTCCAAGGTAGAGAATATATAGGTTCTTATAATATTACTCATGTTATTGAATTCGAAAGACCACCTGGTGTCTCCGGGAAAATAAATATTCAAGCTATTGAGGATAAAATAAATATTACCATATTACTCCAGAATTTGTATATAATATATTTGCCGCTGAGGGTATATATATCCAATAAATTAAATGAACTGGAGGAAACATTTGATGAGAAAATTAGATTAGAGAGAATAAAGAGAAAACTCTAGCTTCATATTGTTCATCGAAAGTTGGTTTTTAGAAGTTCTATGACTTTCTCTCTAGCTAAATTTAAATTCTCCCTTATCTTTATAAACTCTTCAATATGCATCCTCAGTAATTTACCCTTTTCAGTTATTCCATAAATCTTTTTTCCATTTTCAGTTTTAATGCTTAAAGCGCCTACTTTTATTAATTGATCTAAATATTTTTGAGCTACCGAATAATTTATACCCGCACCATATATTACCCTTGTAACACCACATTCTGGATCACAACTCCTCAATATATCAAGCATTATTTCCATTGTTCCTCTTTTACGTCGTTCAACTCGCATATAATAATATACAAGTAGAAGTTTATAAACATTATCGGAAAATTAAATAACAGCGAAAATATTATAGGAATACGTTGAAATTTAGAACATAATATATAAACACAATAAGAATTTATCATGATAAAAATTTTTATGACAAACCAGCGAGTAAGTTTAAGGAAAATTTAGAAAAGCTTATTTTAATCCGGTAATTCTAGTAGCTCCCTAACCTTTTGAAAAGTCGACGGACTTCCTAAGATTATCAACTGATCTCTAGGTTTTAGCTCAGTATCCTTATTGAAATAAGGGTCTATTTTATTATTCCTTATAATAGCCAACGGAACTACTTCACTAGGTAAATCGCTAATCTTCTTCGCTTTTTTGACTTCAAAGATTCCAATTATCATATCTCCAGTCCTTTCTGGAAATATTAAGCCCGCAATATTGATTGAGAGTGCTGCACTTGCAGCTATTCTACCTATAATATCTTCTCTAGGTATTACCAAATCTGCACCAGCTGTCTTAAAGATATCAGTTAACGAGTAATCCCTAATTGCAACTATTACCTTAAGGGGAGGGTTAAGTTTCTGTAGCTTAAGTGTTATTAATAGAGCTTCCATATCGTTTTCCATTATGACTATAGCGTTTTTTGCGTAATTGACACCAGCTGAAATTAAGTTATTATCATCCTTAGGATCACCTAGAATTACCGCATCTCCTCTATTATTGTTCGCAATGTCTTTAGAACTGGTCAACACAATGTAATCCACACCAAGTCTATTTAGCCTCCTAACGGCACTTAGTATTTCAGTACCGTTACCGATTAAAATAGTATGACCTTTCATATGTCTACCTCTCCATCTAGCTTTTGCGTCATTCCATGTAACCCTACTTATTAAGGTAGCTACAATACTCTGTATTATGCTAGTATATAATCCTACCGCAAGGATAATAGTCAACGTTAGTATTATCTTTTCGGTAGAAGTCATTTGGTAAATGTTCGGTGAATATAATCCTACTGTTGTTACTACATTCACTCCAGCGTAAATTGCGGAAATCCAGTCTAGATGCTGGTAGTTCACAAAAACTATAGCATTAATGAGTACTGCTACACCTAATAGCATTATTTGAATATAGATTCTCTTAAATACTGAATATGGCGCAACAAGATTTTCCAGGATCGATATAACTATCCTATTCCAAATTTTGCCCTTATCCACAAATAGGAGTATAATATTATTGATATTTTAAACAATCGCTTAGATTTGGGAAAAATCCTTAATAGCTTAACCTTGCTATTTCACTTATGAAGCTAATAAATAGGAGGAATTTCTTAAAATTACTCCTCATATCCTCATCGTTGTTGGTCTTGGGTAGGTTATCAATTAGTGAAATGCAACATGCTCAAAATGGTTTAACACCATTTGGTTCTTGGTATGTAGTTCAATATAGTCAAATCGTACCAGATATTCTACTAAATAACTATGTTTTAACGGTAGATGGTGATGTCGAGAACCCGGTACAATTAACTTATCAAAATTTACTTAACATGCCTTCAATTGAGGTTAAGGATACAATACAATGCGTTTCGGACCCCTATTTTCTAAGAGCAAATGTAGTTTGGAAGGGAGTACCATTGAGCAATATAATCGAAATAGTTAAACCTAAGCCTAGTGTAATAAAAGTAGTTGGTTACGGTGCTGATGGCTACACTGCAGATTTGCCTATAGAAAAGGCAAATGATCCAAATGTGCTAGTAACTTACATGGCTGATGGTAAACCATTGCCACAAGTTCATGGCTATCCAGTTAGGCTTTCAGTACCAGGATGGTGGGGTTATACTTACATTAAATGGCTAGTTAGGCTTCATTTCACATCTAAAAACATTTTAGGCTATTGGGAATCTCTGGGGTACCCTGATTATGCGAAAAAGTAACATTGGAATGATTATTTCGGCAATAATTCCATCATTTTCGTTAATTTACCAACCAGTTTGGATATTAGGACTAATGATAGGTTCCATATCTTCTACTAAGGCCTTTGACCCAACTTTTAAGGATTCGATTTACAGCCCTAATTTTCGAAAAAATACGTCAATAATCCTACTAATATTATCAATCTTAGAGGGTATTTCGGGATTCGGCGCAGGTCCACAAACTTCAAATATAATTAGTACATTAACTTTTAACTTGTTAAATAGAGGAAACTCTTTAGAATTACATCTAGCTATAATAATTCCATTGGCACTATTCTTCATCTTGCATACCGTCTCTGGATTTGGGTCATTATTACTTTCAAAAGGTATCAAAAATCCAATACTATTTAAATACGTCATCCCTTTAGTTTGGATAATAATGTATCTCGTGGTAGTCTATTTGGATCTATATTACTTTTTATGACTTAAATGCCCATTTTTAATAGGAAAATTTCCAAAATTAATAATAAAGATTTATATATGTGTATAAAGTAATGTAGATTATGTATCCAAAAAAGAGAAAATATTATACAATACGAAAGACATCAATCTGTCATTCGGGTTATAGAATATTTGAATGTGAAAGTGAGGAGAAATGTACCCTAATTGCGTGCACCCATGTAAGTAATTTATCAAGCCCCTTATTTTTTAACTCCTGAAAATTTTAGTTAAGAAACTTTTTAAGAGTCCCACAAGAGATGATTTTTATGTCAATAAAAATAGCTATAGATAATAAAGAGATTGTAGCTAACGAAGGAGAGACAATTTTATCAGTCCTAAAGAGGAATGGCATTTATATTCCACACATATGTTACAATGAAGGACTAGTTCCCATAGAAAGCTGTGATTCCTGCCTAATTGAGGTTAATGGGAAACTAGTTAGAGCTTGTTCAACAAGGGTCAAAGATGGAATGAACATTTCAGTCAACTCTAAAAGATCTATGGAAGCAAGGAAGAACGCAATCTCAAGGATACTGAGATATCATAAGTTGTACTGCAGCATGTGTGAAAATAATAATGGGGATTGCGTTCTTCACGAGTCTGTAATAAAATTGAATATTAACTCTCAGAAGTACATTGAAAAGCCTTATCAAGTTGACGATAGTGGACCCTTCTATGTATATGATCCATCTCAATGTATATTATGTGGAAGATGTGTTGAGGCTTGCCAAGATTTTGCAGTAAACGAGGTAATATGGATTAATTGGGATCTCAATCCCCCAAGGGTAGTTTGGGATAATGGTAATCCAATAGGTAACTCCTCATGCGTGAATTGCGGTACATGTGTTACTGTTTGCCCAGTTAACGCATTAATGGAGAAGTCAATGGTAGGGGAGGCTGGCTATCTCACCTGGATTAATAATGATTTAAAGAAAAAGGCAATAGAGGCTATAGGGAAAGCTGAGGATAACTTTAGCTTATTAATGACTTTTAGTGAAATTGAGGCTAATGCTAGAAGTTCGCAAATAAAAAAGACTAAAACAGTGTGTATATACTGTGGTGTTGGATGCTCATTTGAGGTTTGGACCAAGGGTAGAAAGATATTAAAAGTTGAGCCAAAACCAGAATCTCCTGCAAATGGTATTCTAACTTGCGTAAAGGGTAAGTTTGGATGGGATTTCGTAAATAGTCCAGAGAGAATTACTAAGCCTTTAATAAGGGAAGGAGATAGGTTTAGAGAAGCTAGTTGGGATGAGGCCATTTCATATATAGCTAAAAGGTTAAAGGAGATTAAGGAGAGGTATAGTCCAGATTCCATTGGCTTCATAGCATCGGATAAGATGAGCAATGAAGAGGCTTATCTACTGCAGAAATTATCAAGGGCTGTAATAGGTACTAACAATGTAGATAACTCAGCAAGATATTGTCAAGCTCCAGCAACAATTGGATTATGGAGAACAGTGGGAATAGGCGCTGATTCGGGTACAATTAAGGACATTGAAAACGCTAACCTAATTATAATTGTTGGGCACAATACCACTGAGAGTCATCCCGTGATAGGAAGTAAGGTAAAGAGGGCTAAGAAGATTAAGGGTTCAAAGATTGTGGTAATCGACGTTAGAAAACACGAGATCGCTGAAAAGGCTGACTTGTTTATCAAACCTAAGCCTGGTACTGACGCAGCAGTCTTAGCTGGTGTTACTAAATACCTTATTGATCAAGGATGGGTTGATAAGGAATTTATCGATAAGAAGGTTAATGGCTTTGAGGAGTTTAAGGAATCCATAAAGGGATTCACATTAGATTACGTGGAAAGTATAACCGGTGTTCCTAGAGAGAAAATAGTTAAACTTGCTGAAATTGTTCATAATGCAAGTAGTGTAGCAGTGCTATGGGGAATGGGAGTAACTCAACATTTAGGCGGAGCTGATACTTCAACGATAATTTCAGACCTATTGCTCATAACTGGAAATTATGGGAAACCGGGTAGTGGGGCATTCCCAATGAGAGGTCATAATAACGTTCAAGGAGTTAGTGATTTCGGTTGTTTACCTAATTATTTACCCGGATATCAAAAACTAGAGGATGAAAACATAATAGGGAAATTCGAGGAAGCTTGGGGTGTTAAGTTAAACAGAAAAGCTGGATTACAGATACCACAGATGATCGAAGGTGTACTAGAGGGAAAAATTCACGCGTTATATATAGTTGGCGAGGATACTGTAATGGTTGATTGTGGAACTCCTTTAACTAAACAAGCTTTAGAGAAAGTAGACTTCCTAGTGGTACAAGATATGTTCATGACTGAGACTGCAAAGCTAGCTGATGTAATATTGCCCGCAACTGCTAGCCTAGAGAAGGATGGTACATTCGTTAATACCGAAAGGAGAATACAAAGGTTTTACAAGGCTATGGAACCAATGGGTGATTCTAAACCTGACTGGGAAATAATACAAATGGTTGCTAACGCATTAGGAGCAAATTGGAGCTATAAACATCCAGCAGAGATAATGGATGAGATAGCTAAACTATGTCCTATATTCGCTGGAGTTAGCTATTCAAGATTAGAAGGGTTTAATAGTCTATTATGGCCAGTTAATGAGGATGGAAGCGATATCCCGTTGCTTTATACAAATGCCTTTGCTACTAAAGATGGTAAGGCTATACTTTATCCATTAACCTGGAAGCCACCAGAACTAAAGGATGAAGTTCACAAAGTGACTGTAAATACTGGAAGGGTATTAGAGCACTTCCATGTAGGTAATATGACTAGGAGAGTTGAGGGTTTGAGGAGAAAAGTTCCAGAGACATTTGTAGAGGTCTCTAAAGAGTTAGCCTCTAAGTACTCCATCAAAGACGGTGACCTTGTGCTTGTTAAGTCCAAATTCGGTGGAGAAATTAGAGCGAGGGCTATAGTTAGTGATAGGGTAGAGGGCGAGGAGATCTTTATACCTCTATATGCATCAGATCCTTCCAAAGGTGTAAATAACTTAACTGGGTTAGTGATAGATAAGGCTAGTGGCACTCCAGGGTATAAGGATACGCCGGTTGTTATCGAGAAAATAGAAGAGGGCAAGGGTGGGAGCCCCTTACCCTTAGATAATTGGAGATTTCACGTGAATGAAAGGAGAAGACAAATAGGTATAGAGGTGGAGAAGAAATGGAAGAGGGAGGAGTTCAAACCATTGACAAGCTAATTGAACAATTAATTGAGAGTAGAGAAGCCATCGAGAGTTTTTTGAAACTAATTAACGCTCTACAAAAGACTGGAATCTTGCCATTGCTAGTAGGAATTGTGAATAGTCTCGACCACAATTTGGCCTTTTTAGCCGAGCAAAACGCAATGTTGATAAGGAATGTTAATGTAATATATGGTGTACTTAGTGGGAAAGAGGAAGCTAAGGATATTAGTTTAACTGAATTAATTAAACAGCTTAACGACCCAGACGTAAAGAGAGGACTATATTTATTACTAAAGATACTTAAGGCGATTGGAAGTGCAAGTAAAGAGGTTTAACTTAGTAAGGGTTAAGGAGAATGAGGAATATAAGGATAGCGATTTCGTTGCAGTAGAGGAACCATTAAATATAAGGGTTTGTTTTGAAAAGTGTGAAGATTTCGCCATAATAATGAGAACGCCAGGGCATGATAAAGAGCTTTCCTTAGGTTTTTTATATTCTGAAGGTGTAATAAACTCTATTCATGACGTTGAGAGTATTGAGCAAGTGAAGAATAATGCTGTCGAGGTTAGATTAAGTAAGCCAGTTAAAGTAAGAATAAGAGACTTAATTGTAAATTCAAGTTGTGGAGTTTGTGGTAGAGCTTTTCTATATACGTTAAATATACTTAAATCAGATCTGAAAGTTAAAAAAGAGCTGATTTTCTCGTTTCCAGAAAAATTGAGGGAGAAACAGAGTGTGTTTAACATTAGCGGAGGTCTCCACGCTACGGCGTTATTTGATCCTCACGGAGAATTATTGCTTATATATGAGGATGTGGGGAGACATAATGCTGTTGATAAGGTAGTTGGTAAACTTCTATTAGAGGATAAGGTTCCAGCAAGTAATTACATTATGCAAGTTAGCGGAAGATTAGGATATGAGATCGTTAGCAAAGGGATAAAAGCGGGAATACCGATAGTATGTGGAATTTCAGCTCCTACTAGCCTAGCTATTGAAATTGCCGAAGAAGCTGGACTAACTCTTATAGGTTTTCTACGGGGAAAAAGTTTCAACATTTACACTCATGATGAAAGAATATATTAGATGATAACTTTTTAACATTATTAATAGGTAGTATTTTAAACCTATCTATCAGAATGTAACTTATGAATTATACATACTTGCTAGAGGAAGTTAGTTTATCCATGGTTTCAATTGTAGGTAGAAAAAGTGCCTACCTAGGCGAATTATATAAGATGGGATTCAACGTCCCTAAAGGGTTCATAGTGTCGTCAAGAGGAGTAAATGAGGCGATTAAAGATCTGGACGATGAAATAAGAGGAATACTATCTTCTGTTAATCTAAATGATACGACAGATCTCGAAAAGAAAAGTGAAATGATCAAAAACATGATCATAATGTCGAAATTACCTGAGGAAATGGAAAAAGAAATATACGAGAGATTCTCTCAACTGGGTTCAAAATACGTCGCAGTAAGGGCTACAGCCACATCTCCCTTAAGTGGTGCAAGTTTCGCTGGTGAGTATGAAACCGATTTATTTGTTACTAAGGAAAATCTCATTCCGAGTATTAAGAGAGTTATTGCGTCGTATTTTAACCCAAGGGCAATAGCTTATAGAATTCTGACTCATAATGAAGCTGGAATGGCAATTTTCGTCCAAACAATGATAAACCCGGTTAGTGCAGGGACTGCGTTCTCAATACATCCCATAACTGAAGAACCAGACTACGTATTTATAGAGTCATCTTTTGGTCTAGGCGAAAGTGTAACAAGAGGCATGGTCACTCCAGATCAATATATAGTGAGCAAGACTACTAGATCACTGGTAAGTAAAAGGATTTCTGAGAAGGTCATGAAACTAACTTACGATTTCGAGGACAGAAAGATAAAGAGCGTAGAACTGAGTAAGGAGGAAGCATCAGCTGAAAGCCTAAGTGATAATGATGCCATAAGGATTGCAAACATGGTTATAGCTGTAGAAAATATATTTAAGAGAAATATAAATATTGAATGGGCAATGGAAGATAAAAAAGTGTACTTATTGGAAGTGAGAGGGATTAGGCGATTATACCCCGAATTTTAACATTAATGGGGGGGGGTAAGGGGGCGGAAGTCTCCCTCCTTACGGTAGACCTAAAATCACCTCCTTAAAAATAAATCTATTGTATTAATAAGTGTTTCTAGTAGCTTAAATAGAGAATTTTCTAGATTGAATAAATAACCAGGAAACAAAAGAATTAGTAATAACCTGAACTCTTCCCTTCTCGCCATACCCTTAAATACGGTGTACAGGGAGTAGAAGATCATGGCTAAAACGAAGATCAACATGCGGAAGACAAACTTAGTGGAAGTGGTGAAGGGAAGGAGGGCCTTGATGTTCCGGTAAGAAGTCTCTATGGGACTCCTTACCTTGTCGTACAACTTTAACACCTCCTTCTTCGATAGGTCGAGATTAGTCCCCCTAGCAAAGTAAACAACCTTCTTCCTCTTAATCTTCTCACTACCATAGACCGAAAGCCTGAACTTAACCTGCTCATCCCTACTATGCCTCTTACTATTAGTTGTGTAATCCCCGTCAAACTCCTCATAGACCTTCACGTCCCCAACAGGCACAGCAATTATATACTTAAACTGTGAAATGAAATTGAGCACATCAACTGTGTAGAAACCTGCGTCAAGAGTTATCAACCTTATCT
>Ga0081474_117489_pt1 | contig 29372 bp, 21 predicted proteins | sample OneHunmetagenome_2_FD_70978 | JGI IMG/M metagenome (GOLD analysis project Ga0081474, IMG submission 70978) | Ferrous microbial mat communities from One Hundred Spring Plain, Yellowstone National Park, USA v2 (version 2) | ecosystem: Environmental > Aquatic > Non-marine Saline and Alkaline >... | reverse complement strand
AAAGGCTATATACGAAAACAAGATAGATATCTACAATTTATAAAAGCGGTAAACGGGATTCGAACCCGCAACCTGCTGCTTGGGAAGCAGCCGCTCTACCATTGAGCTATTACCGCTTTATTAATTGGTATATTTTTAAAATTATAGCACTAAAAATATATTTATTCAAGGCTTATAGTAAAGATAATACTTGCCGTCAAACTCTATGCCTTTTGTCAAAAGCTTAAAAGAGGGCATTTTATCTGGAGGATTTTTTGATATTACAAAGTAGTGTTTTGGTGTGTATTTTGGTAAAGAGTCTATGCAGGTGTTTAGATAGTATACCATAGCTGATAGATGAGCGTTGTCGTAATAAACTGGCAGTTTTTGAGCTTTTAGTATAGATACAGCTTTTGGGACAAAGCGTTCTTGTTCATAGCGATAAGCAAGTATAAAAAGTATAAAAAGCAAGATGCTTGATAAAAAAATATTAAACTTTATTAGCTTTTTTGGTGCATAAATAGATATAAATATCGAGATAGGGACATATATACTTATTATGTAATGATGGAGTTTGTTTTTGGACAGAGTAAAAAATAAGAGTACCACCAAAGACCATAATAGCATATCTGTGGCAGTTTTTGATTTATCTTTTATATATTTTTTAAAAAAGCTATAAAACCAAGGGACCCATAGGATTAGGGCTATAAGAAGCACAACTACATAATAATAAAACGGGTAAAGGTGTATATTTTTCTGCCCTGTATAGACATCTATATTGTTTCTTATGAAAAATTTGTATATATAGTAAAATCCATATCTATAAACCATATAAAAATACCAACCCCAACCCACCAAGATATAAATTAGTATGCTTTTTAGATCTAAGAGCTTTTTAAAATACTTAATATCTCTTTTTAGAGTAATAATAACCATAAGTACTACAGCGGTACCCACTGGTCCTTTTGTAAGTGTGGCAAGACCCATAAAAAGATAACCTAAGCTTATTTTATCTTTTAGAAAATAGTATATAGCTATTATTTCAAAAGCCGTAAGAAGCATCTCTGGGACATAGGCTCTTGATTCTATCCAAAGATGTGTAATGCTAAAAAGCACCAAAGATGCGTAAAAAGGATTTTCAAGCTTATATATATCCTTTGCTATTTTATATGTAAAGATAACTACTATGAAAGCGCTAATACCAGAAACAGCTCTTGCAAGCCAGGCATGAACTCCAAATATTAAAAACAACAAATCACTAACCCAGTATAGCATAGGGGGCTTTTCAAACCTAAAATGACAGTTAAACATGGGCGTGAGAAAATGTCCAGTTTGAAGCATGTAAGAAGCGGCGTATAGGTTTCTTCCTTCATCTGGAGAGGTGATTGAAAGTATGTTGTTGCCAAGAAAGAAAAAATAAAAAGAAAGCAGCGTATAAGTAAATAATTCTTTTTTAGACATTAGCTTATTGGGTATGCTCTATCATCCAATCATCGAGTCTTTTTGCAAATTCAAAATCTTTTTCAGAAATACCGCTTGAACTATGTGTAGTTAAAAATATTGTGATGCTTTTGCTGGCTGTATGAAAAAGAATATCTGGGTGATGGTCAAGCTCTTTTATAAGATTTGTAATGAATATGAGAAATTCTGTAATATTATCCCAGTTTTCTAAAAAGTATGTCTTTGTTATACTTTTGCCGTTTTTTATCCATCCGTTTTCAAGCTTTTCCATAAAACATATTATACACCATTGCTTTGATATAGAGTGTTTGATATAATAATATGATTGGTCAGTCATGAAATGGTTTTATGTAGGTATAGTGTCCTTGGGCGTGTTTATGGTGGTGCTTGGTACCACAAGCGTCAACGTAGCAATGCCAAGGATGATAGCGCCTCTTCATACAGATTTGTTTGGTATAGAGTGGGTTTCTATAAGCTATTTAATATCTACAGCTATAACTATGTTGGCTTTCAATACAATATCAGGAATGCACGGTTTTAAAAAAGTATACATATCAGGGCTTATATTTTATACGCTTGGTAGCGTGCTAGCAGGTCAGTCTCATTCGTTGTTTGAAATGATACTTTTTAGAAGCGCTCAAGGTATAGGGGAGGGGCTTATTATACCGTCTGGTCAAGCTATGATACAAATGAGTTTTTCCAAAGAAGAAAGAGGGAGGGCTATGGGTATATACGCTCTTGGTATGTCTTTTGCGCCTGGGCTTGGACCAACAATAGGGGGATATTTGGTAGAATACATATCCTGGCGCGCTATTTTTTATATAAACGTTCCAATATCCATTTTACTTTTAGCCTTGGGTGTATCATTTTTACCTTCTTATCATGTTAAAAGCCAAAAAACTATGTTTAATATATGGAGTTTTCTAGCGCTTTCTTGTTTTAGTATATCATCAATTATACTTTTATCAAAAGGTGAAAAATGGGGATGGTTTTCAAACATAAAATCTATATATTTTCTAACAATCTCTGTACTATCTTTTTTGATTTTCTTGCTTTTAGAAACAATATTTGATAATAAGCTTGTGGGTATTGAAATTTTCAAAAATTTGGAATTTACGTTGGCAGTAAGTGTGTTTGTTTTAGTGCAAGGGCTTACATTTTTTCAAACAGTATATACAATACCAATATATTTTGAAAGGATTAGGGACCTCAGCACTTTTCAAACGGGACTTCATATATTCCCTTACGCTATAGGAATAGGGGTTTTCTCTCTCATAGGTGGCAAGCTGGCGGATAAAATAAATCCAGCTATACTGATATTTTCTTCAGAGGCAATTTTGATGATAACGTTGTTTTTCTTCTTATCTAACATAGACTATTATAATCCAAAACATAACATTACTTTGTATATGCTTCTTGTTGGTATTGGTATGGGGCTTTTCTTTGCACCTATTTTAAAAATAGCTTTTAACTCTGTAAAACCAGAGCTTATGGGATTATCTACAGCCATTTACGGGTATATGAGGCTCATAGGAGCTTCACTTGGTACTTCTATAGCTACCAACATCATAACCTCTTATAGTGCAAAAAACTTTGATTACATAAATGATTCAAGGACTTTTAACGGTGTTGGTTTTAGGCTTTTTGAAGAAAAATTTGATTCAAAAATATTGGCAAAAGCTATTTTATATAAATTTCAAATGCTAATATCAGAAGCCTACGGTGTTACAGAAGTGTTTAGATTTTCCTTTTATGCGGTCTCCTTTTCTGTAATTATTACTATCATTTTATTTTTCTATATAGAAAGTAGGAAAAGCAAAAATATCTAATATATATCATTGTCAAATAGATAAGTTTATGATACCATGAATGGGATATGGTGTGCTTTCGAAATCATAAAGGAAATCTTTAGAATCTCTTGTTATAAACCTCCCAGTAAAATCTAATTTTTTACTTTTTTAACAATACATTAAAAATTCGCTGCTAAACTAATTTTGTTTAGGGTTAAAAAAATTGCTTTGTTTTAGAGCTCTATAGGAGGTTTATTATGAAAATTTTCAAAATGTTATTGGTAGGGTCTATTTTTTGTGAAATTGCAACAGCACAAAACCTTCCCCCATGGTTTCCTCAATTCTTAGGTATGAAGGCAACATTTGTGGGTCAATACTCTACAAACTTCAACTCCCCTTACGAAGGACCTATGACCTTTGGCAATCCATATAAAAACAACGGTGGTGGAAGATCAGAAGAACTAACCCAGTCTTACGGTTTATACACAGGAGCACAGCTTACAAAAGATATCCAAGCTTATCTTGATATACAGCTTTTTAAAGGAAACGGCGTAGGTGGTGGTCAAGGAATAGGTGGTTATCCGAACTCCCTTTACATAAGAGCAGGGTCATCTGATCTTGGTAAAAGCCCATATATAGCAAGAGCTTATATTATATACACAAAAGCCCTATCTCAATCTTTGGAGTATGAAGGAAGAGCCCCAGATCAGCTTCCAGGATATTATCCAAAAGAATACTTTTATATCAAGATAGGAAAGTTTTCCATAGCAGATGATTTTGATAACAACCGATATGCTAACTCTCCAAGAACCCAGTTTTTAAACTATGATTTTAACTACAACGTAGCTTGGGATTACGGAGCAGATACAAGAGGATACACAGTAGGTGTAGAATCAGGTGTTGTTAAAAAACACTATTCTTTTAAAATAGCTTTAGGAGCAGAACCCACCATGGCAAACGGCAACACCTATGATGAGTCTGGAGCTTACAGTCTAAATACACAGATTTCTCTAAGGCCAAACGATATAGGAACTGTGATAAGGCTTCTTGGCATGCTAAACTACGGTAGGATGGGAAGCTATACTGAGGCTATGGATAATTTTAGCTATTATTACTCTCCAAATAGCCCTTGTTATTACACAAAGTTTGGCCCAAATGGAGCTTTGGCAGGATATGATTACCCTGTTATATGCACAGAATCAAAAGATCACAAAAGATACAAATGGGGATTTTTCCTAAACTTAGAACAACCTATAGCAGATGATGGTAAAACAGGATTCTTTTTAAGAGCTGGTTTTAACAACGGACAAACAGAAGATTTTGCCTACACCGATGTAGATAGAGACATAGCAGGTGGTATTTCTATAAACGGCGTTCATTGGAAAAGGCACAAAGATCAACTTGGTATAGGCCTTGCAATAAACGCTCTTTCAAACACCCACAAAAGATATTTGGAATCAGGCACCATCAACGAACCATCATCTTCATTCTTTGTAGGCTCAGGTCAAAATGGACAATTTAACTATGGCTATGAAGAAATAATGGAAGCTTACTACAAATATCAACTAAACAAGTATATATCTATATCTCCAGATGCTCAATACATAAGACATCCAGGGTATGATAAAAACAGAGGTCCTTTATGGGTTTATGGGCTTAGAGTAAATGCACAGTTTTAAATAAATTGGTTTTAGGATTATGATGGATAAGCCGTTAAAAAGTATTAGCGTAGGTTTAGGGATTAAAACTTAGCATAATCTTTTGGCGGTATTATATAAAGAAGCACTGGTATTAAAAGTAAGGTAGCAATAGTACCTATGCTCATACCACTTACTACCACTACAGCCAAAGGTTTTTGCACTTGTGTGCCTATACCTGTTCTTACAGCTGCAGGCAATAGTCCTAAAGCTGCCACCAAACCTGTCATCAATACAGGTCTAAACTTATCTTTCATAGTTTCTATGACAGCATCGTAAACTGATAACCCGCTTTCGTAAAGCTTAATAAATTGAGTGACTATGACAGAACCATTCATTATAGAAACACCCATTATGGATATAAATCCTATGGCAGAGGAAACGCTAAAAGCCATTTTAAGGACAAGGAGCGTTACTATTGCAGTGCCTATAGCCACTATAGCGCTTGAAAAAGCTACAAAAGTATATCTTAAAGATTTGAAATAAAGATACAAAATAGCCAAAGCTATGAAAACAGCCACTGGTATTATGATAGCCATTTGGTGCTGAGCTTGTATCATCTGTCTGTATTCGCCACTCCATTCAAGATGATAGCCTGGTGGTAGTTTTACAGATTTTGCTATAGCCTCTTTGGCTCTTTTGATAACGCCACCTACATTTGATTTGGTTATGCTAAATTTTATAGGTAAAAATCTTTGATAATTTTCTCTATATATAAAGAAAGCTCCTATATGATACTCTACATTTGCTACATCGCCAAGTTTAATAACCTGCCCAGTGGGGGTTAATATTGGTATAGAAGCTATTTCTTTGGCAGTTTTTCTATAATCTTTGGGAAATCTTATAACCAAATCAAATTGCTCGTCTCCTTTTAGCACTTCTGTAACCGGTGAACTACCTATTGCAGCTTGTATTATATTTAAAACATCTCCAGTATTTAAACCATATCTTGCAGCTTTTTCTCTATCCACCCTTATATCTATCTCAGGTTGTCCTAATTCTTTATACATTCCTACATCTGCCATACCTTTTATATGTTCTAGTATTGGTGTTATCTCTCTTCCTAATTTCTCTAGTTCTTTTAAATTTGGTCCATATATTTTTAAAGAGTTTTCACCCTTTACCCCAGAAAGCACCTCGTCAAAGTTGTCTTGGATATATTGAGAAAAGTTTACATCAGCACCAGGAAACATTTTTTCAAGATACTTTCTCATTATATTTTCGAGTTTCTCCTTAGTCATTCCAGAAGGCCATTTGGAATATGGTAAAAGCTGTATAGAATACTCTGTATCATAAGGACCAACGTCATCGGTACCGTCTTCAGGTCTTCCTGCTCTACTATCTACTGAAACTACTTCTGGAAACTTCATCATATACTGTCTTACTTCATTGGCATATTTATGGGCTGTAGAAAGAGCTATGCTGTATGGAAACGTAATTCTTAGGTATATATTACCTTCATCTAAGGTTGGTATAAACTCTGTTCCTAAAAACTTGAAACTTATCAGCATAATAGCTATTACGATGAAACTAACTATCGCAAAAGGTTTTGCTATTTTTAATATTTGTTTTAGGATTTTAATATAAAAATTTGTTAGTAATAAGGGAAGTTTTGGTTCTTTTTTATCTATTTGTTTTTTGACAAGACCTATAGCAGATGGTACAAAAGTAAAAGTAAGGATTATAGCTATAGCTAAAGCATATACATAGGTTCTTGCCATAGGGCTAAACAAGACCCCTTGGGCTCCGCTCATCATAAAAAGTGGTATAAAAGAAGCTATTATTATAAGTATAGAAAATAACACTGGTTTTCCTATATCCATTGTAGCGTAAGCTATAACGTAATCTGCACTATGATTATCTTTTTCTTCTGATATTCTAAAGATATTTTCTGCTAAAAGTATAGCACTATCTATGATAATACCAAAATCTACGGCTCCTAAAGATATTAGGTTTGCTTCTTCACCTCTTATAGCCATAAGAGCTAGTGTGGATATGAGTGCAACCGGTACTACGGATGCAACAATAAGAGCCACTGACACATCTCCCAAGAAGAAAATCACCATAGCAAGTATCAAGATGATACCTATTGTGGCGTTTTCCTTAATCTTATTTATAACAGCGCTTAAAAGGGTTTGTCTTGTGTAATATGGTACAAGTTCTACCCCTTGAGATTTGTATTGTTCGTTTAATTCTTTTATTTTTTTGTCTAAAGCTCTCAAAGTAGGTACAGACTGGGCATCCTTTCTCATAACAGCCGTTACCACTACCACTTGATTTCTTGAATACCATTTTCCGTTTGGTTCTCTTATACTAAGCCCCATATAACCTTGTACTGGTACATGTCCTATTCTTACTTTGCCTATATCTGCCACGGTGATAGGAGTGCCATTGTAGTTTGTTAAAACTATATTTTTTATATCATTTAAATTTTTTATAAGCCCAATACCACGGATTGTGTATGTTTGCTCTCCTATTTCTGTATAATTGCCCCCTACGTTTATATTGGCGTTTGCTATGGCGTTTTGTACTTGAGATAATGTAAGGTTATACTTTACAAGCTTTTGAGGGTCTACTATTACCTGATATTGCTTTACAAAACCACCAATAGGATTGCAATCTTCTATACCTGGTACAGTTTTAATTTGCCTACATATAGGCCAATCTGCTAAGGTTCTTAAGTACATGAGAGATTGGTGTTTTAGACCTCTTACTTGAAATCTCATTACCTCTCCCACTGGGTTTGCTTGGATAACTGGTTGTACACCTGGTGGAAGGTTAACTTGGGTAAGTCTATTTATAATGTGCTGTTTAGCGGCATCATAGCTTATATCGTAGCTAAATGTAACTTTCACATCAGAAAGTCCGTACAAAGAAAGTGTATTTATCTTAGTGGCGTAAGGTATTGCCGATAGGGCACTTTCAAGAGGTATAGTCACTTGTTTTTCTACCTCTTTTGCAGAATGTCCAGCGTATATAGCGGTAATTTCTACTACTACCGGAGAGTAATCAGGAAATGGTTCTATATCAAGCTTTTTAAGGCCAAATATAGAAAATATAAAAAGCAAAATAGTCAAAAATATAAACACTATTTTATTTTCTAAAACAAAATTTATAAACGACCTCATAGGTTTAGTCTCCTCTCATATAATCCTTTATCAGAATACTTCCGGAGGCCACTATACTATCACCTTCGTTAAGACCACTTTTTATATACGCTGTGCCATCTTTTACTTGATATACTTTTACTTCTGTTTTTTTATACTTTCCATTTTCATACTTTAAAACATAAAACTTGTTGTTTTCAAATATTAAAGCGCTTTGAGGTATTGCTATTGCGCTTACAGAATTTGGCATGATCTTTACGTTTACAAACATATTTGGTTTTAAAAGGTTATGTATGTTTTTAACCCTTATATAAACCTTGTAAGTCCTTGTGTTTGGATCTACTATATCCCCTACATAAAATACCTTACCTTTGAAGTCTATTCCTGGATAAGAAGATGTTTTGATATCAACTTCTTGTCCAGGTTTTATAAACCTTATATCTTTGCTAAAAGCATCTGCTTCTACCATTACATGGGATGTATCTACTATTGTAGCAAGCGGTGTGTATGGATCTACAATGATTTTTTCACCGGGGTGTATGTTTAATTTTGCTACAACCCCATCGGCTGGACTTGTAATATATTTTGTCATTACGTAAGAACCACCACCTTTTAAACCTATTATACGCATTTGAGCGTAGTATCCATCCATGAGGGCTTTGGAAGATTTTAGATTTGCTATAGCGTTATCAAGATCAAACTTTGACATAGAACCAATTTCGTAAAGCTTTTTAGTAAGCTCGTAAGTTTTTTTAGCAAGCTCGTATTGGGCTTTTGCTTGAAGATAATTTGAATATAGGTTAGCAACATCAGCAGATTTTACCAAGAAAAGAGGTTGTCCTATATGGACATGTTGGCCTATATTTACAAGCACCCTTTCTATAACACCGTTTACGGATGAAGTAACGTTTACGACCCCATTTGGAGAGGATTTTACAGTGCCTGGGAGTTTTATGGTTTTTGTAAAGGTAGAAACTTTTACTTTTACTATTTTTATATTGTTTGTCTCTAGGGATTTCGCTTCATTTTGATTGGTAGCTTTACTTGGAGCATTTGAATTGTTGCAACTAGTAAAAGCCAAACAAACCAAACCAGATAACAAAGCACCTTTAAAAACTTTAATCTTCATAACCTACCCCTACTATAAAGATCTAAAAGTGTTCTACTTAGCATAAGTTGATACAAGGCATTTCTGTAACTTGCCATAAAATCCTTATAAGTTCTCTCTGCATCTAACAAATCTAATACCGATATACCTCTTAAAGCAAAAGATTTTTCAGATATATCTAATATTTTTTCAATTTCTTTCTTTTTCTCCACGTAAGCTCTAAAGGTTTTTTGTGCGCTCAAAAAGTTTTGATAAGCCTGATAAGTTTGTGTTTTAGCTTTATCTTCTAAGTCTTTTAGCATCAGTTTATCTTGTTTTATACTGTAAGCTGCGTTTAGTATACCCCCTACGTTTCTATCAAATATAGGAAGTGGGAAACTAAGCCCTGCGCCTATCATAAAAGGATATCTTCTACCTGCTGAGTCCATTCCCACCGTATCTATTTCAAAATTAAAGGTTAAATCTGGTACATTTTGGGCTTTTTGGAATTTTAAATTGTAAATATCTGATTGAAGTTGATATCTTGCAGCTTTTATGTCAAATCTATTCAAAGCAAGCTCTTCATATTTTTTCAAGTTAGGTTTTTGATTTAGTAAAGATGCCACCGTATAACCAGCTTTTAATCTTATAGGTTTTTTTATTCTCATTAGGGTTTTTAACTGTTGTAAATCATTTTTATATTGAGACTGGGCTTGATATACAGCACTTTGAAGGTTTACTTTATAAACAGACAATTTAAAATAATCAAGATTTGATATAAAACCGTAATCTCTTTGATATTTTGCAATCTTTAAAACTTTCTCATAATTATCAAGGTCATCTTTTGCTTGTTTTAAAGCTAATCTATCTATTATCACTTGATAATATAGACTCATAAATCCAATGAGAAGGTTTCTTACATTGTCATCGTGGGTAAAAATAGAAGATTTATAAAGAGCATAGTTTAACTTCATATTTAGTCTTCTTTTGCCACCCATTCTGAAAAGCTTAGCTATACCTATGTTTGATGTGGAGTCTCTACTTCTTAACTCTCCATTTCTTATTTCGTGCTGTACGCTTGACATGTATATACTTGGATTTGTATGGGCTTTTGATTCAAGGTAGTTTGCGTAAGCTTTATCTATGTTGTATTTATCTATCAAAACGTTGTAGTTGTTGTGTATGAAAATAGAAACCGCTTGAGCCGGTGTTAGCTCTAATGGTTTTTCTTTTGAGAATGAAGGTTTTGATATTAAAAGCCCATATACCAAGAAACTAAAAACAACGTTTTTTACTTTATCTAATCTCATACATATATTCTGCCATAAGATAGTTAAATTTTTATGAAATCCATATATATTTAATATTGATATAAATCAAGCATTTTTAGGTTTCCTTTATTACTTTTATATTATGGCTTGTGAAAGTGTTTTGTATGAATTTAAAACAAATGCTATTACCTACTTTTATAAAGATTTGGAAAATATACTTAGATTAGACATATTTATATGGTTTCCTATGGATTATGGATTTCTTGGTATATATGAGTCTAAAGGTGTTGATGTGGAACTGATAGTAAGAAAAGATGGTAGCATAGATATAAATTTTAAAGATAGTGATAAAGCTTGCTGCTATAAAGGTATGTGTAAAAATATATCTGAGCTTTTGGAGTTTTTGGAAGAGATATCAAACTATTGGGGGTTTGGTGGTTTGTTCTAAAGATTTTCCAATATTTCTTCTTTTGTGGTAGAAGCAGCTCCTATTTTTGATACTACTATACCAGCTGCTGTGTTTGCTATCTCGCAAGCTTCGTTGGTTTTAGCACCAGCCAGAAGTGATGCTGTTAAAACCGCTATAAAAGTATCACCTGCACCAGTAACATCATAAACTTCTTTGGCTTTTGCGCTGTAAGTATGAATAGCATCATCTTCAAAAAAAGCTACACCTTTAGGTCCAAGGGTTATAGCTAAATATGTTAGGTTTAGCTCAGTTTTTAGGCTTTTACCAAGAGTTATTATATCCTCTTCATTGAACATCGTTTTGGCTTCTTTTTCGTTTGGGGTTAGCAAGGTTACATTGTGGTAAAATTGTTTGTGGGAGGGTTTTGGATCTGCTGCTACAAAAGGGTAGATTTTTGTTAAAGACTCTACAAGGTCCTTTGTGATAACCCCTTTAGCATAATCAGATACTATTATACCGTCTATATCTTTTGGAAGCTTATCTAAAATTTGCTTAAAATCTAAAAAAGGAGATTTATCTTCCCAATCTATCCTTATAAGCTGTTGATGAGAAGCTATTATGCGGGTTTTTTGGGTGGTAGGTTTATCTGAGACTATGTTTAGGTTTTCTATGTTTAGTTCTTTTAATTTTTTTGACATTATTATATTTGCGTTGTCGTTGCCCACCACACCGCATAGGTATGTGTTTACTCCCAAGTGTGATAAGTTGGAGGCCACGTTTGCAGCCCCACCTAATCTGTATTCTTCTGAAAGAACTTCTACCACTGGCACTGGCGCTTCTGGGGATATTCTTTCAACGTTGCCAAAAAGATAATGATCAAGCATCACATCGCCCACTACGGCAATTTTTAAGCTTTTAAAAGCATCTAAAATTTCAGAAACTCTTTTTTTATCAAGACTCATCTTTTTCTATGAACTCCTCATGTAGGGCTCTAACAGCTAATTCTGTATACTTTTCATCTATAAGACAAGATATCTTTATCTCGGAAGTGGATATGGCTTTTATATTTATGTTGTTTGCGGCAAGCACTTCAAACATACGTCCAGCTATACCGTAAGCGCTTTTCATACCTATGCCTACTACAGATATCTTAGCTACATCATCATCTCTTAGTACATCTCTTGCGTTTAGCTGTTTAGCCACTTTTTTGGTAATTTCTTCTGCTTTATGAGCATCGTTTTTGTTTACAGTAAAAGACATATCGGTATATCCATCCACGGATACGTTTTGGACAATCATATCTACTACTATGTGAGATTCTCCTAAGCTCTTAAAAATCTCAGCAGCTATACCAGGTTTATCTGGTATGTGAGTTATTGTAATCCTTGATTCGTTGACATCGGCAGTTATAGCTCTTACAGCTTTTTTCTCCATAATTTCTTCCTCCGGTACTATCCAGGTACCTTCTGTATCTTCAAAAGAAGATCTAACATGTATGCGAGAGCCAAATTTTGCAGCAAACTCAACACTTTTTATCTGCATTACCTTAGCACCCAACGATGCCATCTCAAGCATCTCTTCGTAAGATATGTAATCTATCTTCTTAGCATGCTTTACTATGCGTGGATCTGTGGTATAAACGCCGTTGACGTCTGTATATATCTCGCAATCTGCTTTTAGATATCCAGCTAAAGCCACTGCGGTAGTGTCAGAACCACCTCTTCCTAACGTGGTTATATCTCCATGCTCGTCTATACCTTGAAAACCAGCCACTACCGGTATTATATTTTTTTCTAAAAGCTCAAAAATCTTTTTTGTGTTTATATTTTTAATGTTGGCTTTAAAATGTATATCATCTGTTTCTATAGGTATTTGCCAACCGCACAGACTAACAGCGTCATATCCTTTTTTTATAAGCATAAGAGCAAAAAGGGCTATAGCTTGCTGTTCACCGGTAGATATAAGCTGGTCTAACTCTCTATAGTTTGGATGCTCTTCTATAGATTTTGCTAGCTTTATAAGTCTTTCTGTCTCGCCAGACATCGCTGAAGACACTACTACAGGCTTATAGCCTCTTTTTATAGCATTTATAACCTTGTTGGCGGCATTTTCTATGCGCTCTATAGATCCAACAGATGTACCACCGAACTTTTGTACCAGTATCATAAAATTACCTGCTTCATAGAGATAATTTGTGGTATTCTCTTTAGTTTTTCCAACACTTCGTCGCTTACTTTAGAATCTAGGTTTAGCACTCCCAATGCCAATCCGCCTTTTTTATCTCTACCTAATCTAAAGCCAGCTATATTGACATTGGCTTGACCTAAGATAGACCCTATGGTACCTATTACACCAGGTGCGTCTTTGTTTTCAAATACAAGCATAACACCTTCTGGCTCTACATCCACATAGAATCTATCTATTTGCAAGATGCGAGGTATTTGATTTTCTATTAGACTACCACCTACAACTTTTTCTTGTACATCTCCGTAAGCGGTTATTTTTATATAATGTTTAAAATCTTTGGACTCCTCGTTTGCTATTTCCTCTATTTCTATGCCGTAATCTTTTGCAAGATATGTAGCATTTATTATATTTACTGGATAATCCGTTATACTTTTTAAAACACCTTTTAAAACAGCGGCTACTACAGGTTTTGAGTTTTGAGCCAAATCCCCTATAACTTCTACTTTTATCTTTTTTATACCGTCTGTGCTAAGCTGAGCTATAAAACTTCCCATATTTTCAGCCAAATCTAAGTGAGGTTTTATAAGAGTTATAACAGATATATCTGGGAAAGGTGCGTTTACTACGTAATCTACAGGCTGACCCTTAAGGGCTTTGGTTACTTGCTGAGCTATTATGATACCAACATTTTCTTGAGATTCATAGGTATTTGCCCCTATGTGGGCGCTCAAAGATACATTTTTACATTCTCTAAAAGCATCAACGAGCTCTTTTGGTGGTGGTTCTTTGCTAAAAACATCTATACCAGCTCCGTATAGTTTTCCGCTTTTAAGAGCTTCTATAAGATCCCACTCTACTATGATACCACCTCTTGCACAGTTTATAATAATAGCACCATCTTTCATTTTAGCAATGCGTTCTTTGTTTATCATTCCTTTTGTTTCATGGGTTAGTGGTGTATGGATGGTGACAATATCAGATATTGCCAACATTTCATCCAAATCATCGTATAGTTTTACCCCCAATCTATCACCTTTTTCTCTTGGTATATAAGGATCATAGGCAACTACCTTCATGCCAAAGGCTTTTGCCCTTATGGCCACTTGAGAGCCTATATTTCCTAGACCTATTATGCCTAATGTTTTTCCGAAAAGCTCAATACCCATAAAACTATGTCTTTCCCATCTATAGTCCATTATCGTGTTATGGGTTTTGTGTATTGTTCTTATAACATTTATCATGTGTCCTATGGTGAGCTCTGTGGCGCCTATAGTGTTTGCTCCAGGCGTATTACATACTAAAATACCTTTTTTAGAGGCTGTTTCTATATCTATGTTGTCTACACCTACACCTGCCCTTCCTATTACTTTTAGATTCTTTGCCCTTTCTAAAAGCTCGGTAGTAATTGGAGTTCTACTTCTTGTTACTATTGCATCGTAATTTCCCACTATTTCTAAGAGCTCTTCAAACTTGATTTCTGGATAATAATCCACTTCAAATTCTTTTTTAAGAATCTCTACGCCTTTTGGGGATATCGGGTCGGTGATTAAAACTTTCATAAAAACCTCCGCAACGTTAGTTAGGATATATATTATACCATATATGAGATAAAGCCTTTGCTAAAAGCCAAAACCACATAATTAAGGTAAATTAAGAAGAGATTGCACCGCTTCTTCTAACCTTCCTATGATTTCATCGTAAGAAAACTCGTAATATAAAAGAGGCCATCCATACCTTACAACGAGCTTTTTGGGTTTTGGAAATATATCACCTATCTTCATAGCCTCGTAAGACCCTTTTATGGCCGTTGGGACAATAGGTACTTTAAGTTCTTTGCTCAATATAGCAACACCTTTTTTAAAGGGAAGTAGTTTACCGTCTCTAGTTCTAGCTCCTTCTGGAAATATAACTAAATTTTTCTTGCTTTTTAAAATAGCTGCAGATTTTATAAGTGTTTCTTTGACGCTTGATTGGGTATCTAATGGTATAACATGAAAATGCTTGGCAATGATATCTCCAATTTTGCCTTCAAAGTATTCTTTTGCTCCTACAAAATATGTATCTTTTATTAGTTCTTTTGGTAAGGAAGCTGCTATTAAAAACCCATCTAAATAACTAGCGTGATTTGGTGCTATAATAAATGGATTTTCTTTTGGGAGATTTGGTAAGCCTTCCACTTGAAACCTAAAATAGACTTTAAAAATTTGTCTTAGCAAATAAGAACCGTATACTAAAACTTCGTCTTTGTATTCTAAGGTTTCAGCAGGAGCGGTTTCGCTTAGTATGTCATGCCATTTTACTTCTTTTGTTTGTTTAGCTTCTTTGTCTAATACCAAGCTCATTAGTTGCTCTACAGATAAATATTTAGAGAGTTCTTTTTCTGGTATTTGTATACCAAAGGTTTTGTCTAAAAAGCTTAAAAGCTCCACCTTATCCAAAGAATCTAAACCAAGATCTATCTCTATGTGGTCTTTAGGGGATATATCGCTTTTGTATCTTCTTAGATAATCAAGCAATATTCCTTCTTGTTCTGTCAATATACCAATAGGTTTTTTTTCTTCTTCTTTATAAGTTTGCTCTTTAGCTTTTAATGGTACGTTGTCTTGGGCTTTTAACAAAAACCTTTTTATCTTTCCAAGTCTTGTTTTTGGGAGTTCTTCTTCTCTTATGCTAAAATCAGTTATATTTTTGTAAGAAGGCAATTCACGGTTTACCTTGTCAATCACTTCCCAAGTTATATATTCTCTTAGATTTAATATACCTTTTTCTTTTACCAACTCAAAATTTGGTACTATTATGGCGTGTAGATGTCCATTTTGTTCTATAACAGCCACCTCTTTTACTATATCGCTTTTGGAAAGAATAAGGTTTTCAATTTCTTCTGGTATTACTTTTTTGCCGTTTTCAAGCACTATAAGTTCTTTTTTCCTACCTATTATGTAAAGATAACCATCTTCATCTAGGTAACCTATATCACCAGTATAAAACCAGCCATCTTTTATAGCTTCGTTTGTAAGGTCAGGTCGTTGCCAATAACCTTTCATAACATTTTTTCCTTTCACCAACACCTCGCCATCTTCTGCTATTTTCACTTCTACCCCAGGAATAGGTTTTCCAACAGAACCTATTTTTATACTGCCAGGTACATTGAAGCTTACTATAGGTGATGTCTCAGTAAGACCATAGCCTTCCAATACATCAAACCCAAGCATATAAAGATCATGTGCTATATTTGGATCTAATTTAGCCCCCCCACTTATAAAATATTTGAGATTACCTCCAAAGCTTTTGTGAACTTTTTTAAAAATAATCTTACCAAGCTTTGGACTACCAACAAAATCTACAAAGGAAAACAACTTTTTTGCTACAGGAATATTGTTTATCTCTCCAAATATTTTGTCGTGTAATATTTTGTAAAGCTTTGGTACCCCAATAAGAGCAGTTACTTTGTTGGCAACAATTAAATTTACCAACGAACTAGAAGAAAGGTTTTCGCTAAATATAATTGTAGCACCAAGATAAATAGGTACCAATAAAGATACCATGAGAGGATAAGCGTGGTGAAATGGAAGGAGAGCTATTGTAACATCTTTTGAAGAAGCTATGTTTTCTTTAGCTATAGCCTCTATGTTAGATTTAAGGTTTCCAAATGTAAGCATAACACCTTTAGGTTGTCCTGTGGTGCCAGAGGTATAAAGAATAAGAGCTATATCTTCAGAAATGTTTGTGATGGGCTCTTTAGGATCTTGGAAAGGTATAAAATTTTCTATATCTATGACCTCTACCTTATATCTATGCCTTTTTACGGCTTTTGCAAAAGTATATTTTAGATCACTTGACACAAAAGCATAAGCTGGTCTTGCATCTTGAATAATAAACGCAACTTCATCTTCGGAAGCCATATGGTCTATGGGTACTGCTATGCCTCCTCTTCTCCATATACCAAAAAGAGCATAAGCCCATTCTGGTTTGTTATCAGAGAATATAACAACCCTATCTCCTGGTATTATATCTATAGCTGCACTGTAAAATTCTGCTTTGTCTATTAACTCTTTGTAAGATATGTTTTTACCCTTATATATAAAAGCGGTTTTATCGTAAAATCTTAAAAACATCGTTCTACCACAAATCCATGCCAATCGTTTTTTGTAGTTTGTTTTAGGATTTTAAGATTAAGATTTTTTAGCATATACTTAATAAGATTATCCTCATCTTTGTATATGCCTGATATTATAAGATATTTTTTAAATAGCTTTGCGATGTTTGGAAGCTCTTTTTCAAAAATATGCATTTCTAAGTTGGCTAAAACTATATCATAAACTCCAATAAAATAATCGTAGAAAAACTCATCTTTTATGTATTCTTTCTTTGTCTTTTTGTCTAAAGAGCTTCTTTTTAGAATATCTAAAGGTGTAGATACTTCAAAATGAATGGCTTTTATATTGTTGTTTTTTGCATTTTCCATAGCTTCTTTTATAGCTATAGGATCTATATCTATGCCTTTTACATAAGAGTTTGTAAGATATTTGCTTGCAATTGTAAGTATACCGCTTCCACATCCTACATCCAACACGCTATCGTATTTGTTTATAAAATCTTTCATCAAAGAAAGCATAATCTGTGTGCTCTCGTGAAGTCCTGTGCCAAAGGCCATACCTTTTTTAATTCTTATTGGTATGGCGTAAGATGGTATTATTACAAAAATATCTTCTTTTATAGGTTCTATCTCACAAAATTCGAATTCATCGTAGTTTATCTTTTTTGTATCTATTGGTTCTAAACCATATATCTTTTTGTCCGTGGATATTTTCCATAGATTTTCTTTTTTTTCTAAAATCTCAAAACCAAAAGCCTCCTCTACAAGTAAATCCTCTAAAAGCCCTTTATCTATTTCATATATAAAAATTTGATATTCCATATAAACATTATAAATAAAAATTTTGAAATATGAATATAGGGTTTTGATTAAATTATCATAGATTTCTTGAAAGTTTAAGGAATATACCCCCTAGCGTAGTGTAAAAGATTGGAAGTACAAGAAGCGAAAGAAATATACCTATAAAAAGCCCACCCATAACAGATATTGCCATATTTTGTATTACTTCTGTTCCTCTTCCAATAGCCAAAGCTATAGGTAAAAACCCAAGTACATCTGCTACCATTGTCATAAGTATAGGTCTAAAGCGTTTTTTACAAGCGTTTAGCATGGCTTCTTTATGGGATACATTTTCTTCTAACTCTTTATTGTAATAATCAAATATTAAAATACCGTTGTTTACAACAACGCTTAAAACCAAAAGCATACCCATAAACGATGTAACGTCTAAGGGCTTATTGGTTATCATCAGGGCTAAAAAAACCCCCACCACAGACAACGATAGCACAAAAATAACCGATAAAGCTTGTAATGATGAGCCAAATTGAAATATTAAAAGCGCCAAAACTATCAGTACAGAAAAAGTTATCACTATAAACATCTCTTTAAAAGACTGTTGCTGTTCTTTGTAAAAACCTTCTATAGTATAGTAATATCCTTGTGGCATAACAATATTATTAAGCACTTTCTTTAAAACTTTTATTCCAAGAGCCAAATCTTCATGGTGCATTTTCACTCTTACCACAGATACATTCTGAAGGTTTCTTCTTGTAATACCCGGTACATTTTTTTCAAATCTTATATTTGCTACCAAAGAAATTGGTATATACATGTGTTTTTTTGGAGAGTAGATGTTTATATCTTTTATAGTTTCCTCGCTTGGATCAAAAGGTTCGTAAGCTCTTATAAATATCCTTTCTTGACCTTTTAGATAATTTGTAAGTGTTATGCCCCAAAGATGAAGCTTTAATGTATTTACCACGTCATCGTAAGTGATACCGTAGTTTGCATAAGCGTCTTTTTTCAAGGAAATATAATAATAAGGCCCATAAAATAGCGTTTTTAAATTTACCTCTTTGAAGATAGGTTCTTTGGCTATTTTATCTCTTATTTCTTCTCCAAGTTTTACAAGGGTTTCTGGATCAGAGCCATGTATTACTACAGAAAAAGGAGCATGCTGGCCTGTGATATCGCCAAGTCTATCTCTTAAAACTTGGGCCATATCAAACTCTTTCAAAACATGTATTTTTGCATCTACTTTTTGTCTTATTTCTCTCATTACTTCAAAAATAGATTTTGTCCTGTGGTCTTTTAAGGTAATAAGCATATCTCCCTTGTTGGTGGGGTTTCTTGGTTGACCTAAAGATACACCTATTCTTACCGAATAGTGCTTTACCTCTGGTATAGACGCCACTATCTTTTCTATGTGTTTTACTATCTGGTATGTGTTTTGAGAAGATGCACCGGAGGGTCCTGTGAAATCAAGCACAAACATACCCTCATCCCATTCTGGTAAAAATCCGGTTTTCATGCTTTTATATAGACCAAAAGATGTTAAAACCAACAAAACCACTATTAAAATGCTTAAATTTTTTCTTTTGTAAAAGCCAAGAAAAAGTTTTTCATATATATTTGTAAGTTTTAAAAGCCAGTTAGGTTCTGGTTTTACGACTTTTGGTATAGCTATGTAAGCTATGGAAGGGGTTATTGTCATAGAAACAAACTGAGATATCAAGAGTGCCAAAATAACAGCCAAAGCTAACTCTTTAAAGAATGTACCAATGATACCAGATAAGAAAAAAAGAGGGGCAAATACGCTAACAGATGTAAGCGTTGCAAGTGTCATGGGTTTTAGGATTTCAGAAGATGCATCTATTACAGATTCAAGCTTTGGTCTTGGTTTGTTTATATTTTTCTCTATATTTTCCATTACCACAATAGCATGATCTACAAGCGCTCCTATAGACGCTGCCAAACCACCAAGGCTCATAAGGTTTAAGCTCCCATGCAGTATATACATAAAAAGCAACGAACATAAGATGCTTACTGGTATAACTATAGCTGTTAGAAGAGAAAGCCTGACGTTGTTTAGAAAAAGAGCTATGACCACAAGCGTGATCAATGATCCTATTATGATGGCATCTATAACGCTTCTTATAGAAGAGCTTATAAAATCTGTAACATCAAACCATTTTACAATATGAGTATGGGGTGGAAGTTTCAAGCTTTTGAGGGTTTTATCTACTTCATTTACAATTTTTATAGCGTTGGCATCGTTGGTCCTATGTATGTTAAATATAACTGTGGAAGGATATCCGTCTACGTTAACGTAAGAAAGCATAGGATAATGACCTTTTACCACATAGGCAATATCACCGAGGGTTATAGTCTGGTTGTTGTAGTATATTGGAATGTTTAATATATCTTGTTCATCTTTTGGAGTTTGAATACCAAACACTAAGATAGAAAAGTTTTTCTGATTGTATTCACCTATAAAGTGATTTTGTGTATAGCTTCTTATATCGTTTAAGATTACGCTTATAGGTATATTTAATTTCTGTATAACAGAAGTATTTAAAACTATGTCCATAGTGCTATAAGTTCCACCGACCATATCCACTTCATAAACGCCCGGTATAGACAAAAGAGCTGGTTTTATTGTATACCTTACTATGTTGCTAAGTTTGTTTATAGGTAGTTCTCTTGATACTAAAGCATAACCCGCTATAGAATAGGCGCTAGGTCCCATAAGTCTTACATCAAAACTTGCTTTTACTCCCATATCCATTTGAAGTTCTGATATTTTTGACATAATCATTTGATAAGCTCTATAAGGGTTTGTATTTGGACTAAAATATACGTTTAGCATAACAAGACCTGGCCCAGTTCTTGATCTTACATCTGTTACACCTTCTACAGATTTTATCGCTTGTTCCATTGGTATGGTGATATTTGAGAGGGTTTTTTGGATAGGTTCATAGTTGGCATTTACTGTAATAACTACCCTTGGATATACGACGTTTGGAAATATATCTTCTGGTAATTTGAAAGATAGCATATAACCAAGTACAGATAATACGCCAAAGATTATAAAAAACGCGTATCTATTTTTTATAGCAAAGCTTACAAAGGATCTCATTTAACCTTTTCGCCATCTTTTAGAAGCTTAGCGCCTTTACAAACTACACTATCCCCTATTACTCCAGAAACCACATAGTATTGCCCCATATTGCCTAATATTTTTACAGGTATATTTTTTACTCTATCACCTTGCTCTATAAAAACGCTTGGTCTGTTGTTATAAAGGACTAAGGCTTTTGAAGGTATTCTTTGACCTTGTATTGTTTTTACAATAAAAGCTTTTAAACTGTTTCCTGGATTTTCATAAGAAGATATGGGTAATATTACGGCTAACCTCGATTTATCATCTTGAAAGGCGTTTATAGGATACAGCTTGTTCTCAAACAAAATCTTATCTGTATGTGAGATTTTCATATTAAAAGGTATAAAAAACTCCCCATAAAGCTTTTTGGCGCTTATAAAAGCGATCGGAGATCCTGGATTTACATTGCTACCGCTTGGGACTACATTTGAAACAATTCCGTCAAAAGGAGCTTTTATAATACCATAAGATGCTTCATCTTCTAAAGATTTTTTAAGATATATGTTTTTATCAAGCTCTCCTTGAGCCAAAGCCAAATCCGTTTTTATCTGAGAATACTCTTGATAAGACATAGAACCAAGCTTGTATAGTTTTTTCGCCCTCTCATAGCGAGACATGTAATATTTTAGTTTTTTCTTATAAGCCTCTATATCTTGGGCTATTGATAGGGCTTTATCTTGAAAAACTTTTGTATCGAGCTTTGCTATAACCTGTCCTTTTTTTACAAAGTCTCCATTTTTAACGTAAACAGATTTTAATATCCCTCCAATGGGTGAACTTACATAAGTGGCAGCTTGGTTTTTTACTTCTCCGTATATTGGTGTTTTTATTTGATAAGCTCCGTAAACTACTTTGCATAAAGCTATATTTGGTGATTTTATCCCTTTGCTTGTTTCTTTAGTTTTTGGCTTTTCGCAAGAAAATAAAGACAATATCAATACTAAAAGCCCAAAAACGTAAAATTTCATGGATAGCATGATATCAGATGTCTATGATATATTAGTGAAAAACTAAGAGAATTGTTCTATTAGCTTTTTTGCACCTTTTTTTGTATCTTCGTTCACAATACCCATAAGCCTTGAAAGCTCTTCTATCCTTTCTTCTTTGGTGAGATTTTTTATTTGTATATCGTTTGATTGTCTTTTTACCAATATGTGGTTAGAAGAAGCAGCGGCTAGGGCTGGAGTATGGCTTATGCAAATTATCTGAGCGTTTTTTGATATGTCTTTAAGAAGTTTTGCAATAGATATAGAAGCCTCCCCACTAGTGCCAGCGTCTATTTCGTCATATACGTAGGTTTCATAATCTCCAAGCACAGATGATATAGCTAAAACTATCCTTGATGTCTCTCCCCAAGAGGCTACTTCAGCTAGTTCTTTCATGTGTTCTTTTGAATAAGAAGAAAATAAAAACGTTATATCGTCTATGCCATTTCTTGATAACTCCTTTGGTTTTATATCTATATCAAAATAAGCTTCCTTTAAGTTTAAAAGCTTTAAAACGTTGTTTACTAAAGTACTTATCTCTTTAGCCTTTGCCTTTCTTAAATTAGATAGCTCATTGGCTTTTTCTAACGTATCTTTTTTAAGATGCTCTATTTCTCTAAACAGGTGCTCTATGTTTTCTTTTAAAGCTTTTAGGGAAGATATATTTTCTTTGTAAGATTTTTTTACCTCAAACATTTTTTCAAAAGGCATTTTGTATTTTCTCTCTAAGGATTGTACGTTGAATATAGTTTCGTTTAACTTATCTATTAACTCCACATCAACGTATACTTTGTAAGAAGCTATAAAAGACAATGTTTCTAAGAGTTGATCTTTCAAAGCATTTAGCTTATCTATAGCCTTTTGTAAGTCTTCTTTATAAGAAAGAGCTTGGTTTATTTGGGATATTGAGTAGTTTATCTTAGAGATTGCACTATGGTCACTGTATTCTAAGGCGTTTAGCACATTTTGAATATAGGTATTTATCTTTTCTGCATGCTGTAATTCTTCTGCTTTTAACTTTATATCGTTGTAAGTATCCTTTTCTAAGTTTAAGGCTTCTAATGACTCTATAAGTTCTTTGTTTTTCTCTATCTCTTTTTCCAAAGATTCTTTTTGGAAAAGTAAATCTTTTAAGAGCTCTTCTTTTTGTTTTAAAGCATCAAAATATTCTACAAACTCTTTCTTTTTCCTTTGAACATCTTTATCCTTGTCTAGTATTTCTAATTGATGATGTTTTTTAAAAATCTTTGATTGAGAAGATTGAGCTTGGAACATAACGCTTTGTCCAAAGGTTTCTAAGACTGTTCTTTGGTTTGATGTAATTCCATTTATGTAAAACTTAGATTTTCCTGCCTTTGTTTCTCTTCTTACTATATCCTCGTTTATTTCTATTTCTACAGAGGCATTATCAGAAGACGATGCTAAAAGCCCAAGACAAAACTTAATAGCATCCATAAGCATTGATTTACCAGCCCCAGACTCTCCTGTAATAACATTTAAACCTTCTTTAAACTCTATGTATTGGGATTTTAAAAGAAGGTAAGACTCTATCTTGATGCTCTTAATCATAAGCTCTTGGATTTTTGATAAGCTCTTATAAAAGTTTCCATTAATATACCTTTAAGCCCTGTTTTCTCTATGTTGTATATACCCTCTATCGTAGTACCTGCCGGTGAGCTAACCTTTAAAATGAGTTCTTCTTCGTTGTAAGCTTTTAAAAGTTCTAAAGTCCCTTCTATGGTAGCCATAGCTAAGTCATAAGACACTTCTTTGTTTAAACCCATGTAGATACCAGAAAGCCTCATGGCCTCTACAATACTTGCAACAAAGGCTGGTCCCGAACCACCAATAGCCGTAAAAGCATCAAAGTATTTTTCTTCAAGTTCATAAACTTTTCCAAGATGCTCCAACATGCTTTTTATAACTTCTTTTTTAGCATCTTCACTATAAAAACCTATTACACCTTTTTTATAAATTACAGCTAAATTTGGCATAATTCTTGTGATATAAGCATCTTTTATATGTTCTTTCAGTTTTGAAACACTTGTCCCAGCAAGCATGCTTACCAATGATTTACCGTTAAAATTTAGCTCCTTCAAAGATGCTAAGTCTTGGGGTTTTATAGATAAAATAATTAAATCTACACTGTCTAACAAAAACTCAATAGAATTTGAAAAACCAATCCCGTCTTGTAGAGCCAATTCTTTTTTTGATGTGTCTTTGTCAAAGATTATAATATCGTGATGTTCTTTTAGACCAAGGGCAAACGCCCTACCCATGTTGCCGTAGCCTATTATACCTATTCTCATAAGCCGTAATAACTTGCCAATGCTGCTGATATAGCTAAAGCCAATACATCTTTTGGTTTTTCACCTTCTATTTTATAATCGTATTGACTTAGCTTCTTATCCAAAAAGCTGGTATCAAAATCGCCTCTTATAAAATCTTCATCTCTTATTATTTCTCTATGAAGCTGTAAATTTGTTGGTATACCCCTTATAATAAATTCGTCTAAAGCTCTTTTAGCTCTTGCCACAGCTCTTTCCCAATCAAGAGCCCATACACATAACTTGCTTACCAAAGAATCGTAGTAGGGTGGTATTATATAATCTTTGTAAATAGCAGAATCCATCCTTACTCCTATACCACCAGGTGAGTGGTAAGCACTGATCCGCCCTGGTGATGGTGCAAAGTTTCTTTTTGGGTCTTCGGCATTTATCCTAAACTGTATAGCGCAGCCCCTAAAAGAGATATCGTTTTGTACAAAACTAAGCGGTTCTCCATTTGCAATTCTTATCATCTGCTCTACAATATCTATACCTGTAACCATCTCCGTTATGGTGTGTTCTACTTGAAGTCTTGTGTTCATCTCTATAAAATAAAACTCATTGGTGGTTTGATCTAGTATAAACTCTATGGTGCCAGCGCTTTCGTATCCATATTTCATCATAGCTCTTACCGACATACCAAGCATCTTGTTTCTTACGTTTTTGTCAAGTTTTGGAGATGGTGTTATCTCTATTATTTTTTGATGGCGTCTTTGTATAGAACAATCCCTTTCACCAAGATGCACAACGTTTCCATACTTGTCTGCCAAAATTTGTACCTCTATGTGCTTTGGCCTTTGAATATACTTTTCTATAAAAATATCTCCTTTTCCGAAAAAAGCCAAAGACTCTTTTTGAGCTGATTCAAAGTTTTGTTTTAGATCTTCTTTTTTATAAACAACCCTCATTCCCCTACCGCCACCACCGTATGCAGCTTTTAATATGATGGGATATCCTATGCTGTCTGCTATATCGTAAGCATCATCTAATTTTGTAATAGGTTCATCGCTTCCGGGGACTACAGGTATACCTAAGTTTTTCATAACTTTTTTTGCTTTTACCTTATCCCCAAAGGTTTCTATCTGTTCTGGTGTAGGACCTATAAAGATAAGACCGGCGTCTATACAGGCTTGGGCAAATTCATGATTTTCAGATAAAAATCCATAACCTGGATGTATAGCGTCAGCACCTGACTGTTTTGCTATGTTTATTATCTTGTTGTAATCAAGGTAAGCTTTTATAGGATCCATGGGAATAAGATATGCCTCATCGGCTTTTTTTACATGTAAAGAATTTATATCAGCTTCAGAATATATAGCCACCGTTTTAATGTCAAGCTCTTTGCAGGCTCTTATGATACGTACAGCTACCTCTCCTCTGTTTGCTATAAGTACTTTTTTAATCATACTTTAATTATATAAAATTTTTAGGGTATATTTATGAGAAATTGGATTTTATTTTCCATAACACTTGATGGCATAGGTGGAGCCTGTAAATTCTTTTCACAGGTGGCTGATCCTTTTTGAGTTCCTAAAAGCTTTAAACTTCCGTCTTTGTAAAGCTCAAACATCAGCACTCCTTCTCCTTTGCAATTTTGATGTATATAGTGAAATACATTTTCTAAATAGCTAAGAAAGTCAAAATAAGAACCTAACGTGCTTATGTTTTTAGGCTTCATTTGTGGTAGGCTTTTGGCTTTTTCCCTTAAGGGTTTGATGTTTGAAGGAGTGTTAGAAGGTTTTTTTGTTTTGGATTGATCTTTTTTTTGGTTTTCACTTTTTTTAGAAGAGCCTTCTTTAGAAGATGTTTTGGTATTTACAATGGAATGTGTTTTTGTAGTAGATGTTTCTTGTTTTGGTGTTAATGTAGCTTCTTCGGTTGTTGGTATTGTAAAATTGTAGTTTGGTGTGTAGAGGCTTGTTTTTTTAATGTTTTTGGCCTTTGTTATAGGTTTTTTTATAGTTTTTTGATTTTTAGTATATTTTTTTTCTTCCTTGGAAGTGTTTGAGATGTCCTTAGGGGTTTTTTCGTTGTTTTTTTGTTGTATGGTGCTTATGTAAATTGGTTTATTTGGTTTTTTAAGGGGTATATTTATTTTTATAAGAAAAAGTAAAAAAGATAAGTGTACTAGTATTGATAACAAAAAGCCATATATAAAAAACTTATGTTTTCTCATATTTATTTTTTACAAAATCTATAAAACCAGGAATATCTAACGTAGTATCAACACCCAAAATAAATTGATCAAAGTCTCTAAGTTTTACAAGGTCTTTTGTGGTGCAGATATAATTTTTGCCTGGCTCTAAATCTTCTTTTTTAAAAAAGTAATGATCTGGAAAAACTTTTATATCTTCTATAATAAACCCTATATCTTTTGATAGATTTTCAACGAACTTTATAAATGGCTTTTCATCTCCTATAGCACAAACTATGCTAAAACTTTTACCTTTTACACAAGATATATCAACATCTTCAAAATTCTTATCTACAAAGGCTCTAAAAATAGCTTTTGCTCTAAAGATAGGTTTGTTTATACTGATATTAGGCATATCAAAAGACTCTAATCTTGTTATAATTAAAGCATCTGCTCTATTCATAGAACTATAAGGCTCTCTTAGGTTTCCCCAAGGAAGAAGATGGTCTTTTATACGGTTTGCTGGCATTAGCAAAATATCTAAGTCCCTTTTTATATATCTATGAGAGAAAGCATCGTCTAATATTATTATCTTTGAACCTAATTTTTTACATATCTCAGCTCCTTCTATTCTCTTAAAAGCTACTACAACATTAGCTTTGGTTTTTAGAAATATTTCTACAGCCTCATCTCCATAGATTTTTGTATCAAAAGAGCTAACTATAAGGTTTTCTCTTGATTCTCTTTTATAACCTCTTAATACTATACAAGGGTTTAAATCTTTTAACGCTTTTGCAAGGTATATAGAAACTTGGGTTTTACCAGTTCCACCTACGCTTATATTTCCTATAGATATTACAAAAACACCTGGGTGTTTGGCTTTTAGTATATTAAAATCAAAAAGTTTATTCCTAAGCCATATACCAGCCCCGTATAGAAAAGAAGCCGGAGCCAAAAGCCCCCTTATGAAGTTCATTTAATGTATATCAAGTTTTAGTTTGTAGTCTCTTGTTGGTTGTTCAAAGTGTTGCCAATTGATTGCTCGTAAATTTGCTTTATTATATCTGCTACAAACTGAGCTCTTTGGGTTTCTGTAAAACTTGACTCTACTTTAGAGCGGCCATTTTTTGCAATCTCCATGGTTTGGTCTTCGTTTTCTAAGAAAAATAAAAGTTTTTCTTCTATTTCAAGCCTATCAAGAGGGGTATAAGTCACTATCTCTTGATCTGGTATAAAAAATCCCGGTAGGGTTGCTCTGTAATCTATAAAAGCACAAGAATCTTGAGATATAACTTCAATGGGCGTAAAACCTATTCCAGAAGGCACTATCGAGGGAAAGCTAAGAAACGTTATCATGGAGTTTGCGTATATGTTTAAGACATCCTCTTGGGTTTCGGCGCTTATTACCTCTTGACCTTCTTTTAATGGTACCTGAGAATCTCCTAAAATCTTTATATCTATACCTTCCAAAAAGCTTATTATAAATAGTCTTTTTCTTGCTGTATTATAAAGTCCAACGTTTACCAAAAAGTTTATATAAGCTTCTGGTGATTCGTTCCTCCATTTTAAAAATTTTTCTTGTATTTCGTAGTTAAAAAATGGAAGCATATATTCTACAGCGAATATAACATCTACTTCTGGGTTTCTTCGCATGAACTCCCCAACCTCTACGAATACTGGCATTACCTCTTCTGGGAAGATTTTTGCGCTTTCTTGTATTATGATATTTGGATCTACGATAGGGCCTGGGAAAAGAACTTTTATCTCCTTTTCTTGGGGTATCGGTCTTTGTAGTAGTTCTTCAGATACAAAAGGAGCTAAAAAGTATATATTTTTATAGCCTATACTTCTTAAGAAATCAGCATGTTTCATATCTGTTATCATTTGTATAAAGTTTCTAGACTCTCTTCCATTGAAAAGAGCAGGATAATACAGCATCGGATCTTCAGTAAAAACACTTATATGTAAAAAGCCAAAAGCATCACACAAAGAAACTCTATTGCCGTTGGATTCACCGTAAACCAAAGCAGAACCATTTACATCCATTACAAAAAATGGCCTTTGCTCTTGTAAAAAGTTTACATAAGCATCTATGTTGTTATAATCAATATCATAAAATATAAGCTCTATACCAAATTGGTTTAGTTTTTGAGCCATGCGCTCCACATAATGAGCGTTGTAACTAAGTCCAGGTGTTCTTACAAAAATTCCTTTCATAATAAAAACTATTATAAACTAAAATCATAAGTAGAGCTTTCTTTATTAAAATCTTAAAATAAGGTTTTGAGTTGTAAAGTATGCTTTAGCCGTTCTCTGTTCTTTGACTTTGTATAAGTTCAGATAGACTATGAACACACACCTTTTTAAAATATTCCTTAAAACTTTGGAAAGAGGTAAGTGTGGTGGGTACTATAAAGGGAAAAATAGGTACCAGATCGTGGCATACTTGTCTTTATACCCACTCACTTAACTTATATAAACTTATATAATCAGGATTAAAATATGCCATAATATTTACATGGCCATTAGGGCTTATTGAGCTTCTTAAGTTTTCCTTAAGAGCTAGTCGTACTTCAATAGCTGAATATGTGTAGAGAGTATTGGTATGCTTGTGTTGAACCCCACGGCAGGAATTTTTAACTTTTTTATTTAGGGTTTTTAGTGGATTGTTTATACAAAATAAGTTTTATTAGCCTTTCAACTTATTGTCTGACAAGCAATTAATTTTGCCGTAAAACCGTAATTACATAAAACCGCAATGCTGTAATTATGGCGAATTTGTCAAAGGCTTGTTAGACAATGATTTAAACTTGATAACGGTACACTAAACTTTGCAGAATCTGGCATTTTCGGAAAATTACCTTCATTTGCGAGGGGTACCCCCTTGACAAAACCATT
>Ga0081474_147171_pt2 | contig 29626 bp, 27 predicted proteins | sample OneHunmetagenome_2_FD_70978 | JGI IMG/M metagenome (GOLD analysis project Ga0081474, IMG submission 70978) | Ferrous microbial mat communities from One Hundred Spring Plain, Yellowstone National Park, USA v2 (version 2) | ecosystem: Environmental > Aquatic > Non-marine Saline and Alkaline >... | reverse complement strand
CCTTATGAGCCTAAATAAGTAAGCCCTCCCCCGAATCGCCACGTGGGTTGAAAGGACCCACGTGGCAATGTTAGCTAATACTATGCTTGAAGTTTGACCGAAAGGTTTATTACTGAACGTCTCCAATTTTTGTAAGGACATTTCATTTAAATCGTTATACACAAAAAGGTCGCAATTTTCACATGAGATTCCATCTCCCTTTACACTCCTTTTTAGGATAGTTATGATTAAAAGGCCTAGATGCTAATCTAAACTGATGAGAGAAGAAGCAGAAAAATGGTTGAGACAAGCCTTAGAAGATTTAGCAACTGCTAAAGATACTATTACAACTGGTCATTATTATGCTTCAGCCTTTTGGGCCGAACAAGCTGCTGAGAAAGCTCTAAAAGCACTCTTAATAGCGGGAGGAAAGATCGAGAGGACTCATGACTTAAATGAGTTGTTAGAGATAATAAAGGAAGAGATAGGATTATCCGTAGAGGAGATAAGAAGTGAAGTAATCAAACTTACTTTACATTATACTATCTCTAGATATCCTGATGCTGCAAATACTATACCATATTCGTTATATAGTAAGGAAGATGCTGAGGAGTTAGTAAAAAAAGCGGAAAAGGTGATAGAATGGGTAAAGCGAAATCTGCATTAAAAAGTCAAGTTGAATTGGTAAAAGTTGCAATAGAATTTATTAATGATATAACTAATGAAATTAAAATTGAAGATATATACGTAGTGGGTTCTAGGGCCAGAGGAGATTACTTAGAGACAAGTGACATAGATTTAGTCATAATATCGCGAGACTTTAAAGGCTTAAGGTATATTGATAGACTTGAAAAACTCGGAAAGTACCTGAAAGCACGCGTAGAATTCTTTGCTTTTACTCCCGAGGAATGGAATGACTCTGCATCTCTTTTCGTTAAACAAATGAAAAAAGAAGCTAAGAGGCTAAAGGACTTAGCAAAAGAGATCGGACTATCTTTTTAACTTAACGGGGGCGTTCAGTAATAAACCTTTCGGTCAAACTTCAAGCATAGTATTAGCTAACATTGCCACGTGGGTCCTTTCAACCCACGTGGCGATTCGGGGGAGGGCTTACTTATTTAGGCTCATAAGGCTTATTATTATACCAAACACTCCAAACAACCCTTGCCAACTTTCTAGCCAAAGCAGTGTGCAATTTCCTACTGTGAAGCTTAACCTTGTGTGCTTCATAAAACTTCAGCAAAGTAGGTTAAGGGGATGAAAGTCCCTTCCGTGAGGGTGGGTTGAGTTCACCGAGCTTTCCCAATAAACTCTTATAAGGCTCTTTCACGGGTTGAGTATTTGTTAATAATAATAAAAACCTTATCTTATTTGGTGAGGAAAACTTGAAGTTATCACTGTTGGACTCACATGTGGTAATACGGCTTTCTCACTTTAATTTTTCTAATTTGTTGAATTCTTATTATTTCCTACAAATTTAATATTAGATAGTTAGAAGTATTTTTATAAAAATATTTTGGGGCTTACCGTCATAAAAAGGAGCTTTCGCCCTCTTACCCATTAAAACTCTATGTTTTCAAAAAGGCAGATATATTTTTCCTCTAGGTTTTCAGGAAAAACGATAACAAAGCAGCTATGAGCTCGATTATAACCACTATTATTACTCCCTCAGCAATAGTCGAATTATCGTTAAATAAGACTCCAACTGTCACTGGAATTATTGAGACTCCAACATTTGTTATCACACTATACATGGAAGTAGCGAAACCAGCCTTTGCTGGGTCATTAACGTATAGAGTTGTCGAAGCCATAGCCATTGACCAATAGGCATTCCCAAAGAAACCAAATAGGAAGTAACCTAACGCTATTAATGGAAAATTAACAGTAAAGGAAATGGATATTACAGCTATAATTGCTGAGAAAAACGTTAATAACCCGGTCAATATTAAACCTAACCTTAACCTACTTTCTAACAAAGATGGCAATATTATAGCACCGAGCCCAGAACCTAGAAAACTAAGACCAGTTAAGAAACCTCCCATAATGACTGCTAGCAAAGTAACTATACCGTGAATTTGCAAAACTACTGAGGCAATACTACCAAACATTACTGAAATAGACGCAATAGCTAATCCAACATACCAGTTCTTAATCATTCCCGGATTGAAACTGCCTTTAAGAGATCTTTCATAATGACTAGGATATCTCCTCAAAAATGGGATAATTAAAACCATTGCGATTAAAGCTAAAATTGCCGTAAGCATTAAAGTTCCCCTTAAGCCTATAAAGGAAAGTATTGATGGACTGGAAAACGAGCCTAGTGCCATTCCAATAAACAGAGTACCTACACTTATCCCGACAACAGTGTTAGCCCTTCCCTTGAACATTGACTTGGCAATACTTCCAACTGGTGCAATTGCTAAGGGATAAGCTAGTGATGCTATTATGGCAAAGAGGAAGAAGGTAGAAAAGTCATTAGATAACGCCCTACCTAAAAGTCCTATAAACGATAGGATAGATGAAATCAATAAAACGCTTCTGGTAGTGAATTTAGCTGATAAGAAACCCGCCAATAAACCCAGAATTGACATGCTGTATCCATAAGCAGATATGATAAAAAGGATTGAACTTAAGGGAACACCAAAGTAGTTTTCCAAGACCGGTACTAGGGGTGCTAATGAAAACCATCCAAAGCCTATGGTGAAGATGAGAAACCAATACGGTAAAATCCTCGTTTCCATCAACCCAAATAATAGAACTAAGTAAAAAAGTCTTACTCTATGTTTCTATATAGTTTACATAATTTTACTCTTTAAAAAGTCAGTTATCGAGATAAAGAGACGGAAGAGTGATGTAACTATATAGACTACATAGAAAACTCATCAATTTATAAATTCTATACGACATTCTTAATACCCTTCATGACAACTTTCACACATGGACATAAGGCATGTATTTAAACCGTTAGATGAGGCAAAGTTCAGTTGGTTCCACGCAAAGTCAATGATAACGACGGGCATGGGAGTCTTCACCGATGGATATGACTTGTCATCAATTGGTATAGTATTAGGCGCAGTACTAGCGTCCTTTGGAATAACTAAAAGTAGTCCAGATTTCGCAATAGTTTCATCTCTATTAACTGGTGCAGCGCTGATTGGTTCTGCAATAGGTGCAATAATTTTTGGCTTCCTAGCAAACTTGGGTAGGAAGACATTTTACGGGGTTGACGTAGCGCTAATGACAATTGGTGCCTTATTACAAGCATTCGTACAAAATCCTATGCAATTAGTATTAGTGAGATTAATTTTAGGGTTAGGAATTGGTGCAGATTACGTTCTCTCCCCATTAATAATGGCTGAACATAGTAATGCTAAAGATAGAGGTAAGAAGTTAGCCTTAGGTTTTGGGCTGTTCTGGGGTTTAGGTGCATCCACGGCTGCTGGATTATATCTTATTCTACAAGCAATTGGAATACCTTTAGATCTTATATGGAGAATTATACTAACTACTGGAGCTATCCCGGCTGCAGCAGTAATATACTTGAGGAGAAAGATACCAGAAACTACTAGGTATTTAGGAAGGATAAAGGGTGATATAGATGGTGTTAAGAAGGTGATTAAAGAAGTAACTAAAACTGAAGTTAGCATTATGACAAACGTTAAGGATAACGTTAAAGCGTTAGATTACTTCAAAACAAATTGGAGGCCAATATTAATTGCTGCTATACTATGGTTCTTATACGATATTCCAGCATACGCTGGAATCTTATTTGGTCCAAGCTTAATAGCGAGTAAGTTGGGTTTAGATCCCGCTACTTATCAACTAGTAAACGAGGCATTTTTCATCATTCCCGGTGGGCTAGTAGCACTTTTACTTATAGATAGGGTTGGTAGAAAACCATTACAAATAATTGGCTTCATAGGAATGACTTTAGCCTTAACTTCCTTCGCATTTTATATACAATCACCAAACTATATCCCCTTAATTGCCATCATCTTTTATGGACTTGAACTATTTTCGTCACAATCTGGGCCAGGTTCAGTATCTGCATCTGGAGTACTAGGAGTTGAGTTAGCTCCTACTAAGATAAGAAGTATAGCGCAAGGAATTACAGTAGTTGGAGGTAGATTAGGAGCAACCTTTGCTTCCTTCGTATTCCCCTCACTTTACGTTCAGTATGGACTATCCTTTGCAGTAATATTCGTTGCGATCGCTTCTGGAATAGCTGCATTATTAACATTCCTATTCATCCCAGAGACTAAAAGCAAATCTCTAGAAGAAGCTTCAAGAGAGATAGAGTTCGTAAAAGCTTAAGTTAAACTTTTTTACCCTAATGGTTTTTTGGTCCTTACGTTACGATTAGACTTTTATAATTAAAATTAGGTATAATAAATATGCACCACCATCATGGATATTATTACCCTCCTGAAGACTTTAGACGAACCTTCGAGAGACCAGAAGAATATTTACCAGAGGTATTTGAGGGAAAGAAAGGTGTTATAGTAGATTACGGCTGTGGAAATGGGTTCTACGCTAGATACTTACTTGAATACGCTACAAAACTATACTGCATAGACATAAACGTTATTGCGCTTGAGGAGGTTAAAAAGAAGTTCAATAGTGCGATAACCCTTACGAGCCCTAAGGAGATTCCAGATAGTACAGTTGACTTCGTTTTCTTCGCCAATTCATTCCACGATATGGACGATAAGCAATACGTTGTAAGTGAGGTTAAGAGAATCCTAAAGAGTGATGGTAGGGTTATCATTATAGACTGGAGGAAAGAGAACACTGGTTTCGGTCCACCATTAAGTGTTAGAATGGATGAGAAAGATTACATGAAATGGTTTAGCGATTTTACAGTGGAGAAGAGATTCACACCAACACCCTATCACTTTGGATTAGTACTTAAGAGAAAGACTAGTTGATATACTAGTACACTTACTAGTATACTAGGTTTGTAGAAATAAAAATACTAGGGCTTCTTAGGGACTTTGGGCTATACCATATTAAGAGAGTCTCTCGAGTATTATCAATTGACGTATTACTTAACAATAATTAAAAACCACTCCTTTTTATTTATATTCCCTTAAATAGCTTATGAATAATGATAATGCTTCACTTAAAAACTCTGTGTTTGTGCTTCCCAAACCTATTCTGACATAACCGGGCATCTCGAAGCACTCTCCAGGATTCACCAACACGCTATACTTCTCAAATAACTTCTCACTGAAATCGTAAGTGTTCTTAACGTTCAATTTGAGATATGCTAGTACTGTGGCATTAGGCTTAACCCACTTTACGTCAAGGTCACCAATTAACCTTTCCATTAATCTCATATTATTTAACGCAATTCTCCTTGCCCTATCCATGAATTTCTCCCTCTCTAAGAGTACGTTATAGGTAATCTCTTGTCCTATAACTGAAGGGGAAATTGACGTGTAATCTCTGATGCTCCACATCCTATCAACTAATTCCTTACTTGCCACAACCCATCCTATTCTTATTCCCGGTAGTCCGTAAACTTTCGACATGCTGTTAGTACTTATGGCATTATCGTATAGGTCGACAAAGCTAGGTCTCATTTTGCCGTCATGCTCTAGACCCCTATAAACTTCATCAGCTATTACGGTAACGTGATTATCCTCAGCTATCTCAATTATTCCCTTAATTTCACTTTCTGAAAGTGCCATACCAGTAGGGTTATTAGGGTTTGTTATGACTATTGCCTTACTGTTTTTACTGACTATTTCGTTGAGCTCGTTTAGGTCTAACTTAAAATCATCCTTAAGCCAAATGTACTTTACCTTTGCGTTTATTCCCCTTAATAATCCGGGGATTTGCATGTAGTTTGGCATTTCCACAATTACTTCGTCACCAGATTTTATGGTAGAAAGGATAGTTAGGTGGTTGGCTTCCGCACCTCCAGCTGTTATTATAACGTCATCCTCTTTCTTCCCGGGATAGAGAGATGATACTAGCTGTCTTAGTTTTATTAATCCCTTGGTATGACCATATTCTAGCTTAACATTAGGTATTTTAATCTCACTTAGATCTAATGATTCTACTCCGCTCTCTGAAAGGACGTATTTAGCTCTCCAATCCCTTAAGGATTGCCATCTCTCTAGGCAAAATTCGGGGTACATTGTGATATTGTGTTGTTTTGCGTATTAAAAGGTTCCATGCTTTTTAACTCTATGAACTTTATGTAAATCTGATGAATAGGGATATTGGTAAGAACGCTGAGAGGGAATTGGTGTCAATTTTGAGAGGGGAGGGATTTAACGCTGTTAGGATTCCCACTTCCAATTCTTCTCCAAATCCATTGCCGGACATTTTCGCAACTAAAGAGAATACTTTGTTATCAATTGAGTGTAAGAGTACTTGGGAAAATAAGGTAAAGGTTAAGGAAAATCAAGTTAGGAAGTTGTTCGAGTTCTTGTCAATGTTTACCATGAGTGGTATACCAATAATAGCTGTGAAGTTTAAACAAATTCATGAGTGGAGGGTTCTTATTCCGAAAAAGGCTGAGGATATAGTAGTGACTATTGACAATACGATTTCTATAGAAGACCTTTTCAAAATATTGGAAAAGAGTGTTGAGGAAAAAATATTAACGCCTTAAGAGGATTACAACTACTGCTATTACTATTATTATAACAGCTGCTATTACTCCTAGAATTAGGTAGTTTGGTGATACTACTAACGTTTCAGTTATTGGTTGGTTCACTGTAATTGCACTACTTGGAGACACGTTATATGTACCTTTAAACATTGCAGTTTCATAGAATGGCACACTTGCATTGAGGATTATCTTTGATCCCGAATTGTAGAATTTAGATACACCGTTAATTGTTACTAGGTATTGCGTAGTTGTAAGGAGCTTTAGGTTAACGGGAGATTTCACTGTAAATGATTGTGAGGGTGATATACCAACTATTATAATCCTTTCTTGTGGACTAACGTTGTAAGTATAGTTTAGCACTTGTATTGTTGTCCCAGAATTTATCCATGAGGAATTGAGTGTTGCCTTGGAACCGTTAATTAGCACTTGTACTGGTATTGGGGAGGAAACGTTAACGAAGTATTGGGTTATTGTTGTTGCGGTTATTGTATAAGAGGCATTTACAGTTAGTTGAGGAGCTGGAAGAACTTTACCTATGATTAGCCTTTCACCACTTCCCGTATAGTATGTAAGGTTCTCTATCTTGATTGTAGTGCCTTGATTGTACCAACCAGATGTGAGGCTTTCATTTTCACCATTTATAAACGCTCCTAGTTGGACTGGAGAGTTGACGTTAATGAGGTATTGGATAATGGTATTTACTGTTATTGTAGTTGGTTGATTTACTGTTATCAATGCTGAGGGCGAGAAATTAGCTATCATGTATCTCTCTGTACTGCTTACATAGTGAGTTATGTTTTCTAATTTGATTGTAGTGCCTTGAGTGAACCAGTTAGTGGAATTTAAGGTCTCGTTTACACCATTTACTATTGCATAAACTGAGACTTGTGACTGTAGGGTAACTAAATATTGGTTAATATAATATGCATTAATTTCGCCAGGAGCTTTAACGATCCCAGTGTAGTTCGTTGTTATCCACCTTTCTCCTTGAACACTGGATTGTAGTTGTGGTGAATAAGTATAGACCGAATTGACATCCACCCAAACTGTTGCTGGTGCTTCTGCGGTCTCGTTTGTTCCAAGGCTGTGATAGTAAACTGTAGGTGGAGTGTAGCCATTACCGCCTTGGACTGTGTAGTTAAAGGTAACTAGGTACTGTTGATAATAGGTAGGCGTTATGGATGTTGTCGTGGGAGTTATGGTTCCAGTGCTTACGTAATTAGTTGCCCATCTAATATTGCCTTCAGTAATTGCTGACTCAACTTGATATAATGTACCCGAAGGAACATTAATTGTACCTTGGAGAGGAACTGTAGTTGTTGAGCCATTGGGGAAAGTTAAGGTTATATTTGGTGTTTGTGGTATTGGTTGACCAATAACACTGTAACCTAAGTGTACTGTAACTAATGGAGTTCTTTGAATAACGTTAACGTTAATTGAACCTACTGCTACACCTCCAGCTACTTCTATTGCAATTTGCCAAGTTCCTTGAACATTAGGGAAAGTATAGGCATTGCGCACGTAAATTCCGCCACTTCCATTAATTTGAACGGGTATTGTTACTGCCAATGAGGAATTGGGGAAGAAGAAGTTTATGGTTGCGCCATCTGTTGCGAACTGTTGAGGGACTATGGCATCAATTGTTATTGATTGCCCAACATAATATGTCTCACCGTTGTAGCTTGGACTGTAAAAAGTTATGCCACCCGAGGAATAGACTGCGCCTGTTATTAAAGCAACTAATGGGATTAATCCTATTAGGGAAAGTATGTGCTTTGCCTTCATTTCCATATCACTTAGTATTATCCACAGAGGAGTCCTTAAAAAAGCTTTTAGCAATATCCACGTTAATCAACTTAAAGTGTTTCAGATAACATAAAATGGGCATTTTAAGTTACTTTCAATTAAGCTTATAAGGTAATTACTCTATTAGTTAATGAAAATGTTATTATTTTGGTTGGAATTCTTTGTAATTTTTATAGCTATCTTCGTATCTGCAGAGCTTTTAGCTAAGGGCGCTGATGAATTAGAGGATTTCTTAGGTCAAGGTATAACTGGTGGTATAATACTCGGATTCCTCACAGCATTACCAGAGACCATTTTCGTTATCGTAGCGTCTTTAGAAGGGAGTTTTGATGTGGCATTGGGTTCGGCCATTGGGGGTAATGTATTGTTATTTACGCTAGGTATTGGATTGGTTGGACTGCTTTATGCATTAAAATGGAGGAGTACTCTTCAAATTTCTAGTGAATATAGTGTTGAAAATGTATTTCTAATAATAAGTAGTGTTGCAATGCTGCTGGTTTTGATTTACGGTAAATTAGATATCATTTCTGGGCTTCTACTTATCTTAATCTACATAATTTACGTTGTGTACAGAGTAATTAAATTCAGGGGAGAGAGAGGGAGTAGAAAAGAGGGTAATTTGGTAAAGCCCATTATATTTATAATCGCTGGAGGGATTCTACTAGTGGTTTTCTCTCATTACTTTGTAGATTACATAAATGAGATCGCAACGATGTTTAACGTTCCTGCAATATGGCTTTCGCTATTAATAGCGCCAATAGCGGGAGAGCTTGAAGAAAAGATTTCAGCATTTAGGTTAATTCAAATGTCCAAAGATGGAGGATCCCTTTCAATTCTAAGTTTTGTGGGAAGTAAGATTGAGAACGCTACCGTATTGTTAGGAATTATAGGTCTGTTTACGGATTACAAATTACAGGTAGCCTTGCCAGAATATATTTCAGCTTTAGTTGCGAACATAATAGCAATATACGTACTGTTCGATAAGAGGCTTAGGACGATTGAGTCTACAATTTTGATTGGAGTTTATATAGTAATGGTAATATTATCCTTCTATCTGTAGAGCGAATTTTTAAAGGTTTAGCATTAAACTCAGTGTGTGAGTAGGAAAAAACTTTCAGTTTTTGAAGCGTTTTCACTATCATTTGGAGGCCAAGCACCCTTTACGTCCATGATTACATTTGGCACAATAGGTTTACAACTTGGTGGATCATTCTTAACTATTGCCACAATTATCGGGACAATCCTAGTGTTATTAAATGGTATAGTAATATATAGACTGTCGTTAAGGTATTCCCAGCATGGAGGATACTTTACTTATGCCTTCTATTCGCTTACCGAAAGGCTCGGATTAGTAACTGGATGGTTATTTTTACTTTACGCGTTTACTTACGGTGGTACATTATTAGCTGGTTCAATTTACATTATAACAAGTTATTTAAAGATAAATGCTGACTTAATCGCATTTTTAGTCCTATTATTTTCAGCATTTCTAGTTATAAGGGGTTTAGACGTTTCCGTTAAATACGCCGAGTTCATAAGTATTGCTGAAATCGTCGCAATAATTATCAGCTCAGTTGTGCTCTTGTTAGAGACAAAACCAAGTTTTAACCTAACAATTCCGGCTAATCCCTTTCTAGTTATACTTTACGCCATAGGAATGCCCATAGGTTATGGGAATTTGAATCCGATGAGTGAAGATATAAAGAATGCGAAGAAAATTGTGGGAATAATTACTGTTATCGTGATACTTTTAGGTGGATTACTATCAGCTTTACTTTTTTACGCTAGTGCGCTATATGGGACGGATTTGATAGAAATTCTTTTAGATAAGACTGGATTTATATTTCCCTATTTGATCTTCTCAGCTTTAAATGGTGGGATCTTAGGTGGAATAGCTTATATTATAGCAATGTCTAGGATCGTTTATGCAATGTCATTAAAGAACTTTATGCCATCAATTATTTCATCGCTTAAGTATAATAGACCATATAACGCTGAGGTCATATCGCTCATTATCTACACTGTTATTTTGTTTCTCTTAACTCACTTCGCTGGGTTATATACAACCTTTCTAGTACTAGGAGGACTTACGGTATTAAGCTATTTAATAATATCACTTTCAGCCAATCTTTCGCTGTTTAGGATAGCGTTAAAGAAACTAAGGAAGAGGAAAATGGAAATAACCCTTGCAATCTTCTCCACGATATTATCCTTAATAATATTAGTGTATTCGATACAAGAAAACACTCCCATAATTAACTACATATTCTTCGCTTGGATAATAGCTGGGTTTATCTATGCAGAAGTACTTGAAATAGCCGGAAATAATGGAAAAAATGATGAGGATTAACTTTAAACTAAATGTGACCTCTCTTCATTACTATAACTATTATTGCTGACAATACTAGTATACCAATTAACGTCAACAAGTAAGTTCCCATGGAGCTTGTAGATTTGTTTAGATTAACTTGATATTGAGCTACTAGAAATCCATAACTATTAATGGGTATCAATGTTAAGCCAACTTGTGAGGGAGTGATTGGAGAATACAGCGCTATTTGAAGCTGACTAGATATGTTATATATTTTTATCTTAAAGTTGTTTTGTCCTTGACTTAATATTATAGGTAATTGTATTTGTTGTTTACCGTTAGTAATTACAAGTAATAAATGCACTGTAGTATTGATTCCATTATATATGCTGAGCTTTAAGTTGCTTCCATCTAGCTTTACACTTTGCAGTCTTATTAGATCAAATTGGTGTTTAACCTCTGAAATTATCGTAGAAGTGTAAAGTAGTGCTTGTTCTTTAAACCATAATGGACCATATGCTGGAGGACCCGTCTGCCATGTCCAATCACTACCTTCTGCAACATATAGGTAGTTCCATAATGTGTATACTAAATTAGTTGAGTTCGGTGTCTCGTTCAAAGGTAGATAGACTAATGGTGAAATGTTGGCTCCAACAGCTACCGTATAAGCTACTAGATATTCCCTAGCTAGCGAAACATTTTGCCATATTTCTGTCTTACCAAGATATCCATTATTCCAATAGTTTAGATTAAGATCCCACGAATTCACAGGTAGATTGGTTATTACACTATAAGGCTTGTGAGTAGCTATTGCCTCACTAGCAGTTTGAGTTATTAGCCATTGCCCTTGATATTCAGATAAAGCTTGATAGATTGCATATAGATCAGCTGGACCAGTGTTTGGATTAAAGATGAGAGGATTCTCTCCATCTAAAGCAACTGTGACAACTCCACCCGGATTGTTCATATATATTTCAGCCAATTGCTGTATGAGTTCTTGTGCAGTAAGCTGAGGAGATTGGCTAAAGAACTTAAAACCAAATTCGTTAGATAGAGTGGTGTTTCTAAATAGTACAATAATAGTTTGACCTAGGTTATTCTCCACGATGAAGGGTTGATCTGGGTTTAATGAACCAGTAACCAATGTGGTATAAGGTAAGAAACCTTGTTGGTCTAGTATCGTATAGGATATGTTACTCTCATTATAAATTCCTACTAAATCCATATCAAATGCCATTTCTGGAGTCCACGTACCATTAGCCCATACTCCAAATACTTCATGAGTGAAATTCTCACCCATTCTGATTTGCGTTAAGACGTCACTCCAATAACCATCTTGAAGTAACAATGGCTGTAAAGGGTGATAAAATGGCACTGTGAGGACATCTACCTTACCGTCATTAATTAGTTGCCTATAGATATTAATGGTATAATTTACGGCAACTATATCGTGATTTGGATTAATTCCAAAATTAGACGTAAAGCTATAATTCTTCTCGTGCAATATTGTCTCCCATTGATATAATAGAACAGGCGTGAAGTCTATCGTTACACTAACGTTAAACTGTTTTATCAATAACGCTTGCAATTCGTAAGCTCCAACTAAACTTCCATCCCAATAAAAGTCTTGTCCAGTGTGTAGCCATACCCAAGGTTGTTCCCAACTACCATTTGGAGCTACATAAAGGGGCTGATGCATATTCCAGACTATTACCAAACTTAAGGGCTTCTTCCCAGTAATGTTTAGGATATATAATGGTGGTAGAGTTGCCTGCCTCTGAAGACTATTATTCACGTAAATGTTTAATTGTGGATAATATATCCCTTGTGGTATTTGGGAGGTATCTAATGTAAGGGATAATAGATTATATCCAGGTTTTAATGTTGAAGAGATATTATATGCTTTTCCCGCTACCTGAATCGAAATTAAGGAATTAATCGCTTGTGAGATAGTGTTCTGTAGGTATATTGAAACATTTGCTGGCTGACCCTCAATGTAAACATATCTATTATATGAAGCATTGATGTATTGAATGAATGAATAAACGTCTTGTATTGCGAAGTTTTGACCAGATACGTTGTGATACCATTGATTTAGAGTCAGATCGTGATAGACCCATTGTACCCATTGGCCTGGCTTAAACGGACCTATGATTATCGTGTAATTACCCCATAATGGATTGTAAGTCATTAATTCATCAGTTATATTGCTCCATGGTAATCCAGTCTGAGGTCCAGAAGTTAGCCCATAATGTATATCGAACTCATCTGGTGCTCTCCCTATAGCCGTTATTAATATTGAACCGTTTTGAAGCACTGTAGCGTAAGTTTGCCCTACATTTGGAGGATTAACCTCTAAATTCCAATTCCAGAATGGGTGATTATCGTAATTTATCCATTGTCCAGTAGTATTGTCGTAAAACACCCAACCTATCCAAGTTCCATTAGCGAATGGCCCTATAGTCGCACTGAAATTTTGCCCATCCCATTTCATTACTACGTTAGAGATGCTAGTCCATGCTTGTTGTGGTCCGCTTTCGATTCCATAATGTAAAATGACAGTATTATTTTGTGGTATGCCTCCAATGTAAATAGTCACCATACCATTGCTCGAAACAGTGAAGTTTACGCTTATCGACTGTGACGTTGAAATGAAGAGGGGCGCTGAGACTAAACTTGTGAGAAAAAATAGAAGTAAAAGTGTCCTTGACTTTTTAGGGAGATTAACAATTGATAAACATGAGGCTTTTATCATTATAAACTTTTCTATTGAACATTTAGTTTAATTCCAAAGTTACTCAACTACGTAAAATATTATAGATATTTCTCCTATATCAATAACTAAAAAAATCTCATATTAATAGCTTGTATCCTATAATTGGGATTAATTATCATCATGAATTATTTAGGGCAAAATTCACCAAGCTAAACTTTTATACCTTGTTAAGAAATAAATGAATAAGTAAGGTGAATCGGCTTGGGTAGCAAAGTAAAAAAGATAGATTATAAGGCAATTTCAAAGACACTAGTAGCAGTAATAATAGTTGTAGTAATTGTGATAGCCATAGGGGGTATTTATGCATATTTAAGTAGTCAACATTCATCAACCCCAATGCCGACTACCTCCTCTACATCTACGTCAGTGACATCAACCACAACAACCTCAAGTGTTTTAAATACTAGTAATCCTCAAGCTTTAATGCAGTTAGTTGGTCTCTCAACTGCGCCTTCTACACCAGTTACAATAACAGTATGGAACAGTTATAGTACGTCCGAAAATCAAGCGTTTAATGAGACGCTAGCACAATTCGAGCAAGCATTTCCATGGATTCACGTCCAAGTAACGTATGGAGTTGGAGTTGGTACTTCCCAGTTTGAGACTGCTGCGAAGGCTGGACAAGCTCCAATAGTATATAGAGACACTAGTGATTCTGGAGGCGCATTATTCGCCGCTGGACTAGTGCTAAACTTATCACAGTATTTGCCTCAGAGCGTTACGTCATTATATGTACCTACTGCAATAAAAGATTGGGAATTAAACAGCTCCTTGTACGGACTACCAGATAATGTGAATTATATTGTGATGTTCTACAACAAGAAGTTCGTCCCGTATCCTCCAAACACTACTGAACAACTAGTACAAATAGCCGAAAGCGTTAACAAAACTTATCATGTTTGGGGAATAGCATATGGGGCTGGTGATGAATACGGATATAGATTTGCGGCATGGTTTGCTGGATTTGAAGGGCAAATATTTGCTACTAATAATGGTAAGGTCGTTCCCAGTTTAAACAGTACTGCTATGGTTAACGCATTGAACTTCTGGTATAATTTAACCTATAATCTTAAGGTCAATTACTTAGCTCCTTCTACTGGTGCTGGAGGTGCTGAAGGTCAGTTATTTGTTGCTAATCAAACTGCTATAATATTTGATGGTCCTTGGGATCTAAATGCATATCTCCAAGCATTAGGACCTAATTTAGGAGCCGCACCATTACCATTAGTTAGTCAGACTGGATTAAGAGCTGCACCATTTATTGGTTCTACTGGCTTTCTAATAGCTTCACCTCAAGCAAGTGGCGCTACACAATTGCAAATAAAGGCAGCGCTAATATTCGTTCTCTATTTCACTAACTATCAGGCTGATTTGAGATTATGGGAAGTTGCACATGACATACCAGCTAATTTACAAGCCTATAATGAGGCTCTATCCCAATTAAAGGAAGGAATGTTAAAACCAACATACCTTAATCAAATAATGGAGGGCATTTTAGAACAAGCCCAATATGGTCAACAATTCCCCAACATACCTCAAATGGCGTACTATTGGAACTCGTTCCATCAATACGCTAGTGAGTTTTTCGCTAATAAGATAAATTCGACTCAAGCAGTACAAGGAATGGAGCAAGCTTTTATCCAGGCTCTTGTACAAAACGGTCTAATGTCTGCACTAATACCTTTACCCATACTTCCTCCATTCCAATATGTGCTAGCGTTAATCTCAGTGATATTAACACCAATGGTTGTGGTAATTAGTCCTAAAAAAAGATGGTGAACTAAGAAATGAAAAAAGAGAAGTTATTTTCTCTTTTTTATATTTTGCCCATAGTTATTATGATACTTTTCCTCTTCGTATTTCCATTACTCTATTCAGTTTATATTTCATTTACTAATCTAAGCTTGTTACACTTCTTAACCTACAGCTATGTGGGATTGAGGAACTATCTCATAATATTTCAATATGGGTATTTCTTAGAGTTGTTAAAAAATACGTTAATCTGGACTATAGGTAGTTTATTAACCATGATGACGTTAGGTTTTGTATTAGCCTTAATTCTAAATCAAACAGACCTTAAGGGAAGGTCAATTTTTTACGCTATATTAATATTACCTTGGGCTTTTCCAGGTTTCATATCAATTCTAATATGGCAAGGATTGTGGGTCGACCCTTACGGAATGATGAATAGACTAGTCTTGCCATTACTCCATCTACCTAGAGTGAACTCTTTGACTTCAACCACTGATGCTTGGATAGAGTTAATAGCGACTAATGACTGGCTTTCCTTCCCATATTTTATGACAGTATTCTACTCAGCCTTACAGAGTATACCTAGAGAATTATACGATATAGCAGATTTGGATGGAGCTAACGCCTTCACTAAATTCTTTACCATAACGTTACCCTCTCTTAAGAGGACTATTGCCTTCGTATTCATAACCAGCTTCGTATTTACTTGGAATAATTTCTATCCGATTTACGTCTTAACTGGTGGAGGTCCAGGGATTTCGACTGAGACATTTATAGTTTATGCCTATCAAGAGGCATTTAGTTACAATAATTTCGCTTTAGCAGCTGCTTGGTCAATAATATCAACTATTTTTGTAATAGTTTTAGGAATAATAGTTATCAAATACACGAGAATTTTAGATTCGTTTACATGAGGTGATCCACATGATGCAGATAAAAAAATATAGGTTATTTAAAATCCTAAGATTAGTCATCTCGTATGCAGTATTAATAATAATGGCTGCTTTTTCCATATTCCCGCTATATTATGTCTTCGTTACCTCATTTAGTAATGCTCCAAACTTGATTTCATTGGCTGTATCAGACTTATTACCTAAACACATTTACTTCACAGCCTACGAATACTTATTTACTACAAACTTATATGGAGGTTCCTTCCCGTTATGGATTAGAAATAGTTTAATATTAGCCGGTTCTACAGCCATCATATCAGTTCTATTAGCCTTAATAACTGGATATGCTCTATCCAGGCTTAATGTGCCCGCTAAGAAAATTTTGGCAACGTTTATCTATATTGTTACGTTTTTCCCATATACAGCTTCTGCAGTACCTTTATATCTATTATTTGCTAAGTTCCATTTGCTTAACTACATAGGTCTAATTCTAGCTTATACTCCGGGAACATCAATTTTTGCAGCTTTCATTGCAAAGTTAAGCATCGATTCGATACCAGCATCTTATGAAGAGATAGCGATGATTGATGGCCTATCTAGATTTGGGGCATTTTTAAGAATAGTGATGAGATTAGCATTACCAGTAGTGGCTTTAACGGCACTATTAGGCTTTAGTGGAACATACTTGGATTTCGCATTAGCGTATTCGTTTCTCCTTCCCAATGTAAAAGAGTGGACTGCAACAATAGGGCTATATTATATGGCTGGTTTGCTAAATCAAGCAAGCGCTCCAGCATATAATATATTTGCAGCTGGAGCAGTTATAATGGGGATACCGTTAATGGCATTATTCATTGTTTCGCAAAGAATGATGACTCGTGCATATAGTAATCTAGCAGGGGTGAAGCAATGATGGATTATGTTAAATTGGAGGATATTTGGAAGGAGTATGAGGAGAAGAAAAGGAAAGTACAAGTTCTTAGGGGACTGAATTTAGAGATAGAAAAGGGCGAATTTGTAGTAATCTTAGGGCCAACTGGAGAAGGAAAAACTACAATTTTGAAGATTATAGCTGGATTATTAAGACAAGACAAGGGACACGTCTATTTGAGAGGAGAACTTGTTGATGATTTACCTCCTAAAGATAGAAGAGTAGCGATGGTGCCTCAAAACTACGCAATATACCCCTTTATGTCAGTTTACGATAATATCGCGTTCCCGTTAAGAGTAATGCACTCGTCAAAAGAGGAGATAAGGAAAAGGGTATTGGAAGTAGCTAAAATGTTAAGAATAGACAATTTGCTAGAGAGAAAACCTAGCCAATTAAGCGGAGGCCAAATGCAAAGGGTTGCTATTGCAAGGGCATTAGTAAAGGAAGCTGATATAATACTAATGGATGAACCTTTATCTAATTTAGATGCACAAGTTAGGGTAGTGGCTAGAGAAGAGCTCAAACAACTACAACGTGATCTTAATCCTACTATAATTTACGTTACACACGATCAAGTTGAGGCTTTAAGCCTGGCGACAAAAGTGGCAATACTTCACAATGGTGTAGTACAAGCTTATGGTGATCCGATGGAAATTTACAAGAGACCAAATAGTGCCTGGGTAGGGAGCTTCCTAGGAAATCCCCCCATGAATATTATAAGGGGTGAAATAGAGGGTGACTCGATAATAATAGACAACTATAGAGTAGCATTACCGGAAGAATACAAAAATCTAGTGAAAAGTGGTCAAAAAGTTCTTGTAGGAGTAAGACCAGAAGATATAGAGATACGTGATGACGGAGAAATAGAGGGAATGGTTGAAATGGTAGAGGATCTAGGACCATATAGTATAATTCACTTAAAGATTAATGAGGAAACTACCATTAGAGTCATAGAGAAATCACTATCTAGACGAGAAAGGGGAGAAAAAGTAAGAATATCCATTGATACTAGTAAGGTAGTACTCTTTGATGCTTCAAGCGAAAGAAACCTACTTGAGCAATACGAGAAAGTGAAGAAGAAGTGAGAAAGGAATTTTTTACCATTTTTATTATGTTTTTATTCCTTACAAGTCCACTTTTAATAATCTCTGCTACGCCTTCATCTCAATACAGCTCACCATCGTATTTGCTATTAAACAATTGGGTAAATCAGTCAATTTGGGTTGTAACTGGTATACCAATACCAAACCCTCAACTTAACGGATTCCCTCTTTATAATACATCAATAAGAAACCTTTACGTAGGAAAATACGGTATAGTTAACCTCACTGTGAACTTTGATGTCCTAACGACTTCCGCTTATTTAAACCTTAACAATACTATTAATCTGATAAGCACTAATGGAAATATTTCTATACTTACACCCCCAAATACACCATATATCCTTATCTTGTTCAACACTAACTCATCAACTTCAATTTACGTTAAAACTAATACTACAATATTGCATGTGAATAGTTCTTTAGTAAGAATATACACTATTCCAGTAATTTACATTTCAACTAACGCTAGTTACATTATTCAGAACAATACAGAAAAGATAATCGTTTATAAGGGAAAGTGGTTTGTGGAGCTAAGTGTTGGTGCTCAGCCTAATTTTAACATATCGGGGTTGGCTAAATTAAACGATATGAAGATAGGAAAGTGGCTTAATTCATCTAAGTTACCAACAGGGTTACCAACCAATTTATTGAAAGAGTACTATCTCTCACTACTACTAATTAAAGATGACCAAAACCCATATTTAGGGACGTTTGCTGCTTCGCCTTCTCCAATTTATCTTTATTCTTGGGTAAGGGATTCTGCTTTTAGTGCAATGGCATTACAATTAGCTGGGCACTATAACTCCGCTTTGAAGTTTTGGCTATGGTTGAGTAATGCTGGTCAATTAAAGCCGGGGGTCTGGTATACTAGATATAATTTCTATGATGGTCAACTTGACACCACGTTTGGAATACCGGAACTTGATGGAATAGGATTATATGAAATGGGCGTCTATCAATATTATAACCTTACCGGTAATGTAACTTTTCTCAAGCAAATCTTAACTACGATATATAAATCTGTGAAATATCAAATTGAAATGATTAACGAGTCGAAATATCATTTACTGCCCCAAGACTTAAGCGTGTGGGAAGACAGAGAGGCCTATCACTTTTGGACTGAAGCTATTAATGATCTTGGATTAAAGAGTGTAGCCGAGATATATAGGGCATTGAACTTTAGTAATTATACCACAATTCTATATTACGAGAAGGAATTAAATCAAAGCATCATAGGGAATTTCTGGAATGATAACTATTTCGCCTCAGCTTTAGGAGTTTCAGTTGTATTTGAAGGAGGGAAAAGCGAGACAATACTGTCTCCGGAACCTCCATCAGTAGATTCCGCCACTTTGTTACCTATTAATTTAGGCTATCTTCCGCCTACATCCAACTATTCCGTTTCAAACTTCGAGATTGTAAACAAAACGCTTCTTACGACTGGTGGACTAGCTAGATTTCCTAATGATATGTATCATTACTCTCAATCGCTCTACGATGCCACTTCGCCAGGACCTCCATGGATAATAACCACACTATTTGAGGCTTTATACTTAGAAGAGTTAGGTAAATACAATGAAGCTCTTAATTTAATGAATTGGGCGTACGATCACTCGCAACATGGCCTTTTACCAGAAGCTATAGATCCTAAATATGCATATCCCTTACCTACAACTTCACCGTTAACATGGTCATCAGCAATGTTCGACATAGTAGCCTTAAACTATAAACCCGTGAACAATAGTCAGAGTACAACACTAACTGGATATTATGTGTTAGGAATCATGATAGCAACAGTAGCCATAATATCTGTAATTACAATATTAAGAAGAAGATGAAGGAGAATATTTCTTCTTGATTATATTCGATAATCTATGAATATAATGTTGCTCACATTAGTAGAAGACCTTATATAAGGAATCTCTTTTAGTATAATATATTATCGACGTTGGAAATTAATAAATTAACTACCTTTCGCAACTTGTGCCCTAACCTCTTTTCCTCTAATTGCAGATAGCACTAACGCTAATGCTAATATCACTAAGGAAACGTAAAATGCCGCCTTCAACCCGGTAAGAAATGCTGAAGCAACACCACCTATTAAATTTGAAGTCCCAAGGAAAACCTCAAAGGCCACATATCTAGGAACAACAATAGATGATATGCTAATAGCTATTGTATAACTGATTATACTCCCTAAGTTGGCTAATGTTCTTGCTAGTCCAGAGGCACCACCATAAAATCCCTTAGGTGCATTAGCCATAATTGCACTATTATTAGCCGGGAAAAACAACGAAGATCCTAAGCCTCCGATTGTAGAAGTCAATATCACAATATAAAGAGGCGTATTCAAGGAGAGAGTGAGGTAAATTAAGACAGCAATTAGCATTAAACCAACTCCTATAGTAGCAGGGATTCTAGCACCAATCTTATCAGATACTCTGCCAGTAAATGGAGCTACTAGACTGGCTAAGACATAACCGGGAACGAGAAGAAGGGATGCATTAAGAGGAGATAATCCCCTTATGCCTTGTAAATACATTATTATAATAAACGCTGTAGCTAAATAACCAGTACTTTGTAAGAAAGACGCGAGCAACGAAAACGTAAAGACCCTATTTCCCTTAAAAGCCCTTAAGTCAATTATTGGGAACTCATGCTTTCTCTCTAACCAGAAGAATGTTAGCAAAATTACTAGACCTAGAGATATCAAGACAATATTCAAAGTTCTAATTCCATATCCAGCGATATCTACTGCACCATAAACCATGGATGACAATGCAACTAGTAGAGTGATCATTCCAACAATGTCCAATTTAACTTTCCTAGTTTCTAAGGTTTTAATGTACCTTAAACCTAAGATAAGTGCAATAATTCCTATCGGTACGTTAATGTAAAATATGTAACGCCATCCAATAAAGGTAGTAATAAATCCGCCTAGCACTATACCCAATGTTGCCCCAGCATTCCAACCAATTGCAGTATATCCATAAGCCCTCCCTCTTCTATTTGGAGGGAAAATATCTGCTATTATTGCCCCAGCGTTGGCTTGCATCATTGCCGCACCAATACCTTGAATTCCCCTAAATGCAACCAATGAAATCGCATTGGGAGATGCTCCACATAACGCTGAACCTAACGTGAAGATTGCGAAACCCAAATTGTAAAATTTCGCTCTTCCATATATGTCGCCCAACCTCCCCAACTGTGTAGTGAATACTGCTATAACTAGTAAATACAAAATTATTACCCAGATCATAATGAATAGATCTGCGTGAAGTTCTTCAGTTATCGACGGGATCGCTAAAACTACTATCGTGGTATCAATTGCTGACATCAAAGTTCCGAAGACGAGAACTAGAAGTGCTAGATTGCTTGAGTTCATAATTAATAGTTAAGACTCTAACTATTTATGTTTTTCATATTTACGTAAAACAAATAAAAATTATGATGAGATAATTTTATTCTTTAACGTGAGTCTAGACTCTACCTCCCTTAAGTTTTAGGGTAAAATTTGGGAAATAGAGAGTATAATAGAATATTTCTTGACAAATACTCCGTTTTAAGTATATAGAGAAATAATTTTTTGAAATTCACGTTTTTACTCTCATATGTTACTATTTTTACTAGATACATAGGAAATAGTCAGAACGGGGTATTGAGCGTAGTTTCACGTTATATCGTTAATTTTAGGCACTCAAACACTTCTGGAAAAGAATTAGGTGAATTTGACGAGTTAACCTCCAGTTAACCGAACAAGTTAATACTAATACCTAAACTCCAGTGGAAATAGTGGCACCTTCGATCATACAATAAATTGAAAGTAATACCTTCCTTGCGTAATACACGTAAGGAAAACACGATAGACATAGCTCCTTTTCAGAAAGTCATTTTAGAGATAAAAAAGGATATAACAGAAAAATTTAAAATATCATCTCTACTAAATTTCTATAAATCATTAAAAAGGAGATTAGCCCTAAGATCTGATATTGTCGATACGAAGGATTTCTCAAAAGATTTATTCTATCACTTTAGAAGTTACTTGTGATTCCCCCTAAGTTTAGAGAATATGCTAAAGCCTTCTTAAATATAGCAAAAAAAGATAATATTAGGGCTAAAAGGGCCTTACAACTTAAAGACTACCCTGAATGTTTCTTTTACTCTCAACAATCTGTCGAAAAAAGCGTGAAAGCTATGTTAGAAGTAAAATTAATATATAAGAAAGAACACGACATCATAGCGGATGCTTCGAATAATTTACAAGATCTTGGAAACGAATTAGATGTAGTTTTGAATGCATTAGATTACCTTTCTGGTGCATGGAACATGTCTAGATATCCATTTTTTAACGGAAATAATATAACTACTCCAGAGGAATTTGTGACTGAGGAAATGTGTAGGCAAGGAATAAACTATTCTGATGAGGTGATCAGCATTGCAGAGAATTATCTTAGAAAACATGGAGTTATTTAGAAAAGCCACCTTTTTGTTAAGAAGAAACGGAGTACTTGCGATAGTATTCTTTGGAAGTAGAGTTATAGGTAAATATAAGAAGGACTCGGATTTGGATGTATTAATTATTGTAAAGGATGAAGCAAAGGAATTGAATTTTAGTGATGCTAGATTGAGATTCGTTAAAGATACAAATATTTATCTGGATACCGTTATAATGACAAAGAAGGAATTCAAAAATAATCTAACTCTAGGAACTGTTTTAATGGGAGTATCTATAGCATTTTGTGTTACATACGATGAAATTAACGTTTACGAGGAATTAGAAAAGTGGAGCAATGAGATAAGGAAATACGGTGCAGTGCTTGAGCTACCCTATGGAAAGTTTATTGTCGGTAGAACTATTAGAAAGTGTAAAATAAGTTTCTAATTAGCCGATTTTGGAGTTGCTTTCAAAGAGTCATCATCTTGTTTGATATTTAGTTATAAAATAATATCAGATTATCTCTAATATCCTCTATTTAAATAGATCTCGTTTAAAGAAATTTTATCCTTCGAATAGACTATGGAATACATAACATTCAAAACAAATTATAAGAAGTCCTCCAGAGCACGTAAAGATCCCATTTTATTAAATCTAACACTAACGAGATTCCCGAAAGTTAGTACGACTTAATGGTGTAATAACGTATGGAATCTTTACAATTGCTTATATACATAAGAGCATTAAAAAATATATGGGAAAAGAAAAGAAAATTTTGGCATTTGACTTGTACGGTACAATTTTGGATCTATCAGGAATTTCACAAGAAATGAGAAGGAAACAGCTAGAGTATACTTGGCTATTAACCATAATGGGAAGATATGTGGATTTCGATGAGATAACCAAAATGGCAATAAGCTACATCCTAGGAGAGGATAAAATAGAGGAAGAATTGAATAAGTGGAGAAATCTAAGAGCACATCAAGATGCAATCTATTTAAAGGACATCTCCACAATATCTGATATTTACATTTTATCAAATGGTACGACTAAGGCTATAGAGGAACTTTTAAAACTTAATGGTTTGTCTAGCTATTTTAAAGGAATATTTAGCGCAGAAAGGGTAAAGGAATATAAACCCTCACCTAAGGTCTACAAATACTTCCTTGAGGCAGTTAATGGAGAGGCTTATCTGGTCTCATCAAATCCATTTGATGTTATTGGTGCTAAGAATGGTGGAATGAAGAGCATATACGTTAATAGGAGAAATATGCCAGTTGACCCATTAGGTTATGAACCGGATATTGTGGTAAGGGATTTTAAGGAGTTATATGAATGGTTACAAAGATAAAAGCTGAAGTTCTTAAATATTTCGAGATCCCCCTAACAAAACACTAATCGTTTTCTCTAAACCATCCTTCTCTGGTCTTTTTATATCCCTTGATTCTCTCTAACACTTTCCCTCTTATTTTTTGATACGTCGAAAGATTATCGCACAGAAGCTTACCCTCGTAAAAGGCGTCAATAAAAATCGTATTGAACTCCATAATCTTCTCCTCAATTTCATCAACGTTAACATAATGTAAATCCACTGATGAAGGTGGTAATGGGGGTTTCTCTTTCCCTATAACTAAGATATCCCAATCACTGTAAACCTTGTTGTCACCCCTAGCCCTAGAGCCAAAGAGGATAACAGTGTATTCTTTTCTACAAATCGACGATATGTATTCCTTAGCCTCCGTTTCCTCTTCCTTGTAAATCTCCATTAGGTCAGAATAGAGAGAGTAATTTTTCCATGCATTTGACACACTTCTCACCCTCTTCTTTGCCCAAGTCAATAAGGCTTTCCTCTGGATATCTAGAGCCTGTATATAGCATCGTAAGATAATTTGCACAATCTAATATCTCATTGCTCACTTTTATGTCTTTAATTTTTTCAAGCTCTTGTAAAAGGCGCTTCAACGAGTGAGTATAAAGTACAGCACCAGTTTGTTGAACTAAAAGTCCCTTAAATTTAAGTTCAACAGCCATATGACTGTGAAAACATGCCTCAGGATAGTAGCCTTTATTGAAAAGAAGAAGTGCTACCACCCTTTCTCTCTCACTCTTCTCAAACCACTTTGCCATCATTTAAATGGACGTAAGAGAAAAATTAAATTAGTAGGGTTCGAAATACTTTCCTTGCTGAAAAATCTGACGCTATTTATATTAGCTATTAACTAACTAATTATCTATTATGAAAGTTTTTGAGATTCCTCTAAGTTTCGTTAAGGTATTTTTAATCCATCAATGGTTCACGTTTCACACGGTGTTAGTTCTCCTAACTTTTTAGTATAGTAATTTAAACCTTTATTCTTAATCATAAATTGTGGTGAAGGTTAATTGATTTTAGATGTTGAGACGAATGAGGACTTAGAACTGGTTAAAAACTCATTTGGTGAGTTCTTAATCAGAGAATGGAGTAAGTATGGAGCTAAGAAACATGAGGTTAGTAGAGATAAAATTATGGAAACGTTCAGCAAGGTTAAGGATTTAGGTATCTTCCAATTTATTAAAGAAACCAGCCTAACAAATGCCTTGTTGATAAACGAGATTATAGGTGAGAACTTATTGCCGGGAATAATTGCTTTTAGCTCAATGTTAGGGGTTGATTATCCCGTAAGTGTTGGTGTTAATTATGTTGCTGAAGTTGATAAGGCTGAAGTCATTGTTACACCAAAGGGGATTTCAAATAAAAATGATGTAAGTGTTGAAGAAATAGAGTCACCAGATCCTTCAGTGAGAGCTTATAAGATAAATGAAGGCAAGTGGAGACAATCAGATGTTGATTTTAATAAAGTGATTTTACTTGCCTCGGCTCAAATTATAGGTCATGCAACAGCCGTGCTTAAGGAGACTGTTGAGTATTCTAAAAATAGGATTGCATTTGGTAAGCCAATTGGATCTTACCAAGCAATAAAACATAGGATTGTTGACGATGCTTTAGGAATAGAATTGGTTAGGTCTAGGTATTTGGCTAATCCAACAGATCCGATAAGAATATTTAAACACGCGTATAAGAAAGCTTTCAAAACGATTCTTAACTCAATTCAATCTCACGGAGGAATAGGATTTACTGCAGACCTAGACTTACATCTTCATCTGAAGAGGGTTGTGTTGTTAGAGAAGTTATTCCATCAATAGCCATTTCCAAGCTTTAACTACTTTCACCACGTTATCGTTAAGTTCTATCTCTCCCTCTTTATCAAAAGTTATAATGTAAGCCTTTGTCTTTCTAATCTTTAGAAACTCCTCAATACCTTTTATTTCCCTCTCTATATCACTTAGCTCATAAGTTACCTGATATATTTCCCTTATTTCATCCTTTACTTTCACGACGAAGTCTACTTCGCCTCTTCTCCCCTTATAATAAAAGATATTGTTAATTCCATATCTCCTCAAGAGCTCTAGGAATATTAGATTTTCAAACAAGCTACCAACGTTCTGATTTAGCCTATATCCTAAAACATTAGAAATACCATTATCGATACTATACACCTTTCTATCGTATCTTACCATTTCGCTCAGCTTTGGGCTTAAGGCTTTCACGAAGAAAATCAAATAAGCGTTTTGCATACACTCAGTGAATCTCAGAACATTAGTCAAGGGAATATTTAAAGAGTAAGAGATTTTTCTATAACGTACCTTATTTCCTGCATTTGAGATGTAAAATAAGGCTAAAAACTTAGCCTCTTCCTCATTCCTTATATTGCATTCACTAATTACGTCTTTGAGCATTATGTCTTCATACAATTGTAACAGTATTTTCTCCTTGTCTCTCTCATTATCGTTAGATACTACTAGCGGAAATCCTCCATACTTTAAGTAATCTGAAAATAGTGTTTTTATCTCATTTTCTTTGGCTATTATATCCAGTTCCGTTGAAAACTTGATGTTTTTGAACCTCAGGAATTCCTTGAAGGAGAAAGGAAAAACTTCTAATACTAAATGCCCTTACCTAGATCTCCAGCGTCATCTATGACTATCATGAATAAAATAACTGATAATAATAAAAATAATAAAACTTGGGGATCATTGTCGCCTGGCATCCACCAGACAACTCCCCCCACATCTTCAATAAAATATTATCACGAGAAGTATTAAAGTTATAACGTCACTTCGTTTGCAACTACTTAAGCTTTAGCTATTGCTTCCCAATCTTCCTTACTTAATTTCCACCCCATTGCTCCGGCGTTCTCTTCTAAATGCTTTATATTACTTGCCTTAACTATGGGAATCATAACGTCAATGGATATATACCAATTTAAAGCAATTTGAGTTGGTGTTTTATTGTATTTTCTAGCAATTTCGTTTAGTATCTTAATTTCTGATATTCTTCCTTTTTCCAACGGTGTATAGGAAAAATAAGCAATCTCGTTCTTTTTCGCATACTCCAGAGTATCTTCATCGCTCCTATCCAATAAGCTGTAATGGTTTTCAATTGCAGTTACCTCGTACTTCTTAAGGCATTCGTTGGCCTTTTGTATACCTTCTGGTTTAAAATTGCTTAAACCAATGAACTTTACGATTCCGTCTTCCACAAGTTTTTCAAATGCACTCATCGTTTCACATATTGGTACCGAGGAAGAAGGCCAGTGAAGTAAGTAAAGGTCTATGAAAGTTCCTAGCCTTGAACTACTTGCCTTTGCTGACTTTATTACGTCCTCGTACTTTGCGTGGTTTGGCCAAACTTTAGTTATAATAAAAATGTCGTCCCTTTTGAAGTCCTTTATCGCTTTGCCAACTAATTCTTCTGCATGACCTCCGCCGTACATTTCTGCAGTGTCAATAGTCGTAATTCCCAGCTCTATAGCCTTCTTTATTGCGTTCACATCTCTTTCGTCGTTTTCGTAACTTGGAGTCCAGAAACCTCCACCCATTTTCCAAGTTCCTAAGGCTAGATCAGAGATTGTAAAGTACTTAAACTTCTTCATGGTATTATATTGCATTACGCCGTATTAAAAATGCTAACTTTTTCCCATTCCTCTACATCACCTTTAATGACGAAGAATATAGGGTTTACCTCTATTATTTTAACTTGGAGTAACTCTGCGTACATTTTAGGGTTTCTGATTTTCAACTTTTCTAACAAGTGGTGGAATTCGTAATTGATTTGACCTTCAGTCACAGGCATCCTCAAGGTTAGGTCGTATTTAACTATTTTCTCCTTATTAAAGGAGTACCCTCTCCTCACTCCTTCTAGGTAAACGTAATAAAGATAAGTTCCAATATAAAGGACAGGATCGGGATCGCTCGTTCTCTTAAACCTTATTAGCTGAGGATGGTTTTTATATCCCCTTGTTTCTCCTAGGAGAACTTTTTGAGCAAGTAATCCTTCTCTCCATAAGCCTAAAAGTCCTTGAGTGTCAAGATACTTTGGATGAATTGACCAAAGTCTCATGAGCTTTTCTTATACCAGATAATTAAAAATTAATGTTAAAATTTATTGAAAAATAGGGCGTAATAGATTTCATCTCATTAATGAGATTCCAATAGTTGCAACTATTGCAGTTATTATTAAATCTAGACTTAAGCTGACGTTTAATTGCAGAGGAATTAAAGAAACTATAAAAGTTCCGAAACCTCCTCCTATTAACCTACCTATCAATAAGGTAAAATTTGCCCCAGTTGCCCTAACATGCATTGGATAAAGTTCGCTAATCCAAACTCCGAAGAATGCAAAGAAGGCTGAAAATGCATATACTAAGAACACCGGAAAAATTTCTCTCACGAAGAATAGGAAAAGGACGGAAGAAATTATCGCACCTATTGAGAAATACAACGCCGTTATTCTTCTTCCTTTTACGTCAGATAAATAACCGGAAATTCCGTAAACTATTGTAGAAATTAGGTCTGCAAAGGCTATGATTAGATCGTAAGACGAAATATTTAATTGCTGAAGCGCTGTAGGCATTAAACTGAAGGCCGGAATTAAATAAAGGAACGAAGCAAGAGAAATTATTGAACCCAGCACAGTTATTCTTATTACTGATGAGGAGAATATTTCTGAAACTCTCATCTTAATTTTCCTAGTAAACTTTTCTTCCGGTATCCATATCCAAAAGAGGAAAGAAAGTAATGAAAATCCTCCTGCAAATAGGAATATATCCCTCCAGCAGGAAATAATGAAAGCCGAAGTAACTGCTCCCAATAATGAGCCTATTGCATATAAGCCTTGCATTAACCCTCCAGCAAAACCTCTCAAGTTTGTGAACCTCAATTCAGCTACTATTGCGTAACTTATTCCGTTCTCTCCGTTAACTCCCATGCCTACGAGGAACCAAAGTACGTAAAGCTCGTAAATATTAGTTGTAAAGTATACTCCTATTGTTGGAAAGGAGTAGAGGAATATTGACAAGAGCAAGGCCTTCTTTCTTCCTACCTTGTCGGCAATTATTCCGAAAATGAAACCTCCTATTGCTCCACCTATCCAGGATAAAGTTATTGCGAAAACTACTGTCGAAATACTTACTTGAAACACCTTTGAAATTCCTTCAACCACGAAGGTAATTGAATACATCGCGTATGCTGAAAGTAGGAAAGTTGCTAGGACTGAGAATAGGCTTAACCTCATAAGTTAGTTTGGTACCAAACTGTTATAAAGTTGAGACTAGCCGTCGCCAACAGTTTTCGATAAACCGTGAAGTTTATATACTTTGTATGTAAGTTTAACTATAATGCTTAAACCTAAGGAAGTGTGCCAACGCTTAGGAATATCATACCGCACACTACAGAGCTATGTTAAGAAGGGTTACATAAAACCCGTGATACTACAGAGTGGAAAATGGAGGTTTAAAGAAGAGGATGTCGAAAGACTCATGGGGATTGTTAGGAAGAGGAAAGTGGTACTCTATGCTAGGGTATCACCAAACACACAGAAAGATGATTTAGTAAACCAAGTAAAATACTTGGAGGAGAACGTTAAGGACTACGACCAAGTAATAACAGACGTCGGATCTTCATTGAACATGAAGAG
>Ga0081474_130542_pt1 | contig 29686 bp, 31 predicted proteins | sample OneHunmetagenome_2_FD_70978 | JGI IMG/M metagenome (GOLD analysis project Ga0081474, IMG submission 70978) | Ferrous microbial mat communities from One Hundred Spring Plain, Yellowstone National Park, USA v2 (version 2) | ecosystem: Environmental > Aquatic > Non-marine Saline and Alkaline >... | reverse complement strand
ACCATGGTGGACTTGGGAGGGACCCCCGCCCTGATATGGATCGCCTTCGAGCCTGACCTCCATGCGATGCTCGACTTCCACGTGAGCTGGCGCGGGAACTCCATAGATGCGTACCTGTTCATCAGGAGGCTGTGCGCAAGTACGGCAGGGTCCCGATCCACACGGACGGCGCGGGATGGTACGCGGACGCCTGCGGGTGGGCGGGCGCCGAGCGCGCGGTCCACGATCGCCCCCTGAGGAACCTCATGGAGCGCATGGTCCAGTAAGTGAAGGAGGGGACCGAGGCGTTCGAACTGTTCCCCGTCGGCGGGCGCGGGCCGAGGTCGAGGAGAACGTTCGAGAGCCTGGGGAGGCCCCCGCTCGGGTGGAAAGAGGAGGAGATGCCACCGTGGCTGGACGGGCCGCGCCCGATCTTCTCGCTCGGGTAGGGGGTGGGCTTAAGGTAACGGAGCCCTGGGGTTCGGGGCAAGGGATATCTCGGGGAGATGGCCCGTGCCCCCAGCATTGGTGCAGCGGCCTCGCAGGGGCTCCGCGGCGCCGGCCGCGCGCTGCGCGAGGTGTCACCGAGATGCTCTACATAGTGCTCACGACTGGCTCCTGCAACCTGAGGTGTGATTACTGCGGCGGCTCGTTCGATCCATCATTGGTCCCTCCGAGGCCGATGTACGACTTGGAGAAGCTCCTGAGGATGATAAGGGGGGACCCGGATCCCATAGTGGCTTTCTACGGCGGGGAGCCGCTGCTCAACATACCCTTCCTGGAGCGCGTCGTGAGGGAGCTCCGCGGCGCCTCGAGGCTCGTGCTGCAGACGAACGGGACGCTCGTCAGGAAGGTGGACCGCGAGGTGCTCAGGTCGTTCGACGCGATATTGATATCCATCGATGGTGTGGAGGAGCTCACCGATGCGCACAGGGGCAGGGGGATCTACGCGCGCGCCGTCGACGCGGCTGGGTATCTGAGGTCCATAGGCTACTCAGGTGACCTGATAGCTAGGATGACGGTGACCGGCGACACGGACATAGCGCGCGACGTGCGCCACCTGCTCTCGCTCGGCCTCTTCGATCACGTGCACTGGCAGCTAAGCGTCATCTGGAGCCCCCGCTGGAACTTCGAGGAGTGGTCCATCCGCAGCTATTTGCCGGGCATAGAGTCCCTAGCCGAGGAATGGTCCTCGAATATCGAGCGCGGCCGCGTCCTCGGGATAGCGCCCTTCCAGGGGATAGTTAAGAGGCACCTGATGGGCGGCCCATACCCGCCCTGCGGCGCCGGATCCGAGGCCGTTGCGGTGTCGACCGATGGCAGGATACTGGCATGCCCCATTGCTATCTCCGAGCGCTGGGCGGAGATGGGGAGCCTGGAGTCCGGATTCTCGCGGCGCGCTTATCCCGTAGCGGAGGAATGCTCCGGGTGCCCGTACTTTAGGGAGTGCGGCGGTCGCTGCCTCTACTCGTTCATGGAGAGGCTCTGGGGTGATGATGGTCACAGATCAGTGTGCGAGGTCACGAAGGCGACCATCAGGGCAGTGCTCCGCCGCATGCCCAGGCTGGAGCTGGCGGTGGCCTCCGGCGTCGTCAGGTGGGAGGACATAATGTACCCGAAGTTCAACAACACGATCGAGATAATACCGCGACGTCCGGTGGCGGGGCCAGCTCGCATTCGAATCGCGCGGGATCCATCCGCGCGGTCGCCTCGCCCGCGGAACGCGCTGGAGATTATGTCCCCGACGATCTCCTCTGTGACCTCGAAGGGCACGAGCCCCGTCTCGCCCCTCAGGATCTCCATGGCCCTGGCCCTCAGGCCCTCGAGCTCGCCCTCCGAGAACCCGTAGTCGCTCAGGCCCTCGTCGAAGCCAAGGGACTCCTGGAACCTCCTGAGAGCCTCCTCCGCCCTTCCCGCGTGCTCGGGGATCGGCTCGAGGCCGGGATCCAGCGCCCTCATCACGAGCGCTCCCTCGATGGGCCGCGCCGCGTACGTATAACGGATGCAGCGCGGCCCCAGCATCGCGAGCCCCGCCCCGTGAGGCAGCCGGGGATTGATGCCGCTGAGCACGTGCTCCAGCAGGTGCACGATGTGCGTGACCGAGTTATCGATCGCGATGCCCGCCACTGCCGCCGCGTAGAGCAGGTTGCCCCTGGCCTCGAGGTCGCCCGGGCTGCGCAGCGCCGCGGGCAGCCAGCGCGCTATCAGCTCGACGGCTTCCCTAGCCAGCGTCTGCGTCATGCGGTTGGTCTCCGTGGACGTGGAGGACTCCAGCGCGTGGTAGAGCGCGTCCAAGCCGGTGTAAATCGTCTGGTCGGCCGGCAGGCTCCTGAGGTACCGGGGATCGTCGGCGCTGGCCCTCGGGTAAGTGGTCTCCAGCCCTATCTTGAGTCCCTTACCCTCCACGTTGGCGACCGAGTACCTGTCTATCTCGCTCCCCGTCCCGTGCGTCAGGTTGACCGCGTAGACCGGCATGTCGCAGGAAGGGGTCCTGCCCCCGAGCAGGTAATCATCGGCCCTCCCCCCGGAGCAAGCGATGACGGCCGCGAACTTGGCGGAGTCTATCACGCTGCCGCCGCCTATCGCCAATATCGCCTCGGCGCCATGCGCGCGCACAGCTTCGACGATTCCATCAACCATGCTGTCCGTCGGGTTCGGGGATATCCCGCTATACGTCTCGGCGGAGATTCCCAGGCGTTGCACGACCTCCAGGGCATCGTTGAGGGCACCGCTCTCCTCCGCGCTCCGCCTGCCCTTCACGATCAGGATCCTCCTGTGAGCCCCCAGATGTCTCTGAAGTCCGCTGAGAGCCCCCTCGCCCATGTAGACCACGGTCGAGCCGTACCGGAGCGCGAACCTCTCCATGCGCGATCCCGGCGCGGCCCAAGGATATTGGCGTTTCCCGGCATCCTTGGGATCGTTGACTGGGCGTCACCCGCCTTTTGGCGGGCTGCTGAACGCCCCAGCGAGGCCCGGTTTGAAACCTCTCACCTCAGCTCGCACGGTGGGGCGACCCCTCAGAGGGGGCGGGGTTTGTCGTCCTTCAATCACCTGCGGTGGCGCCTCAGGGCGCCGCGCGAGCCGCTCGCGCGGCGCTGTACAGCGGAGGATTTTAAAACTGCTCGCGGCCTCGTGCAGAGCGTGGAGGGCATAGGCAGATCGTACGGTGAGCTATGCTCCCTCCTGGGGGCCACACGGCTGCCCGATGAGCAGTCCGTCTCCAGGCTGAGGGAGCTGATCGAGGGCGCGGGCAGGATAATAACGGTGGGCGCGGGCAGGTCCGGGGAGGTCGCCGATTCCTTCATGAGGTTCCTGAGGAACCTGGGGTATGAGCGTAGCTATGGTCCCGATGACGTGCCCTACGTGTTGAAGTACAGCGACCTGGTGATAGGATTCAGCGGAAGCGGCACCACGACGTACACGCTGCAGACGCTGACGGTCGCCAGGAACGCGGGGTCCAAGATAGTGGTCTTCACCGCGGCCCCGGAGAGCCCCGCGGCGTCCCTGGCCGACCTCGTGATATACCTGCCGGGCAGGACGAAGTCCGAGCCCGAGGACTACTACGAGCGCCTGCTCAGCAAGGAGACATACGCGCCGCTGACGCCGCTGGGCACGCTGTTCGAGCTCAGGAGCCTGCTGGTTTCGCTGGCGTTCATAAGGACGCTCGCGGTCGGAGGGAGCCTAGCTGAGAACTACGGCGTGCTCCTGAACCTAGCCTCCAGCTACGTGCCATCGAGCGAGGAGTTCGACGCGCTGTACTCGCTCATGCCGAAGGCGCGCAGCAGGAGCAACCCGTGGCCGGGGAAGCTCGTGGCCATAGGTGAGGGGCTCTCGGGCACTGTGGCCAAGTTCTTCGTGACCAGGATGCGCCACGCCGCGAAGGCGGATGAGGTTAGGGAGGTCTACTACTGGCTGGATAAGGGCAGCGTGGCCGTCATGCCGGGCGACCTGGTGCTCGTGGTGTCAGGATCCGGGGAGCAGCTGCCGGCGGTGCTCGCCGCCAAGGCGAAGTCCAAGGGCGTTCACGTGGCATCGCTGACTTCCTACCCGAACTCCACGCTGGGCCTCAACAGCGACGTGGTGGTGAACGTGCCGGGGAGGAAGGTGCAGAAGATAAGGGGGCTCAGGAGCAGCTACCTGCCCAGGGACCCCGCGGATTCCGCGTTCGAGCTCAGGGCGCTGCTATCCCTGGAGGCCATGGTGCACGAGATCGCCAAGATTGAGGGCATCACGGAGGCCGACATGCGCAAGCTTCACTCGGACTTCACCTGAGGGGCCCCGGCGATCCCGTGCGCCGCGAGCAGATCCGGGCGACCACTGGAACCCGAGGAAAGTTATTATGAGCGCCGCGCGAAGCCTCAGTGAGGAGATGGGGCTTACTCAGGAGCAGAAGGAGGAGATAAGGAGGAAGGTGATAGAGGCGCTGAAGGAGGTCTACGATCCCGAGATCCCCGTCAACGTCTGGGATCTGGGGCTCATCGAGGAGATCTCCGTGAACGATGAGGGGTACGTCGACATAAAAATGATGCTGACCGCCATAGGCTGCCCGGTCTCGGCGACCATAGCTTACATGGCCGAGGCCACCGTGTGGGACAAGGTCAAGGAGGCCAAGGGCGTCAACGTCGAGGTAGTGTGGGATCATCCGTGGTCCCCGGATCGCGTGACGCCGGAGGGGAGGGAGCAGCTGAAGGTGATATACGGCTACGATATAGTGGAGGACTGGAAGGCCGCTTACCAATATCAGCAGGGCGGGGGCGCGGGGAGCGCGCAATCCCGAGCGCGATCGAAACCGATTTCAGCCGCATAGCGCACTCGTGCACCGTGAGGAGGGTCCTCGCCATCGATATAGGCGCGACCAATCTCAGGGCCGCGCTCGTGGGGGAGGATGGGGAGATCGCCGAGCTGAGGAGGACGCGCACCCCCGAGCGCGGGATCCTCAGCGTCGTCGGCGACCTCGTGGAGGACCTCGCGAGGCGCGCCGACGCGATCGGGGTCGCATCGGTGGGCCCCTTGGATATCAGGAGGGGGGTGCTGCTCAATCCCCCGAACCTCCGCGAGCCCGGCGAGATCGACGTGGTCGGCTCCCTGGGCGGGAGGTTCGGCCTGGAGGTCGTCCTGCTGAATGACGCCGTCGCGGGCGCGGTGGGCGAGTGGCTGCACGGCGCCGGCAGGGGCCTGGACAACATGGTCTACCTGACTTTCAGCACGGGGCTGGGGGCCGGCGCGATCGTGGACGGCCGGCCGCTCCTGGGGGCGCGCGGGAACGCCCATGAGGTGGGCCATTTCGTGGTGGATTACAGGAGCGAGCTGAGGTGCGGCTGCGGCGGCCTGGGGCACTGGGAGGCGTACTGCTCGGGGGCCGGGCTCCCCAAGCTCGCGCGGCGGCTGCTCCGGGAGCGCGGGGAGGTGGCGAGCCGCCTGAGGGAGATCGATCGGTCGTCCGGCTCGATGGATGCGGCCACCATATTCAAGTTGGCGAGGGAGGGCGATCCCATAGCCTCGGATGTCGTCCGCGAGTTCTCCAGGATAGCCGCTGCCGGCATAGCCAGCGTCGCCAGCGCGTATGACCCGGAGTTAATAGTGCTCGGCGGCTCGGTGTACCTGAACAACAGGGACCTCCTAGATGGGGAGATCGCGGCCAATCTGCCCGAGTACTCCCTGGGCGATCCTCCCCCGCTGGCCCCCGCCGCCCTCGGGGATCTATCGCCGCTCATGGGGGCCGCGGCGGCCGCCCTGGGCGAGTGGAGGCCGCAAGTGCGGCACAAGCGAGATAGGCGGGCGCCCCCGCGCCCTCCGGGCGATGATAAAAACGGCAAACCTCGCCCTTCAGGGCGGGGTCGTCCCGCTCGGTGGGCCGGGTGTTGGTCAGATAAGGGGGATCACCCCACAACAGCGATCACCTCCGACGGCACGCGCCCTATCCCCTTGTGGAACCTCAGCCCGTTGTAGTACACGAAGAAAATGTTCATCATCCTGTCCAGCGATGCGATCCTCGACCTCCTGGCGTTTATATTGTTGAAGAATACCCTCGTCCTCCTCTTCAGGGAGCCGAAGAACCTCTCAACCCTGCTCCTGTCCCCGAACGTCTCGTGGTAGTACTCCAGACCGAGCTCCTGGAAGGCCCATGAGTACCACGGGCCCCTGTCCACGACGAACACCGGTTTGTTCGTGCAGGCCCCGAGAACCCGGCTCAGGAAGAGGAGCGCGTCCAGGGAGCTCCTGGACCAAGATGCCTTGATGGCCAGGAGCTCCCTGGTGTCCACGTCTATCGCGGCCCACACGTAGACCTCCCGGCCGTTCACCTTCTCCACGGTCTCGTCCACCGCGATCAGCCTCCTCCCCCTCGGCGGTATGGTCCACCCGACCGACCCGAGCGCGCGGGCCCAGTTGAGCACCGACGAGTGGGACGGCTTCCTCCCATAACGATCCCCCATCGCGTCGGCTATCTCCCAGGACGATAGGCCGGCCATGTAGAGGTAGAGCGCGTGCGCCTTCTCCTCGATAGGTATTTTATTCCGCTTGAATATACCGAGGGCGCGGATCATCCCCTCCAGCTCCCTCACCGGGTTGAAGTGGAAGGGTACCCGTACGTGCATGGGGGCCGGTGGGGATGGTCCGCCCATTTGGGCTTATCTGACCAACACCCCGGCCGCGCCTTGGAAAGATTATTATAGAGCGCGATCCCACGTGAGACGGGATGGCCAAGATACTGGTTAACATGGATATCGAGATCGACGACGCTCTGGCCGAGAAGGTCGTGGAGCTGCTCGGGAAGGCCACCGAGAGGGAGATCCCGGAGGGCCTGGAGCTCGAGGTAAATGACGTGGGAGGGAAGCTGATCCTCAAGGTGGTCGAGGGCGGCAAGCGTGAGGCTGCGCCTAAGGGCTGAGCTGTCGGCCCGGGGCAGCAGGATCTCCTTCGAGGCGCCCCCTGCATACCTTAGGCTGAACGGGAGGGTGTCCGTGGGCGGGAGCGAGGCGTGGATATCCCTGGAGGGCAGCTCCCTGACCATAGACATCAGGAGGTTAGGGGGGCGCGTCCTTCTGAGGCCCGCGGAGGCCCTGAGGGACCTCAGGGATCTGGCGGAGGCGGCCAGGAGCCTCGAGGAGGCCGGCTACGCTGTGAACATAAGGATCAGGGGGATAAAGATCCTCACTATGGGCTGAGCTCGCGCGCGTCAGGGCAGCAGGCCCTCCCTCTCCAGCACTCCCCGGGCAGCGAGGACCCCTGTCGCGGCCGCGCCGTTTATCCCACGCGAGAGCCCGACGCCGTCGCCCGCGGCGTAGACGCGCTCTAGGCTCGTCTCGAGGCGCCCGCTCACCCTGGCCTTAACGCTATAATATTTGATCTCCGGCGCGTAGAGGAGCGTCTGGGGCGAGGCGACCCCCGGCATTATCACGTCGAGCTTCGCCAGCGCCTCCAGCAGGTCCTCCACTATCCTGTGCGGGTACGCCATTGATATGTCGCCGGCTGTGAAGTCCCCGAGCGTGGGCTCCACGAGGCTCCTCTCTATCCTCGAGCGCGTGCTGCGGCGGCCGGCCTCCAAGTCGCCGAGGCGCTGCAGCAGCGGCCTCCCGCCGCCCAGCCTGGTCGCGAGCCTCGCTATGGACTTGCCGTACTCTATCGTGTCCTCGAGCGGATCGGTCAGCTTGACGGTGACCAGGAGGGCGAAGTTGGTGTTCCTGCTGGACCTCGAAGCGTAGCTCTCGCCGTTGACGCCGACGGTCCCGTCCTCGTAGTACTCCTCAACCACGTAGCCGCCCTGGTTTGTGCAGAAGGTCCTGGCCTTGTCGTCGTACTTGCGCGTGTACATTATGAATTTGGGGTCCCTGACGACGGAGGTCACGGGCTCCGCGACGTAGGCCGGGACCTCCACCCTGACCCCGATGTCCAGCGGGCCCGGCTCCACCTCTATTCCGCGCCTCCTGGAGAGCTCCGAGAACCACTCGGCACCGCTGCGGCCGGGGGCCAGGATCACGTAGCGGGACCTCAGTTCCCCCCTGCTCGTGAGCACCGAGTAGCTCCCCCCGTCCCTGATCAGATCGTGGGCCTTGGTCATCGTCATTATAGTGACCCCGGAGGACTCCAGGTAGTCCGTGAGCGCGTCTATCACCTTGGGCGTGTTCTCGGTGCCCATGTGCCTCTGCACTACCGGTATGAAGCGGGCGCCGGCCCTCGCCGCGAGCCTCTCCAGCTCGCTCGACCTGTCCCTGTCGGGCACGAAGAGGCGATCCGGGGCCCCGAACCGGACGAACACGGAGTCCACGTAGCGTATCAGCTCGTCCGCCTTCTCCCAGCTCCCCACGAGCCTGTCTAAGTCCCCTCCTATGTCGGGCCTGAGATTTATGGTCCCGCTGCTCAACGCGCCAGCGCCGCCGAGGCCGCTCATCACGTGGCAGGGCCTGCAGCCCACGCACACGGGCTTCTTACCCCTGGCGGCGAGCACGTTCATCGGACAGATGCGCCTGGAGGCCTCCAGTCCCTGCTCGACGAGCGCGACGCGAAGTTTCCCCTTGGACGCCGTGGCCAGCTCGTAGGCGGCGAAGAGGCCCGCGGGGCCACCGCCCACTATCACGACGTCGAGATCGGCCAACCGTATCCCGATTGCCGGCCTACCGGATCAGCCCCTATTTAAGTTAGACCGAGAACCCCCCGCGACCGAGCCTCCTGGGGCGCGCGAGGGCGCTCGCTGCCTAGCCTGAGGGAACAATCGGATGAAAAATAAAATTGCGAGTTCTCGGGAATGGGCCCCGATCGCGTCACTTCTTGCCGTACTTCTCCGCCTCGGCCTTCGTCAGGAACCTGAAGACCTTGATTCCGGTCTCGGCGCTCTTGCCGACGACGGCCCAGCGGCCGTTCTTCAGCTGCTTGATCTCGGGGTCGATGATCTTCACCTTCTTCCTCGCCTTGACGTCGAACGCCTCCCAAGTGCTCATTTTCAAGCAACATGTACGCGTGGTTAGATATAAACTTTGTGCGGCCTCAGCCGGCCATGATTCATTAAGCCGATCGATGAACCTAAATCCGAGGGGAGCCCCCCGCAATGAGCGCCCTTCCGATCCTACATGGATCGCGTCTGAGCTTGGGGACGTCGCCGCAGCTGGATGGGACGCGCTGGACGCCGCGGCTCTGGATCGCGGGCTTAGTGAAACGCGGCCCGCGGCTTCGGGGGAGCCACCTCGAATGCCAGACCTATCCGCTATTAAGGAGGATCGCGCCCCTCATCGCCGTGTCCTGGCGCGTCTTCGGAGACCTGGTGGAGAGGTATGACTCGTGGTACGCCAAGAACAACGTCACCTATGAGAACGAGCTGGACGCGGTGGCGGCGCTCGGTCTCCGCGGCCTAGGCGCGGAGATCGGCGTGGGGACGGGGAGGTTCGCGTCCAAGCTCGGCGCGCGGATCGGGATAGACCTGAGCGAGGGCATGCTGCGCGCGGCAGCCGGCAGGGGCGTGGAGGTGCTGAGGGCCCCGGCCGAGCGGCTCCCGCTGAGGGCCTCCTCCCTCGATTACGTGCTGTTCGTGGTCACGTTATGCTTCCTGGACGACCCGGCCGGGGCGCTCGTGGAGGCGCGCCGCGCGCTGAGGGGCGGCGGGGTGGTCGCAGCGTGCATAGTGCCGGCGGACAGCGAGTGGGGCAGGTACTATGCATCCAAGGGCGGGCCATTCTATCGCCTGGCGAGATTCTACACGACGGACGAGCTGCAATCCATGATGCGCTCGGCGGGCCTGGATCCGGACGCAATCTCGTCCACCCTCAGCTACGGCCCCCTCGACGCGCCCCACAGGGAGCGCCCGTCCTCGAATCCGCGCGCGGGCTTCGTCTGCATCAGGTCCCGGGCGGCCTAGCCCTGCGCAGCACATCCTCCACGAGCTGGTCGTACCCCCACTCGCGTAGCCCGCTGATGACCGAGTCCAGGTACGCCCTCGATGGCTGGACGAACCTGCGCTTATTTACCATGACGTATGTGTACGCGTCGACCTCGCCTATCCCTTCCACCTCTATCCTCACGTGGAGCCTCCTAGCGATCGTTGGGACGCCCTCGTACCTGTCGAGGACCGACGCCCTCGCATCATCTATCAGGTAAGCCACGCCGCGGGTCACAGCGCCCTCCCTCTCCTCCAAGTCCAGGACGCCGCACCCCCACTGCGGCGAGTAGGAGTAGAACCCCGCCTCGTAGCCGCGCAGCAACGCCCTCCTGGCGTCGTCCCAGGAGCCCACGGCCCTCCTCATCCTTCGAGTGCTCATGTTGCTGCCGAACGCGAAGTACCAGAGGCTCACGCGCTCCCTGCGCCGCGCGGATAAATTTGGATATCGCTGGGCCCGGCCGGCGGATTGGCGCGGGCAGGGCCATCCCCAATGCTTATTTTCCGTATTAACGTTGATGGAGGCGTGGGCCTGGAGTACCTGACCGGCAGGGGATTCCTCTATCCGGACTATTCGCCGAGGTTCCAGCGCGCATACAGCTACAGTCCCCGCTCGCTCTCGCTCAGGATATCCATAGACACTAGCTCGAGGACCATGAGCGGGACGGCCCTCTACGATCTGGAGTCGCGGGGCGAGATAGAGCTCGACGCCCGCGAGATGAGGATCGAGGGGGTCTCCGTGGACGGCGCTGCCGCGGGCTTCCATTACGACGGCAGGGTGCTGCGGATCCCCGCGGACCCGGGGTCCCACTCGGTCTCCATCTCGTACTCCGTCGCCCCACGCAAGGGCGTGTACTTCGTCGAGCGCGGCGGCGTGTACGTCTGGAGCCACGGTGAGCCGGAGGACAACAGGTACTGGATACCGCTCCCCGACGCCCCCTACGTGAAGTTCCCGACGGAGGTCGCGATCGACGTGCCGGCCGGCATGACCGCCGTGTCGAACGGCGTCCTGAAGGGCGTCAGGGAGGCCGGGGGCCGCGCTGAGTGGACCTGGGCCATGGAGAGGCCCCACTCGCCATACCTGATAGCTTTCGCCGCCGGCGATTTCGTGGTCATGAGGGAGGACTGCGGCGGGATCGCGCTCGAGTACTACGTTCCCAAGTACGCGCCCGGGGACGCGAGGCTGAGCTTCCACAGGACCTGCGACATCCTCAGGTTCTACGAGGAGTACACCGGGGTGAAGTACCCCTGGCCCAACTATAAGCAGGTCGCGGTCCCCGAGTTCATCTACGGCGGGATGGAGAACACGACCGCGACGATATTGATGGACTACACGCTCCACGATGAGCACGCCCACTGCCCCGGGTCCAAGTTCCCCTGCCCGGGCGCGGAGGACTACACGTCGGATCCCCTCGTGGCGCACGAGCTGGCCCATCAGTGGTTCGGCGACCTGGTCACCGCGGAGGACTGGCCCCACATATGGCTCAACGAGTCCTTCGCCACCTTCATGGAGGCCATTTACGAGAGGCATTCCCTCGGCGAGGACGAGTTCCGCTACACGCTTCACAGGTGCCTCCGCACCTACCTATCCGAGTACCGCGATAGGTACGCCCGGCCCATAGTGTTCCGCGTGTACGGCGACCCGGAGGAGCTCTTCGACTCCCACAGCTACGAGAAGGGATGCCTGGTCCTCTGGCACCTGGCGAACGTCGTGGGGGAGGACAATTTCAGGTCAGCCCTGGGCAGCTACCTGAGGGCCCGCGGCCTCGGCTCCGCTTCGACGGAGGACCTGCAGGACTTCCTGGAGGAGGCCTCCGGGAGGAGGCTCGACTGGTTCTTCTACCAGTTCCTGTACTCATCCGGCCACCCGGTCGTGCGCTACTCGTGGGAGTACGATCCCTCCTCCGGGCTCCTCAGGCTGAAGGTGGAGCAGGCCCAGGGCGAGGACTCCTATCCGGTTTACGCGCTCGAGATGGACGCCCTGATAGCGACCGACGACGGCGAGCGCAGGGTGCGCCTGAGGCTCGATGAGAGGAGCACTACCTTCCAGATCCGCATCGACGCGAAGCCGAGGTACGTGTGCCTGGACCCGGACCTCACCGTCTTCATGGAGAGGAGGCCCCAGAAGGGGCTCGAGGACGCCATCAACGAGCTTTCCTCCCGGTATCTGGCGTGCAGGCTCGAGGCGGTGGCGGCGCTCGAGGAGGACGGCAGCGCCAGGGCAGTCGAGGCCCTGGCCCGCGCGCTCTCCAGCGACGCGTTCTGGGGCGTTAGGGCGGAGGCGGCCAGGGCCCTGGGCAAGGTGGGCGGCGGCCCCGCGCTGAGCGCGCTCCTCTCGGCGCTCGCCCCGGAGAGGCACCCCAGGGTCAGGCAGGCGATCGCCGAGGCCCTCGGCTCCTTCAGGTCGGAGCCGCGCGCCGCCGAGGCGCTCAAGTCGCTCCTCGCCGATGCCCGCGAGAGCTACTACACGCGCGCCCGCGCGGCGTCCTCGCTGGGCCGCGCCGGCGGCGAACAATACGTGCCGGCGCTCGTGGAGGCCCTCGGATACGGGGGCCACAACTGGTCCATAACGGCCGGGGCCATAGAGGGGCTCTCCAAGGCCGGCGGCGAGCAAGCGCTCTCCGTGATCCTGAAGTACACGGAGGGCGGCAACGATACCCTGGTGAGGGCCGCGGCCGCGAGGGCCCTCGGGGCGTTCCCGGACAGCGCGAGGGCGATCGACCGCGTCCGCGACCTGCTGAGGGACCCCTCCTTCAGGGTCAGGAGGGCGGCTGTCGAGGCCGCGGGGCGCATGCTCAGCGGGAGGCTGCTCGACGCCCTCGACGAGGCCTCCAGGAGGGACGTGGACGGGAGGATAAGGAGGCTGTCGCGGGACACCGCGAGGAAGATCCGCGAGGCGATGGAGAAGGGCGCCGATTACTCGAGGCTCCGCGAGGACCTGGATCGCCTGCGCGAGGATCAGCGCCGCCTGGAGGATCGCCTCGATCGCCTGGAGCGCGTGGTCTGATTGATCCTGAGGGCCTTCGAGTCCTGGCACGGGGGCGATGAGCGATGGGCCCGACGAGGGGGGATTCCGAACAGATATCGATAAGGCCGTCCCCTCCATACAGGATCAGCCCACACCTCGAAGCCTACTGCCTGAGCGGCGAGCCCCTGCCCTGCGTCTACGAGAGCGGCGCCAAGAGGTTGAGGCTCCTCGCGGGGGTTGGGGGCTCCCCTAGGCCGCTCTCAGTCTCCATAAGGTCGGAGGGCCAGTTCCCCCTCCTCCAGGTGCAGGTCGCCGGGGGCGAGGACTCGGGGCGCGGCGCGAGGTCCGATGCCCAGTCGATCGCATCGTGGGTGATGTCGGTCGACGTGGATTACATGGAGTTCATGAGGAGGACCGAGGGCACCCCCCTCCACTCCCTGGCCTGGAGGAGCTTCGGACTGCGCCCCGCGAGGGCCACGGGGGTCTATGAGGCGCTGCTAATCGCGCTCGCGTGGGGGCAGGAGAAGCCGCTGCGCGCCCTGGCGGCGCTCGTGAGGAGGACCTCGCCGTCCTCCTCCGTGCGCGGCGAGCAGTTCTACGGCCCCCCCGATCCCGCCGCCGTCGCGGCGCTCGGGATCGAGGGCCTGAAGTCGCTCGGCTTCTCCCAGCAGAAGGCGGAGGCCGTGCTGGAGGTCTCGGCCGCGGCCGCGTCGGGATCGCTCCCCTCCATGGAGGAGGCCTCCAGCAATCCGCGCCGGGCGGCCAGGGCGTTCGCCGAGCTGAGGGGCGTCGGCAGATCCGCGGCCGAGCTGGCGGCGTCGCTGGTGTCCAAGATCCCGTGGGGCGGCCATTCCCCGGAGGCCGCCGCGCGCAGGATATCCGAGCTGCTGGGATCCGGATATACCGCGAGGGACGTCGAGAACGTATTGGGCGATTACTTGGGGCTGGCGTACTACTTAGTTGAGTTCGCGCCCTCCGGGCCCAGTAACCCTTAAGGGTGCCCGATCGATACCGGATCCAGAGTCCTCGAGCGCCAAGGAGGTCGCGGCTGAGATGCGCGAGCGCGGCAGGTGCGCCGCCGTGGACGGGTTCCGCGACGGATCCCTCGGGATGGTCGCCGAGAGGGACGTGCCGTACGGGCTCGTGGCCGAGGGGCCGGACCCGAACTCGACCCCCGTGGGGCGCCTGGCCTCGAGGCCCCTTGAGTCCGTGAGGGTGGGGGCCGACGGCCGCCTCAGGGGACCCCTGACGCTCGAGCGCCCGCTCGGCCCGGGAGGACCGGCCCTCCTGCCCGTGCCCAGGGTGCCGGAGGGATACATCTGCCCGTTCTGCGGCAGCACGTTCCAGACCAAGGAGGAGCTCTCGAGGCACGTAGACCGGGCGCACATAGGGCTGGGCCTGCTCGAGGGCAACGCGTCGAAGTGGTAGCGGATGGCGCGGCCGGAAGCCAGAGTCTCCATCGCGGACAACCACGCCCACGCCAACCCCGTCAGGGGGATGGGTGCCCGCGAGATCGCCCGGAGGTTCAGGGCCTCCGGCGGTGCGCTGCTCGTGCTGGTGTCGCTCCCCGCGCGTGACTTGGGGCTCTCCCCCGGGTCCAGGGACGACCTGGAGAGGTCCTATTCGATGGTCGTCGAGTCGGTGCGCGAGGCGCGGGAGGAGGGGCTGCTGGGCGCGGCCATACTGGGATTCCACCCGGCAGAGGTGGCCGAGCTCCTGGGGGCCGGCCGCTCGCCGGCCGATGTCCTCGAATTCGGCGAACTGAGCGTCAGGCTGGCGGCTAGGTTCGTCGACGAGGGGCTGGCGTCCGGCTACGGCGAGTACGGCAGGCCCCACTGGGATGCCGATCCGTCGCTCGTCGAGCTCTGCGACAGGATAACCTTAATGGCGCTGAGGGCCGCGAGGGATCACGGCGGCGTGGTCCACGTGCACTCGGAGAGGGCGAACCCCGACACCGTGCGCAGGATGTACGCGATGGCGTCGGCCGCCGGCGTGGACCCCTCCAGGATAGTGCTCCACCACGCCCTCCCCAGCTCCATAGATCCCGCGTCGGCCGTCGGCATGGCGCCCAGCGTGCCGGCCGGCAGGAGGGGCGAGCTGGAGGAGGCGATCCGCCACGGGCCCCGCTTCGTCATCGAGAGCGACTTCCTGGACGACCCCGCGAGGCCCGGCGCGGTCACGACCCCCTGGGGCCTCTCCAAGAGGGTCCATCGCCTCATACGTTCTGGCGCCATGGATGAGGAATTTTACATGAAAACGCTGGAAATATATAAAAAACTTTACAATATCGAGATCGCGCGAGGCGCTCAGAGGAACTTCCTGAGCCTCTGCTCCGCGTAGTCCCAGTTGGCCAGGTTCCACCAGGCCTCCACGTAGTCCGCCCTCTTGTTCTTATACTGCAGGTAGTAGGCGTGCTCGAACTCGTCCACTATCAGTAATATCGGCAGTTCGCCTATGTGGTTCATGAAGTGGTTCTCGATGGTCATTATCTGGAGGTTCCCGGTCTCCTGGTCGTAGTAGAGAGCCGTCCACCCGGTCCCCGGCAGGGAGTTCTCCGCCTCCGTCATGACCTGCCTGAAGCGCTCGAATGACCCGTACTGCTTCGTTATCAGGTCGCCCAGCGATCCCCCGGGCTTCCCACCTCCCTTCCCGGCGGGCGCCATCGAGTTCCAGTACAGCGTGTGGAGCTTGTGCCCGTTTATGTTGAACGTTAGTCCCCTGAGTATTCCCTGGATGTCGTACTGCCCCTGCGCGAGCCCGCCGCTCACTACCTTGTCCAGCCTTTCGAGGAGGCCATTCGCCCCGTTCACATAGCCCTTGTGATGGCCGTTGTAGTGGACGTCCACTATGTCCCTGCTCAAGTAGGGCTCCAGCGCGTCGAGCTTGTAGGGCAACTGCGGAAGTTCATACTTCTTGAAGGCCATTTCAGGCTACAGGGGACCTCATCATTAATAAAGTATTCTATAGAACCCCGGCTGTTAACATCGGGCTTAGATGTTGAACGACAGTATCTTCAGGTTGGTCATGGCCTCGATCGTGCTACGGACGCCCTCCCTGGGGCCGAGGCCGCTCAACTTGACGCCCCCGAAGGGCAGCGCGTCCCACCTGAGGCGGGTGCTCTCATTCACCATCACGGCCCCGGCCGCCAGCCTCCTGGCGATCCTGAGCGCCCTCCCGAGGTCCCTTGAGAATATCGATGCCTGGAGGCCGTAGACGGTCGAGTTCGCCAGCTCGATCGCCTCGTCCTCGTCCGAGAACTCGCGGACGGGCGCCACGGGCCCGAAGACCTCCTCCCTCATGGCGCGCGAGTCGGGAGGCGCGTCGCTGATGACGGTCGGCTCGAAGAAGAATCCCGGCCTCCCCATCCGGCGCCCCCCCAGCTCCAGCCTGCCTCCCCTCTCCAGGGCGTCCCGGACTATCTCCCCCATGGCATCCGCGCTCCGCTCCGATATGAGCGGCCCCACGTCGGTCGACTCATCGGTCGCGTCGCCCACCCTCATCGAGGCCACGGCGGCCCTGAAGGCCCTCATGAAGTCGCCGGCGATGCGCGAGCTAACGAGTATCCTCTTGGCCGCGTTGCAGTTCTGCCCCGCGTACTCGAACCTGGCCCTAGCTGCGGTCGACGCCGCCGCCGCCACGTCGGCGTCCTCCAGCACTATCAGCGGATCGGATCCCCCCATCTCCATCATGATGCGCTTCCCCAGGGAGCTGGCCTTCGAGGCTATTCTCAGCCCCACGGCCGTGGAGCCCGTGAACGTGACCCCGGACACCTTCCCGCTCGACACCAGGGCGTCGCCCGCCTCAGCGCCCCCCGGGACCACGCTGAGCGCCCCCCTGGGCAGCCCCGCGCCGTACAGAACCTCCGCCATCAGGAGGGGCGTCAGCGGGGTCGCGGGCGCCGGCTTGACCACGACGGGGTTGCCGGCCGCGATGTTGGGCGCCACCTTGTGAGCGAAGCTGTTGGCCGGGAAATTGAACGGGAGTATAGCGCCCACTATCCCCAGGGGCTCGCGCACGCTGAGGACGAGCCTGCGGTCGTTCCCCGGCGGGTAATCGTAGGCGTCCACCCGGTAAACGCTGCCCTCGAGTACGAAGCGCGCCTCCTCGGCTGCCGCGCGGAATAGCGAGACGGCGCGCCTGACCTCGACGCGTGCGTCCCTGATGGGCTTCCCGCCCTCCCTCGCCAGCAGAAGCGCTATCTCCTCGGACCTCGACTCCAGGGCGTCCGCCGCCCTCAGCAGCACGCGCCCGCGCTCCGACAGCGGCATCGCCGAGAGCGCGCGGGCGCCCTCCTCGGCGGCGTCTATCGCCGCCCTAACGAGGTCGCCGTCGGCGTCCATCGCGACCTCCTCGAACTGCGCACCGTTGGACGGATCTATGACGGGGGCTACCGAGCCGCCCTCCGCCGGCTCGCCACCAATTATGGGGCGCCTCACGCGTCCTCGGGCGGGCGCGTCCTATTTTAGCCGATCGCGCGGGATCCCCGCCGCAGTGGCCGCGCGTGAGCTCCTGGAGCTCCTGGCCGTGGCTGGCCGCGAACCTCAGGATGCACTCCATCCTGCCCAGAAGCTCGTCGCTTATGAGGTGCTCCAGGTAGCACGCCATGCGCTCCGCCTCCTCCGGGTCGGCCCCCAGGATCACCTCGAAGAACTCCTCCAGCGTCCTCCTCCTGCGGTCGATGCGCTCCGCTAAGCGCTCCGCGTCCTCCGTGAGCCTCACGGATCCCCTGCTGTACCTAATGAGCCCCTCGCGCTCCAGCCCCCTCAGCTCCTCGAGCGCTGAGGGCATCGACACCCCCAGGGCCCTGCTGACGTCCCTCATCCTCACGGATCCCAGGGACCTCTGGAGCTCGTAGACGGTCCTCAGGTAGTCCTCCTTCCTCTTGCCCTTCGGGGCGCTGTCCGCGGGCACACGCCGGGAGGGGGCGGCTCGGATTAAAGATTGGCGCCGCGCGCTGTAGTTACGGCGTAAATACTCCGGGTCGGGCTCCGCACAAACGCTTATAGGATCGGCAATAACGCCGTTATTAGAAAGGGCATGCTGGAGGTCGACGGCATATCGGTGGACGTGATCGGGGACGGCGCCGCCAAGCGCGTGCTGGAGGGCGTGACGCTGTCCGTGAGGCCCGGCGAGGTGCACGCCCTCATGGGGCCCAACGGCAGCGGCAAATCCACGCTCCTGTACACGCTGGCCGGGCACCCGAGCTACAGGCTCGCGGCCGGCCGCATCTCCATGGATGGGGAGGACGTATCCTCGCTGTCGCCCGAGGAGAGATTCCTCCGGGGGCTCCTGCTCGCGTTCCAGAGCCCGGTCGAGGTGCCGGGCGTCAGGCTCTCATCGCTGCTGCTCGCCTCCTACAATAAGAGGAACGGCATCGCCTCCGGCCGCAATCTCCTCGAGGTGCGCGACCCTAGGTTCCTGTCCGCAATGAGGGACGCCGCCGCGGCCCTCGGCATCGGGCCGGACCTCCTGAATAGGGACGTTAACGTCGGCTTCAGCGGAGGCGAGAAGAAGAGGGCAGAGGTGCTCCAGGCGATCCTGCTGAAGCCCAAGTATCTGCTGCTGGACGAGCCGGACAGCGGCCTCGACGTGGACGGCGTAGACACGGTGGCTCGGGCCGTGAGGGACATGGCGTCCTCCGGCGTGGGCGTGCTCCTGGTGACGCACTACGCTCGCATCCTGCACCGCGTGGTCCCGGACGAGGTCACCCTCCTGATCGACGGCCGGATCGCCGGCCGCGGGGGCCCCGAGCTGGCGGAGAGGGTCGAGAGGGAGGGATACTCGTCGCTGAGGGGGGGATCCGCTCGAGCAGGGATGAGATATCGGGCATCCTGGGGTACAGGGCGCCGGAGGAGCTCCTGGGACCGGAGGAAGTCCGCCCTGGCGGCGTGATCCTGAGGGGCAGGATAAGCCGCGGGCTCGTGGAGGAGATCTCGAGGATCAAGCGCGAGCCGGAGTGGATGCTCAGGCTCAGGCTGAGGGCGCTGGAGCTCTTCGAGAGCCTCCCGACCCCCCAGTGGCTGAGGGGCGTGGAGGACCTGGACCTCGATCAGATATCCGCCTACGTCAGCTCGGGATCGCCGAGGGCGGAATCGTGGAGCGAGCTGCCGGATTATATGAGGAAGTACTACGAGAGGCTGGGCATACCCGAGCTGGAGGCGCGCTTCCTATCGGGCCTGACAGCCGTCCTGGACAGCGAGACCGTCTACTTCAGGATGAAGGAGTACCTGGAGAAGCTGGGCGTGATACTCCTGCCCATGGAGGAGGCGGTCCAGAGGTATCCGGACCTCGTGCGGGAGCACTTCTCGCGCGTCTTCCCGCCCTCGGATCACAAGTTCGCGGCCCTCCACACCGCGCTCTGGAGCGGCGGCGCCTTCGTCTACGTCCCGAAGGGCGTCAGGGTCCCCCAGCCGATAGAGGCATACTTCATAATAGGGGGGTCGCTGGAGGGGCAGTTCGAGCACACCCTAATAGTGGCCGATGAGGGGAGCGAGCTCACGTTCATAGAGGGATGCTCCGCTCCCATGCTCAAGAATTACAGCTTCCACGACGGCATGGTCGAGATACACGCGCTGAGGGGCTCGAGGGTCAAGTTCATAACTGTGCAGAACTGGAGCAGGAACGTAATTAACTTCAACAACAAGAGGGCCATAGCGGAGGAGGGCGCCACGGTCGAGTGGGTGGAGGGGAGCATAGGGAGCAGGGTCACCTACACCTATCCGTCGACGATCCTGAGGGGCAGGGGATCCAGGACCAGCAACGTGGTCGTGGGGATAGCTAATGGCCCCTACCTCAAGGACACGGGCTCCAAGGTCATACACGCCGCCCCCGACACCAGGAGCTCGATAGTGTCGAAGAACATAAGCAACGGCGGCGGCGTCAACGTCTACAGGGGGCTCGTCAGGATGCTGAAGGGCGCGACAAACAGCGTGAGCCACGTGGAGTGCAGCTCGCTGATAATGGACAAGGCGAGCAAGGCGCACACCTACCCACACGTCCAGCTGGAGGAGCCCACGGCCAGCGCGTCCCACGAGGCGACGACCAGCAGGCTGACGGAGGACCAGCTCTTCTACCTGAGGAGCAGGGGGCTGAAGGAGGGGGAGGCGAAGAGCCTGATAGTGCTGGGCTTCCTCCAGGACGTGATGCAGGACCTGCCCATAGAGTACGTGAGCGTGCTCACTAAGGTGATGCAGGTGGAGTTCTCGGAGGTGGGCGGGCTCGGCCGAGATCCCCGGCGGGGCGCTCGCGTTCCAGAGGATCTCGGACTCCCCCACCGTCAAGCACTACACCGACTGGAGCGCGTACGAGCCCTTCTCATCCGGTGTCTCCCGGTGCTCGGGGGATGGCTTCTCCTATCAAATAGAGGGGGATGTCCGGACCGGGGGGATGCAGCCGGGCTCCCTGATGCCGGCTCATGAGTCCAGGCTGGCCGCCATGCACTACGGCGCGCTGGGCGGCTCGACGTCGCTGATCGTGGGCGGCCGCGCGTACGTACGCGCATCGCCGCGCGCGGTGGATTGCGGCTCCGTGGTCTCCCGCCACTCCGTGGTGATCCTGGAGCCCGGGGCCTACGTGGACCTCCGCGTGGATCTGGAGCCCGGCTCCGGCCCCCTGGACCTCTCTTTCGTAGAGCTCGTCCTGGGCGAGGGCTCCGCGGCCAACGTGCTCATAGGCGTGAGGGCAGCCGGCCCCTCGCCCTCCGCCTCCGGCCTCAGGGCGGCCCTGGGCAGGGGCTCGCGGCTCAACTACGCGCTGCTCGGCTCGGGCGATCGCATGCACAGGCAGGATGATAGGATGGTGCTGGGCCCCGCCTCCTCGCTGAGGTCCGGCGCCTTCCTGATCTCCCGGCGCGGCGCCGGGGTGGATCGCTTCCTCGGCGTGGAGCACTCGGGCGAGGACAGCTCCAGCAGCGCGTCCGCGGTGGGGATAGCCCTCGACGGAGGGTACGTCGTGGTGAGGGGGCTGGTCAGCATCGGTGAGGGCGCCGCGCGCAGCCGCGCGGATTTCACGGCGGGCGTGGCCCTCCTGGGCGAGGGCGCTCGCGGCCACGCCGCCCCCATGCTGGAGGTCCACACGGGCGACGTCCTCGAGGCCAGGCACCACTCGTTCGAGGCTAAGCCCGGCCCGGATCAGCTCTTCTACCTGAGGAGCAGGGGGCTCAGCGAGCCTGAGGCCAGGGACCTCATAATAACCGGGTTCGCCGAGTCCCAGCTCGGCGCCCTCGAGGGCCGCCTGGCCCAGGAGGGCGCGGAGCTCCTGAGGGACCTGGTGCAATTGATCGGCGACGACGCATAATTGGACGGAAGTAACTGAATCCTTAAATCGGAGATGCGCGAGTTCCCCCGCATGCAGGCATCCGATTACCTCATGGGGATCAAGAGGGGCTGCGCCTCCAGCTCCTACCTGGCCCTGGTGAAGTGGGACAAGCGCGACGAGGTCCTCGAGCTGCTGAGGAGGAAGCTCTCCGACTTCGCCGGGTTCGAGGACCTGTTCTACAGCGGGGACTTCGAGGGCTGCAGGATCGTGTACTATTACAAGAGCGGCCGCCTGCTGGTCGAGGAGCCCCGGGGCGACGTCGAGGGGCTGCTGTCCAGGCTGCTCTCCCCCTAGGCATCCCCCGCAAGTTTTAATAGGCGTGGATCCGGCTCCGGGGCTGATGCCAGTTCATAAAACCCCCCGACGTGCTCGAGGGTCGCCTGAGGATAGCGGTGCCCAACAAGGGGCGCCTGCGCGGCCCCGCGCTCAGGCTCCTCGAGGAATCGGGGATCAGCCCCATCTACGATCCGGGCTCCCGCAGCCTGGTCACGCCCACAAGCCTCGAGGGCGCGTACATCGTGTACGTGCGGGCCGAGGACATACCCGGGGTCGTGGCCGCGGGGGCCGCCGACCTCGGCATCACGGGGCACGACCTGGTGGCCGAGTCCGGGGAGAGGGTGGACGAGCTTCTAGACCTCGGATTCGGGAAGGCCAGGCTCGTGTTCGCCGTGCCGGAGGAATCCCCCATCGCTTCCATATCCGACGTGCGCCCCGGGCTCCGCGTGGCCACGAAGTTCGTGAGGCTCACGGAGGAGTTCTTCCGCGGCCTGGGAGTGGACGTGGAGGTCATCAAGATAAGCGGGGCGGCCGAGGTCATGCCGATCCTGGGGGCGGCCGACGCCATAGTGGACGTGAGCTCCACGGGGACCACGCTAGCGCTCCACGGGCTCAGGCCTGTGCACGTGATACTTGAGAGCTCGGCCCGCCTGATAGGCGGGCCCTCCAGGGCGGCGCACAGGGAGCTCGCCGACTACGTGGTGGAATCGATGCGGAGCGTCCTGCTGGCCAAGGGGAGGAGGCTGCTCCTGATGAACGTCCCGGAGGCGAGCCTCGGCGACGTCCTCTCCATCCTACCATCCATGAGCGGCCCGATGGTGGCCAGGATAAGGTCCGAGTCGCCGATGTGGGAGGTCATGGCGGCAGTCCCCATCGAGGACGTGCCCTCGCTCGTCGTTGAGCTGCGCAGGCGCGGGGCCAGGGACATAGTAGCGCTGGGCATAGAGAGGTTGATGCCGCGATGGAGGTGATTCCGTCCCTCGACATAGAGGGCGGGAGGGCTGTGAAGAGGGTGAGGGGCGTGAGGGGCACCGGGATCGTCCTCGGGGACCCCGTGCGCATCGCCGCGGGCTTCCTGGAGTCCGGCGCGGCCTGGGTCCACGTGGTAGACTTGGACGGGGCTGAGTCCGGGCGGCCCTCCAACCTCGGCGTCCTGCGCGCGCTGAAGGACCTGGGCCTCAGGGTGCAGTACGGGGGCGGGCTGCGGAGGGAGGAGGACCTGAAGGCGGCGGCATCCGCCGGCGCCGACAGGGTCATCATAGGGTCCGCCTGGGTGCTCGATCCCTCGTTCCTGATGCTCGCCGCGCGCGAGCTGGGGGGAGATGCCGTCCTCGCTGCGGTGGACGAGCGCGGCGGGCACGTGGTGTACGGGGGCTGGAGGGCCGACAGCGGGATCTCGGTGGAGGAGGCCATCCGGCGCCTGGAGCCCCTCCGGCTGGCGGGCTACCTGTACACGCAGGTGGACGTGGAGGGGACCATGGGCGGCCCCGACCTGTCCAGGGCCAGGGCGGTGCGCTCCCTCACCGGGAGGCTACTCATATTCGCCGGCGGCGTGTCCTCGATCTCGGATCTCCTGGGCCTCTGCCGCGCCGGGATGGACGCGGCCGTGCTGGGGATGGCGCTCCACAGCGGAGCCATCAGGCTGGGGGAGGCGCTGCGCGCGCTCAGGGGGTGCAATTGATGCCGGCCAAGAGGATAATCCCCTGCCTGGACGTCAAGGGGGGCCGCGTGGTCAAGGGGGTCATGTTCTCCGACCTCAGGGACGCGGGGGATCCCGTGGAGCTGGCCGCGAGGTACGAGGAGGAGGGCGCGGATGAGCTGGTGTTCCTAGACATCTCGGCCACGGAGGAGCAGAGGAAGCCGCTCTACCGCGTGGTCAGGGACGTCGCGGGCTCGATAACGGTGCCCTTCACGGTGGGCGGTGGCGTGTCGAGCGTCGAGGACTTCGGGAGGCTGCTCGACTCGGGCGCGGACAAGGTGTCCATAAACACCGCGGCGGTGAGGGATCCGTCGCTGATAGCGGCGGCCTCCCGCGAGTACGGCAGCCAGGCCGTGGTCGTCGCGATAGACGCGAAGAGGAGGGACGGCTGGTGGGAGGTGCGCGTGGTGGGGGGGAAGGAGCCGACCGGGATCGACGCCGCCGAGTGGGCCGAGCGCGCAGCCTCGCTGGGCGCGGGCGAGATCCTCCTCACGAGCATAGACCGCGATGGCACCAGGCTCGGGTACGACCTGGAGCTGACCTCCGCCGTCCTCTCCAGGGTCAGCGTGCCCGTCATAGCGAGCGGCGGGGCGGGCTCCCCGGAGCACTTCCTCGAGGCGTTCAGGGTGGGCGCCGACGCGGCGCTCGCGGCGGGGCTCTTCCACTACGGCGGCCTCAGGATAGGCGACCTCAAGGCTTATCTCGCCGCCCGCGGAGTGGAGGTGCGGATTTGAGCGAGGGCCGCGAGTGCACGATCGAGAAGCTCTACGGGATAATACTCGACAGGCTGAAGAGGCGGCCGGCCGGCAGCTACACCGCGAGCCTGGCCGAGAGGGGCTTGGGCCACGTCGCCAGGAAGGTTGGCGAGGAGGCGGCCGAGCTGATGGTCGCCGCGCTGACGGGCGAGGGCGTAGCGGCGGAGGCGGCGGACCTCGTGTACCACGTGCTGGTGCTCCTGGCCATGACGGGCGTGGGGCTGGAGGGCCTGAACGCCGTGCTCGAGAGCAGGATGCCGGATGCGAGGGCGCGGGGGGTGAAGGAGCAGCGATGGCCGCCGCGCCCAAGATAGGAATAATCAAGTACGGGGTGGGCAACGTCTTCAGCGTGTCGGCCGGCCTCCGCAGGGCGGGCGCGGACGTCGAGGTTGTGGACGCGCCCTCCCCCGGCTACGACGCCCTGGTGCTGCCCGGCGTGGGGGCCTACGGCCCGGCCATCGAGCGCCTCGAGCCCCACAGGCGGACCCTGCTGGACCTCCTGGACGACGGCGTCCCCGTTCTCGGGATATGCCTGGGCATGCAGCTCCTCTTCGAGCGCAGCGAGGAGGGAGGCTGGCGCGAGGGCCTGGGGCTGCTGCCGGGGGAGGTCGTCAGGCTGGGCGCGAGGAAGCTGCCGCACATAGGGTGGAGCAGGATCGAGGTCTCGAGGGAGTGCAGGCTGCTGGAGGGGGTCGAGCGCGGCAGCTACTTCTACTTCGTGCACAGCTACGCGAACCTGGACACGTCGCGGGGCTTCGTGTGCTCGACCGCCAGCCACGAGGGGCAGCGCTTCGTCGCGGCGGTGGAGTCGCCGCCCCTCTATGGCACGCAGTTCCACCCGGAACGGAGCGATGGCCCGGGATCCACGGTCCTGCGCAACTTCGTGCGCATAGCCTCCGGCGGCCGATGGCTCCCTCAAGCTTATCCCGATCCCCCGGCCGCACGCGCGCAGGTGGGAGCGATGAAGGGGGCGGATCTCCTGGGGGCGATTGACTTCGGGAAGGGAGGCGGCCTGATCCCCGTCGTCGTCCAGGACGCCGTGAGCGGCGAGGTCCTGATGTTGGGGTACGCGGACAGGAGGGCTATCGAGCTCACCCTAGAGACGGGCCTCGCGCACTTCTACTCCAGGAGCAGGCGCAGTCTGTGGATGAAGGGGGAGACCTCCGGGAACACGCTGAGGGTTCTCGAGGTGACGGCGGACTGCGACCTGGACTCGGTCCTGTACCTCGCGGTGCCCTCCGGCAACACGTGCCACACTGGCAAGTGGTCCTGCTTCCACAACTCCATGTGGGATCGCCCCCTCATGGACGTCCTCTGGGACCTCCTCAGGGAGTCGCTGAGAGCGGGCCCCGGCGCGTCGTCCCTCAGATCCTGCGACCCACCGCCCGACCCGCTGCTCCTCTCGCTCTCGGCGGCGGTCCTGCTCCAGGGATATGACAGGCGCGTCGCGGACGCGGCGGTCGTGCTAGGGTGCCAGTCCGCGGGCCTGACGATGGCCCAGCGCCTGGGGCTCAGGGCGTACGCGTCCGGGGCCCCGCGGGAGCGCCGCGTGGTGGTCCTGGGCGGGTATTACGATGAGGCCGCGCACGAGAGGATCGCCGCGCTGGAGGCGGATCACGACGTCCGGCTGGCCGCCTTCGTGCTGGCGGACGCCGGCGCCCCCGGGCTGCGCCGCGTCCGCAGGGTGGCGGACCTGCGCTCCGAGGGCGGCCGCCTCCTCCTGAGGGACCCGCTCGGCATCCGCAGCGCCGAGATCTAGCCCGGCGCCCTGATCCTCCTCACGGGCAGCTCCCGCGAGCGCAGCCTCCTCGACATCTCGAGCAGGGGCAGCCTGGAGCGCGCCTCGTCCACGGCCCCGCGGTCCAGCGCCCACTGCGCCACCCTCTCGCCTGATCCCAGGTCTAGCTCGACGTGCCCCCAGGGGTCGACGATCAGGCTCCTGCCGATGAAAGCGTGGCCGTACATATCGGCCGCCGCCAGATATGACGTGTTCTCCATGGCCCTGGCCGCGGCGCTGATCACCCACTGCTCCTCCTTCAGGGGGCCCGCGTACCAGGCCGACGGCACTATGAACAGGTCCGCGCCGGCGGCGGCGAGCGACCGGAAGATCTCGGGGAACCTGAGCTCGAAGCACGTGGCGAACCCCGCCGTGAACTCCCCGATCTCCATGAGGGTCAGGGGCATGTCGCCCGGCCTGACGTAGCGGGACTCCGCCGACCCCAGGGCGTCGAAGAGGATCGCCTTCCTGTGGACGACTATGGCCTCCCCTCCCCCCAGCGCCACTATGGAGTTGAAGGGCCCGCCCTCGGCCCTCTCCAGGATCCCCATTATGACCAGCGTCCCGGCCTCAGCCGCAGCGGAGGCCAGGCGGCCGATCAGCGGCCCGTCCAGGGGCTCCGCCAAGCGGTCGGAGTCCTCGATCCTGGCCCCGAGCGAGTACTCGGGGAATATCACCAAGTCCGCGCCGCGAGCCCCCCGTATGATCTCCTCCACCCTATCGGCGTTCCTCCCCGGGTCCGCCCCCGCCGAGATCTGCGCGATCGCGATCCTCAGCACGCGGCCCGGGAGGTCGGCGCATCCCTAAACCGTTGCGATTAATCTCTTCAGACTTATCGAGTAGTAAACCGCAATGCCCGGTCAGATACCCCTCATAGGAGAGAGGTTCCCCGAAATCGACGTGGTCACGACGAAGGGCAAGCTGAAGCTCCCCGACTACTTCAAGGGCAAGTGGTTCATCCTGTTCAGCCACCCCGGCGACTTCACGCCGGTCTGCACGACGGAGTTCTACTCCTTCTCCAAGAGGATCGATGAGTTCCTCAAGCTAGGAGTCGAGCTCATAGGGCTCAGCGTGGACAGCAACGTCAGCCACATAGAGTGGGTCAGGTGGGTGAGCTGCCCCGCCCTGGAGGGCGGGGCTTCCTGCTTCACGGCCCCACCTTGCCCGCGGCCGAGGGCCGCGGGTAGAGGGCGGAGCTCCACAGGCGCTACGGGCGGCTCCCACCCTGCCCTCCTCAATATGTTGAGGGACGCGTTGTAGTCGCGATCGACCCTCCAGCCGTGGGCCGGGCGACAGGGTTTTCGAGCGCCGGCGTCAGATCGCGGTTCACGAACCCGCGCTTGTAGCACGCCCTCGCGGAACCTCCGCCTGGCGCCGTGGAACCGGTCGGCGATCCCCTGCGCCACCTGGGAGCGGAGCCGCTGGTAGTACTCGCTCCGCTTCCTCAGGTCCAGCGCCAACTGCCTCAGCTCCGTGAGGGTCAGGCCCCTCCCGTTCTCGCGGCGGAACTCCGTGCCCGCCCGCCGCAGGGCATTGTGGATCTCGCATGCCAGCCTCAACTGGGCCTTTAGCGCCCCCGACGTCCGCTGGCCCGCGCGCGCCCTGAAGCGGAACCCCACGGCGGGCATCGCCCTTTAAGCCATCCTCGTCATGAATTGTTTTTCAGCTATAAATAGGTAATTTATTGTTTGTAGCCGGTCTTACGGCGTAATTTAAATTCAGGTGCGGGACTTCTCCCTCAAATGACTAGGAGAATGGCGTTGACGGCCGCACAATATGCGGTGATAGCGATAGTAATAGTGGTCGCCGTGGGGGCGGCGGCCGCCTACGTGTGGTGGCCCAGGGCCCCGCCCGCGCCGTCCGAGATAAGGATCGGCGTGGTCGCGCCCCTGACCGGCCCGCTGGCCTCCTTCGGCGCCCCCGATCCGTGGCTCGCCTCCTACATCCAGAACTACATAAATCAGAACATGGGCGGGATCTACATGCAGGCGTACGGGAAGAGGATCCCCGTCCAGATAATACTGAAGGACACCCAGAGCAGCGAGAGCACAGCAGCCGCCGTCACGCAGCAGCTGATAACGCAGGATCACGTGAACCTGCTGATACTGTTGCACACCCCGGAGACGATAGACCCGGCCAGCGCGATGGCGGAGAAGTACGGGGTCCCGGCCCTCGCGATCGAGGGTCCCGTCGACGCGTGGGTGGTCCAGGGGCCATACCACTGGACGTACATGATCGGGTGGGCCTTCCCTCAGCTGGTCCAGACATACATAGACATGTGGAACCTGGCCGGCAACAGGACGAACGGGGTGGTCGCGGTGATATCGACGAACGATGTGGGGGGCCAGACGTTCGACGAGATATTCATACCGATGGCGGAGGCCGCGGGATACAGGGTGGTCGACCTGGGGCTCGTGACCCCCGGGACCACGGACTACACCCCGTACATAATAAAGGCGAAGGAGGCGAACGCGACGATACTGGCGGGCGACCTGGATCCGCCCGACTTCGCGACGCTCTGGAGGCAGGCCCACGCGGATGGCTGGGTACCCGAGGTGGTCACCGTCGCGAGGGCCAACGTGTTCCCGTCGAACGAGCAGGCGCTGGGCGACAACCTGGCGTACGGGATAAGCGTGGAGGTCTGGTGGTTCCCGTCCATAAGCACCTACTACTCCCCGCTCCTCAAGATGAACGCCTCGCAGTGGGCACAGCTGTACGAGTCGGCCACCGGGAGGGAGTGGGACATGGCAATAGGGTACGACCTGGGCGCCTACGACTGGGCTGTGAACGTGCTGGAGAGGGCCGGCAGCCTCAGCCCCCAGGCGATAAACCAGTCGATAGCCACCACCGACATGATGACGATGGCCGGCCCGATAGACTTCCAGAACCCGTTCCCATCGCCGGGCGTGGAGTCGCTGATAGCCCAGCAGGAGCCCTTCATGCTCCAGCCGCAGAACAAGGGGCACTACGTGCTCCTCCCGCTCTTCGGCGGCCAGTGGGTGCCCAGCAGCAGGTGGGGGTGGAAGATAGTGCCGATCTACAGCGCGGGCCTGCCTGTCGAGACGTACCCGATGGTCATGATACCTGCCAATCCGTCGAACGCGACGTCGACCTACGTCAACGCGACCCCTCCGTGATGGGATCCGGCCCCGCCGGGGGGCCTGATCCCTTCAATTTATTCAACATCTCCCTCGCGTTCTCCAGCATGGCGTGATCGTTGTTGAAGAAGACGTAGACGCGGGTGCCCCCGAGGGATCTCAGGCGCCCCGCGACCTCCTCCAATTCCTCGTCCGAGTACTCGTGGGCGTACCACGCGGTCCTCCCGTGCATCCTGAGATAAACGCTGTCGCCGCTCCTGGCGTAGAACGATAGATCGGGCGCGTCGACCGATACCATCGTGATACCTGCGTCCCTGGCGCGCTCCACCCATCCCTCCTCGAACCAGCTCGGGTGCCTGAACTCGATCGCCATCCTGGGCCCGAGGCCCACAGCCCCCGAGACCTCGATTATCCTGCGCCAGTTCTCCTCCCCGGCCGCGAAGCGCGGCGGCATCTGGAACAGGTAGAAGTCCACTATTCCGGCCTCGTCCATCGGCCTGAAGAGCTCCAGGAACCTGAGGAGGACCTCCGTGGATCCCGGCGTCCTCATCATCCTCGAGTGCGTTATGCTCCTGTGCACCTTCACGCTCCAGCGCAGCTCGGTCCTCCTCGACCATCCCCTGATCATGGAGCGGAAGGGGAACCTGTAGAAGCTGGAGTTGAGCTCCACGGCGTTTAGCCCCGAGTTCCGGACGTACCACTCCAGGCCGTCGGGGTTCCACGCGTAGCTCCAGCCGCTGGTTCCCACGTAGGGCTCCACGCCGCGTATTACGCGCTCCGCGACTTCAAGCTTCCGGATCCGCCCAAGAGAACCGGACGGCCGAGGCCGAAAGGGCTCCGTTACCTTAAGCCGGTCTATGACCCTAAACCCGAGGGGAGCGGGCTGAGCTCGAGGAGCGCCTTCGGGAGAGCGCTCAACTGGCCGCGGTATTCGCGTCCACCTGGGACTTCAT
>Ga0081474_137221_pt1 | contig 30079 bp, 27 predicted proteins | sample OneHunmetagenome_2_FD_70978 | JGI IMG/M metagenome (GOLD analysis project Ga0081474, IMG submission 70978) | Ferrous microbial mat communities from One Hundred Spring Plain, Yellowstone National Park, USA v2 (version 2) | ecosystem: Environmental > Aquatic > Non-marine Saline and Alkaline >... | reverse complement strand
GGCAACGAAAATACCGGGTGACTGGCACAGGTTTGATGATGTTCTTAAGGCGGCTAGGCGTAGTAGGGAGAGGCTTGGTCTTGACGTCATAGACCTACTACAACTACACTGGCCCGCGTGTTGGCACAATGTTCCCATTTGCGAGACTATGAGGGCTATGGAGAGGTTGGTTGATGATGGCGTGATTAGGTACATCGGTGTCAGTAACTACCCACTCCAACTCCTCCAAACTGCCCGTGAATGCCTGAAGAGGAGCGATATAGTTAGTTCGCAGAATAGGTACAATCTAATCGAGAGGGAGGTGGAGAAGGAGTTACTACCCTACCTAAGGCGTGAGGGAATTACCTTAATCGCATGGAGCCCATTAGCGAAGGGCGCAGTGACCGGCAAGTACTCTCCAGATAATAGACCCAGGGGTGATCTGAGGGAGAATGATCCATTATTCCATCCAGACAATCTACGTGAAATAAGCAGCAAATTGATCCCCGTAATTAAGGAATTATCCACCAAGTACGGTAAATCACCAGCCCAAATCGCACTCAACTGGCTAATAATGCATGATAACGTGGTGCCAATACCTGGTGCAAAAAGCCCTGAGCAAGTCGTTGAGAATGCCGGTGCAACTGGTTGGAGACTTAGTGATGAGGATTTCAGGAGATTGGAGAACGTGAGTAATTCATTGTCGATAACGTACGTTACCTGGTAGGGATATGGCGTTAGGTTTTATTAAACATGTTAGTTAGGCTTTCTGTATGAGGTTACCTAGGGGCATCTATGGTATAACGGATACTAGCTATACCGTGAAGAGCCATGTGGAGGCTGCCAGGGCTTTCCTAGAGGGTGGTGTTAGGATTGTTCAGTATAGGCGTAAGGAGGGTAGTATTAGGGTTATGCTTGAGGAGGCCAGGGAGATCAGGAGGCTTTGTAATGAGTATGGTGCCGTGTTCATCGTGGATGATAGGGTCGATATAGCAATACTCAGTGACGCCGATGGGGTTCACGTTGGCCTTGACGACGCTCCCGTGGACGCAATTAGGAGTAGGTTCGGTGGCTTAGTAATAGGGGCGAGTGCCAGTACTGTTGAGGAAGCTGTACAGGGTAAGAATGCAGGTGCCAACTACATAGGCGCCGGCTCAGTGTTTCCAAGCCCCACAAGGCCTGACTATAGAGTCACTGGGCTCGATGGATTAAGGAGGATTGTGGCTGCAGTTGATATACCGGTATACGCCATAGGCGGAATAACCCTCGAGACCCTGCCCGTCATAAAAGCCACGGGTGCCTGGGGCGCAGCCGTGATTTCGGGCATATTGGCAGCTAAGGACCCAGTAAAGATGGCCAGGGCATTTGTGGAGACCTGGGATAGGGCTTAGTTCTTTTTATTGATGTGAAGATATTAAAGTTGCACCTGCATTTTAAGATGCATGATCACGTGAACTTGCTCGGCGAGGATGGTATTGTGAGCGACGTGGCGATATTATTTACTGAGGTTATTAAGGGTGATGGTAGTAGGGTTTTGATACCAAACAATTCAATAATTGGTAATAAGATCTACATATTGCCTAAGCAGCAACCACAGCAGCAGCAACAACAAAAATGACGTAAAATGTAGTACAATAATTCTCCCTTAAAATTAGGTAAAAACTATGTTTTTAAGGTCTTAAGCGCTCCAATCTTGTGTCGTTACAGAGTCATGTACAGATAGGTATTGTTGGGAAGCCTAATGTGGGTAAGTCCACATTCTTTGCTGCGGCAACAATGATCGATGTTAAGATAGCCCCCTACCCCTTCACAACCATAGAGCCTAATGTCGGTATTGGTTATGTCAGGATTCCCTGCGTATGTAGGGATCTCGGTGTTAGGGATAATCCCAGAAACTCCATCTGTATAGAGGGTAACAGGTTCATACCTGTGGAGTTGATTGATGTGGCTGGTTTAGTACCTGGTGCGTGGCAGGGTAGGGGTTTGGGCAACCAATTCCTTGACCACCTAAGGAGGGCTCCCGTGCTCATCCACGTTGTTGATATGGCCGGCGCGACGGATGAGGAGGGTAGGTTAGTCAAGCCTGGCTCCCACGATCCATTAACTGACATAGAATTTCTCGCAAATGAGGTTGTCATGTGGATGGTCCAGATGTTGACTAAGGATTGGGATAAGCTCGTTAGGCTTGTTGACTACGCAAAGAAGCCTCTCCTCGACACGCTGTACGATAGGTTTAGTGGACTCGGTATAACGCAGGCGCAGATAAACGATGCCCTGGTCAAACTAGACCTTGACAAGAAGCCCCTCGGTAAGTGGAGCGGTGATGACATCAAGGGATTCGTATCAATGCTTAGGGAGTTAAGTAAGCCCATGGTGATTGCTGCTAATAAGATGGATATACCTGAGGCTGAGGATAATTATAAGAGGGTTGTTAAGGAGGTCAGTAATAGGTACAAAATAATCCCAACGAGTGCTGATTACGAACTAGCCCTAAGGAGGGCGTCAAAGGCTAACCTGGTTAAGTACATACCTGGAGATGACGATTTCGAAATAATCTCTAGCAACTTATCGAATGCCCAGAAGGATGCGCTCGAGAAGATTAAGGATTTCATGCATAGGTGGGGTGGTACTGGTATCATGAAGGCATTGAATACGGCGGTATTCGACGTGTTAGGCATGATCGCCGTCTACCCAGTGGCTGATGAGAGGAGGTTTACCGATACGGAAGGCAACGTGCTACCCGACGTATTACTACTCCCGAAGGACGCAACCGTGCTCGACCTAGCTAGAGCAATACATAGTGAGATTGCTGAGAAGGCCGTTACGGGTGTTGATGCCATTAGTGGTAAGAGGCTTGGTGTTAATTCTAGGCTTTGGCATAGGGCTGTTGTTAGGATATACGTGTCCAGGTAATGGTTTCACATGCGGCTGAGCCTTGGTATGCCGAGGATATCCATGGCATTGCTAAGCACAGTCTTAACGGCACTAACAAGGTTCAACCTAAACTCCCTAATACCAGGTTCTGAATTCAGTACGGGGTACTTCTCATAATAACTATTGAATAGTAGCGACAATTTATTGATATAGTCAATCACGTACTCAAGCCTCAGGTCCTGGGCTGACCTGGCGATTACCTCGGGGTACTCACCAAGCATCAGTATTAGCTCCTTCTCCTCATTCGCTATGTTACTCGGTATCTGATTTAGTGCGGGAACACTTCCCGCCTTCTCAAGTATACTGTTAGCTCTCACGTATGTGTACTGTATGAAGGGACCACTATTCTGCTTTAGGTTCAGGACCTTATCCCACGAGAAGGTTAGGGGCTTGTTCGGGTTTACTGAGAGGAATGAATACCTAATGGCACCGACAGCCACAGCCTCAGCCACCCTATCAGCCTCGCTTTGTTCAAACCTGCCTTTAACGATATCCACAACCCTGGACTTAGCCTCATTTAGTAATTCATCGAGAGTTACGTAGACCCCCTTCCTACCGCTCATCTTCATACCAGCTAGATTAACCATCTCGTATGAGTAATGGACTATTTTACTAGCCAACTCCTGATACCCCATAGCATATAACGCCAACCTAAGCTGAGCCTGTGGATGCGCTTGTTCCGAACCTATCACCCTTATTAGGGCATCGAACCTATAGTTGTCCCAATACCACAGTGCGTAGGCTATGTCCCTGGTTAGGTAGAGGCTTGTACCATCGCTCCTAATTAATGTGGCCTTTGGTATGTACCTAGGTAGCTTAAGCTCATCCCAAAGCCTCAGGTCCTGGGCATACTTATCAGCCCTAAAGACCAGGGCTCCGTTGTCCCTCTCGACATATTGAGGAGCCTTCCTCAATAGTTCATTTATTACCCTGGATACACCACCATTATCGACAGTTACCTCACTCTCAAAATCCCAGGAGTCAAATGATATGCCTAGCCTATCCAGGGTTTCCCTAAATCCCCTAAGTACGAGGTCCACAGCCTCCCTAATGACCTTCCTAACGTACTCATCACCCTCCTCGTAGGCCCTTGACCACTGCTTAACCATTGACGGCAGGTCCTCAAACTTACCCAAGCCCTTAACGAGATTTTCCGTAAGCTCCTTATCCCTCTCCAGGAAGTTATTAATGACCGAGACCCACTCATCCCTCTCCCCTATCAATTTATTCGCCTCATCATACCTACCCTCACCATTAAATTGCTCAATTTGCTTACTCAACCTCTTAATCTCACCCACGGCATAGGTTATTGAGTATATAACACCGATTACATCATCAGGCTTCGCCCCATTCCCAATCCTACTAAGTACCAAGTCCTTGATCACGTGGTAGCCAATGCCGACGTATGGCATTTGATCACCGCAATCATTAACGTAGAAGTGAACCCTAACCGAGGAACCACAAAAACGCAACAACCTAGCCAATGAGTCACCAAGCACGGCATTCCTACCATGACCAATGTGCATAGGCTTGGCTGGGTTCGCACTCGTGTGCTCAATTATGTAATTAGCCCTGACACACTTATCACTTATGCCATACCTATCACCAAGCTCATTCACAGCCTTCAACACAATACCTGCATACTCATTGATATTAACATCAATGTTTAAGTAACCATTGACAAGAACAACACTACTTATCAACCTGGGCCTGGGCACCTTATTAATTATATCCCCAAGGTTGGCATACTCCCTAACCAGGCTGTGTACGGGTATTGCCAGGTAACCGTAGCGGGAAGGCGCCTTAATAACATTATTTATATAATTAGTAATGTCCCTACCCACCTCCTCACCAAGTAGCTCGAGGAACCTATGAACATCCCCAATCAACTCACCATATGGATTACTCATTATCAAACATAGAGACTAATTCCGAAAATTAAAATGTTTTTATTCCAACCATCACACCAAACAGTACATTACGTAATTACCTCTATTAATCCTTAACCAACCAACGACGCCACACCCATTCGTATTGGTAATTAAGGTTACACAAAAATTCTAGCTAAGATCATCATTCCATTGCGTAATAATATATATTATCGAACTAATAGATAAGTGTCACGAAATCTCGATTCACGAGATTCCTCCTGCTCTGGAAAGTAGCATTCTATTAGGGACTGCTTATTATGGCGTTGTTTTAAATGCTGGTTGTATAGGGGCTTGGTTAATAGTTAAGGGGCAGGTGGATGTTCGTGTTAATGTTAATAAAAGACTTATATAGGCGGGCGTTAGTCCATACTTCCCGTGAGTTCACGGAGGAGGAGTAAGAGTGAGGAGCGTTTTAGGAGGATTCTTGAGCATGAGTACATGCCTAAGGTGGAGATTGTGCCTAAGGAGGAGGTTAGGGAGATTCTTAAGCAATTGAATGCTAAGGTTTTTCAACTACCCTGGATAAGGACTAGCGACCCACTGGCTAGGGCAATAGGGGCTAGGCCAGGTAATGTCATCAGGATAATTAGGAAGTCTGATACATCCGGTGAGTTTGTCACCTATAGGTTTGTCGTGCCTGGTTGAGTGAACAAAATAATTTAAATAGGTTCTTCCCTAGGTTATGGCGAGGCATGAATACTCAATTTACGAAAAAATATTCTGGAAAGGATTTAAATAGTGATTTAAACATGGGGTGGTAAACGATGTCCATGGAACATCCTAACGCTGAACATGATAAGGCATTGGACTCCGTGCCAATACCAATACTTAGGTCCAAGAGGGCGCGTGGCGAATTCCCCACGTCCGACGATAGGTGGGCCCTAGTTGAAGCGTTCATTAGGGAGGGCGGTCTCGTGAAACATCAACTCGATTCATTCAATGACTTTGTGGAGAAGAGGTTGCAGGAAATAATTAATGAAAATAATGTAATTGAGACCGAAAATAAGGGTCTCTACATAAGGCTTGAGAAAATAGAGGTTGGTAAGCCAAGGGTTAGGGAGGCTGACGCCAGCGAGCACCTGCTTTACCCAATGGAGGCTAGGTTGAGGAACCTAACATATGCAGCACCGCTTTATCTAACGATGACCCTATACGTCAATGATGAGGAGGTTGATAGGCAGAGGGTCTATATTGGAGATTTACCAATAATGGTTCGTTCAAAGTACTGCAACCTATACGGGCTTAAGCGGCAGGAATTAATCAGTAAGCTTGAGGATCCCGAGGATCCAGGTGGTTACTTCATAATAAATGGTAGTGAAAGGGTTATCGTATCGCAGGAGGATCTGGCGCCCAATAAACCATTCTATGATAAGGGCGATAAGGCAAGCATAACACATACTGCCAAGGTTATCTCAATCGGTGCTGGTTTTAAGACTACGGTGACCGTAGAAAGGCATAAGGATGGCATAATATATGTCATATTTCCATCCGTAGCAACCAGGATACCATTCCCAATAATAATGAGGGCGCTCGGCCTAGAGACTGATGAGGACATAGTCCTTGCTGTGAGCGATGACCCAGATATACAGAATGAGTTACTGCCATCACTGCAATTTTCAATACAAATAGCGAATACTGTTGATGATGCGCTTGATTTCATAGGTAGTAAGGTGGCCATTGGGCAACCTAGGGAGGTTAGGATTGAGAGGGCTAGACAAACCCTTGATAGATACTTCCTACCTCACCTTGGCACCACCGAGGATGCCAGGTTGAAGAAGGCGTTAATGGTTGGACAGATGGTGAAAGGCGTCATAGAGATGTACCTAGGTCGTAGGGAACCTGATGATAAGGATCACACTGCGAATAAGAGGGTTAGGCTCGTTGGCGATTTAATGGCTCAGTTGCTCAGGGCTGTGTTTAGGCAAGTGATTCAGGACGTGAGACAACAGCTTGAGAAGCATTACTCAAGGGGTAAGGTGCCGAGCCTGGTCACGTTGGTTAGGGCTGACATAATAACCGAGAGGATAAGGCATGCATTAGCCACAGGCAATTGGATAGGTGGTAGGACCGGGGTTTCGCAGATGCTTGATAGGACAAACCTACTATCAACACTAAGCCACCTAAGGAGGGTTGTTTCAAACCTAAGTAGGGCACAGCCACACTTCGAGGCAAGGGACCTACACCCAACCCAGTGGGGTAGGTTATGCGCGATCGAGACCCCCGAGGGCCAGAATTGTGGTTTGGTCAAGAATCTAGCTCTCCTATCGACAATAACGGTGGGTGTTAATGAGAATGAGGTGGAGAAGTTGCTTTATGACTTGGGTGTCGTGCCAATAATAACCGCTAGGAAGGAGGGTATTAAGGGTACCGAGGTCTACCTAAACGGTAGATTGGTTGGAATACATACGGAGCCTGATAAGTTGGTGACAACGATAAGGGATCTGAGGAGGAGGGGGCAGATAAGTCATGAGATTAATGTTGCGAGAATACGCCACGGAGCGCTTGATGAGGTTAGGGTGAACTGTGACGGTGGTAGGCTCAGGAGGCCTGTCCTAATAATCGAGAATAGCGAGCTTAGGCTCAAGCCTGAGCACATTAAGAAGTTGAGTAGTGGTGAGTGGTCTTGGTCGGACTTGATCAGTAATGGTATCGTGGAGTATTTAGATGGTGATGAGGAGGAGAATGCATTGGTCGCTATAAACCCTGAGGAGGACATGAGTAGGTATACGCACATGGAGATAATACCATCAGTGATGATCGGTGCTGTGGCATCAATAATACCGTATGCGGAGCATAACCAATCACCAAGGAATATTTACGAGGCTGCAATGGCGAAACAAAGCCTTGGGTTCCCAGCCGCTAATTATAGATTTAGGATGGATAGTAGGGGGCATCTGTTAGTCTATCCTGAGAGACCATTAGTGATAACCAGGGGTATGGAGCTAAACGGGTATCTAAGGAGACCAGCTGGTCAGAATGCGATTGTTGCGCTATTGACATACACAGGCTATAATATGGAGGATGCAGTCATACTGAATAGATCAACGATAGAGAGGGGCATGTACAGAAGCGTATTCTATAGGACCTACGAGACAGAGCAGATGAGGTATCCGGGTGGTGAGGAGGATAGGATAGAAATACCATCGGCAGAGGTTAGGGGTTACAGGGGTCCAGAGTCGTACGCCCACCTTGATGAGGATGGCATAGTATCACCGGAGGTTTTTGTGTCTGGTGGTGAGGTTCTAATTGGTAAGACTTCGCCGCCAAGGTTCTATGGTGTATACACAGAGACTGTGGTATCCAGTGCTAGGAGGGATTCATCAATAACGGTTAGGCGTGGTGAGAAGGGTATCGTTGATAACGTGGTCATAACCGAGACTAACGAGGGGTATAAGCTTGTTAAGGTTAAAGTTAGGGAGTTGAGGGTACCCGAGCTTGGTGATAAGTTTGCGAGTAGGCATGGGCAGAAGGGTGTGATGGGTATGATGATTCCCATGGTAGACATGCCGTTCACGGAGGATGGTATTACACCTGACGTAATAGTAAATCCACATGCATTACCTAGTAGAATGACAGTTGGGCAGTTGCTTGAGTCAATGGCTGGTAAGGTGGCTGCCCTTAGAGGCGTTATGATCGATGCCACACCATTTGAGGGGGTTACTGAGGAGGAGCTTAGGGACTTATTAATACGGTCAGGCTTTAGGTGGGATGGTAAGGAGGTGATGTATAGTGGATTGACGGGTAGGAAGCTTGAGGCAGACATATTCATTGGAGTTGTTTATTACCAGAAGCTTCACCACATGGTTGCGGATAAGATACATGCCAGGGCCAGAGGTCCGGTGCAGATACTGACTAGGCAACCAACCGAGGGTAGGTCTAGGGAGGGTGGTCTTAGGCTTGGTGAGATGGAGAGGGATGTCTTGATTGCCCATGGCGCGGCTGCATTACTTAGGGAGAGGCTTGTGGAGTCGAGTGATAAGTACACCATGTATGTGTGCGAGGATTGTGGTATGATAGCCTGGTATGATGCGAATAAGGGTAAGCCTGTATGTCCAATACATGGTGATAAGGGTAGGATTGCCAGGGTTACCGTGCCCTACGCATTCAAGTTATTGCTTCAGGAGTTAATGAGCCTCGGCATATACCCAAGGATTGAGTTGGGTGATTTAATTGAGGAGAGGAGGGCTTGATAAGGTTTTTATGTCGGTTGGTAGGAGGTGATGGGTAATGGCACAGACCGAGAGGGTAGCGATTCGGGAGGAGGAGATACCACTCAAGGCTATTAAGTCCATTAGGTTTGCGTTACTTTCACCTGACGCGATAAGGTCAATGTCCGTTATGGAAATAACCACGTCGGAAACATACGACGAGGCTGGTAGACCAATGGTTGGTGGCTTAATGGATAGGAGACTCGGCGTTGTTGAGCCGGGTTCTAGGTGTGAGACCTGTGGTAATCCGCCCGATAGATGCCCTGGTCACTTTGGCAGGATTGAATTGGCGAGACCCGTCATTCATGTCGAGTACGCCAGGTACATACACGAACTGCTAAGGGCTACCTGCAGGGAGTGCGGCAGGATATTATTAACAGATGAGGAGATTGAGAAGTACCGGAAGAGGCTTGAGAGGTTGAGGGTTAGGTGGAAATTACTTGCCGATAGGCTCATTGAGAGGATTAGGAAGAGGGCAATGGAGAGGACAACATGCCCACACTGCGGTGCTAAGCAATATAGGGTTAGATTTGAGAGACCATACGCTTTTTATGAAGAGAAGGAGAATGGGGTTTTGGAGAAGCTTGATTCAATAAAGATTAGGGAGAGGCTCGAAAAGATACCGGATGGTGACCTTGAGCTACTAGGTTGGGATCCAAAGGTTGCAAGGCCTGAATGGGCTGTTCTCACTGTATTACCTGTACCACCACCCCAGGTTAGACCATCAATACAGTTGGAGACTGGGCAGAGGAGTGAGGATGACTTAACGCACAAGCTCGTCGATATTGTTAGGGTTAATGAGAAGTTGAGAACGGCGATAGAGTCGGGTGCGCCGAGCAGTGTTGTTGACCAACTATGGGACTTGCTGCAGTATCATGTTGCCACGTACTTCAACAACGAACTACCCAACCTACCACCGGTTAAGCATAGGAGCGGTAGGCCCCTGAAGACGTTGGCCCAGAGGCTCAAGGGTAAGGAGGGTAGGTTTAGGGGTAGTTTGTCAGGTAAGAGGGTTGACTTCTCGGCGAGAACTGTCATAAGCCCGGACCCGAACCTTAGCATAAATGAGGTTGGTGTACCCATGGATGTGGCTAGGACATTAACTGTGCCAATGCAGGTAACAGAGTGGAACATGGACTTAGCGAGGCAGCTCGTCCTTAATGGCCCTGAGGTATGGCCTGGCGCTAATTACGTTGTTTACCCAGACGGTAGGAGGGTTGACCTCAGGTACTTTAGGGATAGGCGTGAATTGGCGAACAAACTGGCGCCAGGCTTCATTGTGGAGAGGCACCTAATGAATGGCGACATAGTACTATTCAACAGGCAACCAAGCCTCCACAGGATGTCAATAATGGGGCACCTAGTTAGGGTGTTACCTGGCAGGACATTTAGGCTACATCTCGCAGTCTGTCCACCTTACAATGCCGATTTCGATGGCGATGAGATGAACCTACATGTTCCACAGAATGAGGAGGCGAGGGCTGAGGCTAGGACATTAATGATTGTCCAAAACCACATAATAACACCGAGATATGGTGGGCCAATCATAGGCGCCAGGCAGGATTACATAACAGGTGGTTACCTACTCACCAGTAAGGGTTCCTTCATAAATAAGGAGTTGCTCGTGTACCTACTGGCTGCGGCTAATTACGAGGGGGAGATTGAGGAACCGGCCATAATGCATCCAAGGGAACTCTGGACGGGCAAGCAGGTAATATCAATACTCCTACCCAAGGACCTCAACTGGGTACAACCAACAGCAATAAAGGAGAGTTGTAAGGATCCATACAACTGCTACACCGATGAGTATATAATAATCGTTAATGGCTACATGGCAACCGGCGTTTTGGATAAGAAGTCAATAGGTGCTGAGCAAGTTGATTCTCTATGGCACGTTATTGTCAAGAGATATGGTAATGACTATGCGAGGAAGTGGGTTGACTCAATACTAAGGGCATTACTCAGATTCCTAGATCTAAGGGGATTCACCATGGGCATTGATTCGCTGGAGATGCCCCTAGATAGTTATAACGAGCTCACAAAGCTCTATGAAGATAGTGAGAAGAAGGTTCTCGAATACATACAGAGGTTTAGGGAGGGTAAACTCGAGGCCGAGCCTGGCTTAACCATTGAGGAGACGCTTGAGAACGACGTAACAATAGAGTTGAGTAGGGCTAGGGAGACTGCTGCGCGTATTGTTGAGAAGTACATAAATAAGGACGGCGATGCGTACATAATGGCTAAGACAGGCGCCAGGGGTAGTATTGTCAATATAACCCAGATGGTCGCAATGCTCGGTCAACAAACGATTAGGGGCGAGAGGTTTAAGAGAGGATTTTACGGAAGGACAACGGCGCACTTCGAACCTGGCGACTTAGGACCAATGGCTAAGGGATTCGTTAGGAATAACTTCAAGACAGGATTAACACCGCTAGAGTTCTTCTTCCATGCGGCTGGTGGTAGGGATGGACTTGTGGATACGGCAGTGAGAACTGCCCAGAGCGGTTACATGCAGAGGAGGTTGATTAATGCGTTACAGGATATATACGTTACCTACGATGGTACGGTGAGGAACGCATCTGGTTTAGTAATACAGACGAGATATGCGGAGGACGGTATTGATGTAAGTAAGAGCGATCATGGCAGGCTTAATATTGATGAGATACTAAGAAGAGCTGGATTGGGTGGGTGATGGATATGTCGAGCACGAACGTTGTTACTCAGGAGGAGCTGAATAATGTCTTAGTCCAATTAGCCGGCATATTACCTAGGAGAATAATTGATGAGTTAAGGAATAAATTAGCAAATAAGACATTAAATAGGGAACAATTTGTGGAATTAATCAAGATTTTAGTGAATGAGTATTATAAAATGCTTGTTGATCCAGGTGAAGCCATAGGCATAGTCACTGCGCAATCTGTTGGTGAGCCAAGTACGCAAATGATACTTAGGTCATTCCACTTCGCGGGCCTTAGGGAGTTCTCAATGGCTCTTGGTTTGCCTAGAATGATAGAGCTTGTTGATGCGAGGAGGAAGCCTTCCGTCCCCATGATGACGATATATCTAGATGAGGAACATAGGAGCGATCCAAACAAGGCCCAGGAGGTTGCCTATAGGGTTCAACTAACAACAATAGAGAATGTGACAAGAAGCGTTGAGATTGACTACATAAATTCGCAGATAACCATAGAGATTGATGAGAATGAATTGAGACAGAGGGGGTTGAGTATGGATGATGTTAGGAAGGTTGTGGAGAGGATTAAGGGTAAGGGTGCCCAGGTGGAGTTTGAAGGTAATGTTATTAGGATCACGTTGGAAAACGCCGACATTATTAAGCTGAGGAGGGTTAGGGATAAGATAATGCAGACTAGGTTGGCTGGTATTAAGAATGTTAAGAAGTCACTCGTTAGGTACAAGGATGGTGAGTGGATCATAGAGACTGAGGGCACGAACCTAGAAGCCGTACTCACGTTAGACGGTGTTGATTATAGGAGGGCTATATCCAACGATATTCACGAGGTTGCCGAGGTACTCGGAATCGAGGCTGCCAGGACTGTCATTATGAGGGAGTTGAAGAAGGTCCTCGACCAACAGGGTTTGGACACAGATATAAGGCACTTGATGCTTATCTCCGATGTAATGACCTGGACAGGTAGGGTTAGGCAGGTTGGTAGGCATGGTGTTGTTGGTGAGAAGGAGAGTCCATTGGCTAGGGCTGCCTTTGAGGTTACTGTTAAGAACCTTGTGGAGGCATCAATAAGGGGTGAGAACGAGCAATTTAGGGGTGTCGTCGAAAGTGTCCTTGCTGGTAAGTATATACCGATTGGTACTGGTATAGTTCAATTACTAATGGAATTCGAATAACATAATATTAAGGCGCCACGTTAGCAATAGGTTTAAATAGTGTTTCTTCAGGGCTGTCTTGAATGATTGATATCTCACGAGAACTCCAGGTCGCACTAAACACAGGTAAGGTAATACTTGGTTATAGGAGATCGATAAAGGCTGTGATGGATGGCTCAGCAAAACTTGTAATACTAGCATCAAATGCACCCGCGGAGGTAGCGAACAATGTGCAGTACTACGCTAAGATAACTAATATACCCATCTACGTGTTCCAAGGATCAAGCTGGGATCTGGGCGCAGCCGTTAGGAAACCCTTCAAAATATCAACGATAGCCATAATCGATCCAGGAGAAAGCAATATATTAGCTCTTGCCAGTCAACGTGGAGGGTGATAATCATGCCAAGTATTAGATTAACGGAGGAGGAGATTCGGTATGTGGCATTGTTTGAGAAGATAACTGGCATAACGCCTAGGGATACTGTAATTGATGATCAATACAACAGGATAATATTCATAGTAGATAAAAACTTCGCGCCGCTCGCCGTCGGTAAGAATGGAATAAACATCAGGAAATTAAAGGAATTAACGGGTAAGGATGTGGAGGTCGTTGAGTATGGTGAAACACCCGAGGAATTAATTAAAAACAGCCTATACCCAGCCAGGGTAATATCCGTCAAGATAACGAAGCTTCCAAACAACGGTAGTGTCGCAGTAGCTACGGTTCATAGTGAGGACAAGGCAATAGCAATTGGGAAGCAGGGTAAAAACATAAACAGGGCAAAATTACTTGCAAAGCGGTACTTCGATATTGATAGAATAAGGATAGTGTCGCCGGAGCAGGGGTAATAACGTGAGGAAAAAGTAAATAAGCCCTTAAATCAACGTGAAGCGCAATGCCAGGTAAAAAATCGCCGCTAGGAATGTTCGCTGCAAGAGGATTGAAGGAAAAGAGGAGGATGTTTAGGTGGAGCGACACATACTACAAGAGAAGAGCCCTGGGCATAGCCAAGAAGTTTGACCCACTGGAGGGAGCACCAATGGCAAGAGGCATAGTACTGGAGAAGGTAGGTGTGGAGGCAAGAAAACCAAACGCAGCCGTGAGAAAATGCGTCACGCCGGACACGCGGATTAACCTAACGCCCAGGGTGGCGACTAGCATCGTAAGTCTTGATGGGCGTTGGCGTGACGTAACAATAATACATCTTAACAGGGATAGTAAGGCCATTGAGGAGACGAGACTGGTTGATTTCTTCTACATAGAGCCTGAGGAGTTTAGGGAGGATGGGGTTTACGAGTTGAGGACCATCTATGGTAGGAGACTGATAGCCAGTGGGGATCACCCAATATACACTGGCAGGGGTGTGATTCCGCTTAAGGATGTTAGGCCTGGCGATTACGTTGCCGTGTACCCCAGGGAGCCTATCGACGCCGCAGCCCCTAACGATGATAGGGTCGTACTGACTGAGGAGGACATTAGGAGGGCTGCACCGCCGAATTCGAAGGTTGATGAAATAATAAGTAAGCTCAGGGGGTTTGGCCTACTTCCACTTAAGTATAATAATAGGAATATCTATAGGATTGCCAGGCTTGTCGGGCATCTGTTTGGTGATGGGTCGTTAAGCTACGTTAGAGGTGGTAATGGGTATGAGGGTAGGATAGCCTTTAGTGGGGACCTTGAGGACCTCGAGGAAATAACCCAGGATTTGGCTGAGCTTGGGTTTAGGGTCTCAAGGGTTAACGAGTATTATAGGGAGAGCACGGTTACCTGGAGCAATGGGTTGACCCAGGTGATTAGGGGTAGGTCCTACGTTGTCTTTGTGAATTCCATAGCACTATTCACATTCTTTAAGGCGTTGGGTGTACCCGTTGGTGATAAGGCTGTCCAGGGCTTTAGAGTGCCGAGGTGGATCATGGAGGCGCCGCTGGATGTTAAGGCCGAGTTCCTAGCCGCATACTTCGGTAGTGAGTTGGAGAGGCCTAGGGTTAGTAGGAATGGTAGGACCTTCCAACCACCAACCCTCGTTATTCACAAGGCCGAGGACGTGGTTGAGCAGGGTGTCGAATTCCTAAGCGACATTAAGGCATTACTCTCGGAGTTCGGTGTCGAGACCTCGGCAATATCTAGACGCCCCGGTGTGGTTAGGAAGGATGGTACCAGGACGGTTAGGCTTGGCATAAGCATACTTAGCAATACCGATAACTTGATGAGGTTCTTTGGTAAGATTGGTTATGCATACGATAGGGAGCGTGACTTCCTAGCCTTATTGGCTTACGAGTACCTGCGCAGGAAGGTTATTGATAGGCAGAGGTATGTTGAGGCCTATAGATTCACCAGAGAACTTGCCTCTAGTGGTTACGTTAGTGACGAAATAATTAGAATCGTTAGGAGTAGGTGGTTTGGCATTAGTAGGGCTACGGTGTATAAGTGGTTGAGGAGTATTGGGAATAGTAAGTATGTGGGTAGGACGGCTAGGTTGGCGCCATTCAATGAGTGGGTTAATGAGGCCACGCTGGGGCTTGGCAAGTCAGGGCTTGTATGGGATGTCGTTGCTGAGGTGAGGCCCGTGAACTGGAGTGATAGGTTGTGGGATGTCACGACAGAGAGTGAGCACCACAACTTCGTAGCCAATGGCTTCGTTACGGGCAATTGCGTGAGGGTCCAAATTACGAAGAATGGGAAGGTGGTTACGGCGTTCGTTCCGTGGGATGGTGGTTTGAATGTGATTAATGAGCATGATGAGGTTATTATTGAGAGGATTGGTGGGCCTGAGGGTAGGGCTTATGGTGATTTGCCCGGTGTTAGGTTTAGGGTTATAATGGTTAATGGGGTTAGTTTAAAGGCTGTTTTGCTGGGTAAGAAGCAAAAGCCCGTTAGATAAAAAGCCCTGTTTTTAATGTGAAAATCCTCTACATTATATTAACTAATCTTCTTCCTCGTTACCCTGGGCATTTGTGCTGTTAGTGCTTGTCTCTTCATGCTCATGCTCGCCTGCGGGTTTTATGGTTATTAGTGGCTTGTTAACAACATTGGGTGGACCGTGTGGGTTAGGCTCAACTGTGTAGTACACAGTTATTGACACAGTATAGCTACCAGGTGTCAAGTACACAATCGCCTCATCCCTGTCTAAATTAAGTGTTAGTGTTTGATTACCTATTGTGATGACTACTGTGAAGTTACTGAAAACGTCATCCATACCCTCGTGATGAAGGTGCACCTTGAAGTAGCCCGAGGAGTTAACGTATAATTGGGCGGTAGCGCTTGCGGTACCGCTTTCACCTGGCGTTAGGTTGCCCAGGTTTATGTATGCCGAGACCACGGTATATGTTAGTGGTGGCGGTAGTGCTAGGTGGTAGCTTATGTATGCCAAGACACCATTCATGTTTGCTGCCACAGCCATGCCACTAAGCCCAGCCACGAAGGCTAGTACTACTAATAACCAGGTCTTCATATTATGAAGAGAAATTGATTGTAATTAATGAAAGTTGCGCGACATAAGTATTTAAAGTGAGGCGTCTCTTGATAGTGCAAGTGATGCGAAGGTTTCCGGCCTGAGCACTGATGACATCACCCCTTACTGATTAACTTAAATCCTGAATTCAGCAAGTACATTGCTAAACACATTATTGAACACGTTGAATGCCTCATCACCGTACAAACAAATAATAATCCTCCTAACGGCTTTAAGCCCTGAATACTCATCCCTGATGGCTTCAGCCATAACCTGCGCAGCGGCATCATACGGGCAGCCAAAGATTCCAGTGCTTATGGCGGGAAAGGCAATACTTCTCAACCCCAGTTCCTCAGCCTTCCTCAATGCATTCACCACAGCCTCACCAAGCTTTTCAATGGGTTCAATACCACATCTAGGTCCGACCGCGTGTATCACATACTTCGCCCTTAATCTACCCGCGCTCGTTACCGCAACACCACCCACGGGTACTGGTCCATACCTCCTAACCCACTCCCTGGATTCCTCCTGGATCACATAACCACCCTTCCTAACGATTACACCGGCAACGCCACCTCCATGCTCCAGGTATGAGTTTGCCGCATTGACTATGGCGTCCGCCTCAACCTCCGTTATATCGCCCTTCATTAATTCCAGCTCGATACCGTTTGGGAACCTGAACCTTGCCATCACTCATTAATTAGTGTGGGTACCTTTAATGTATTAATTTACGTTCAATCAACCAAAAAGTGGTATCCTAGTCCTCTTAGGCGGCTTGGGGACCACTAACCACAGCGCACCTGATATGAATGCTAGAATCATCATTATTAACAATGCGTGCTCCAGGGCACCAACCTCACCATATATCGGCACGAAGTACTGGGCCAGCAAGCCCGTTATCAGTGAGCCAAGGACGTTACCGCCAGTCACGGCGCCATTCCAAACAATCGATGTAGCCCAACTAACCTGTTCCCTCGGGAATAAATCGCCGAGCACAGCCATTATTAGTGGGAAGTTGCTTAGTACAAACATTATTGCGAAGAATGCTGCCACTAGGTTGCCCGTGTATATGAATATTATGAAGAGTATTGCGAAGGCGAAGGTTGAGAGGGAAGCAATCAGCCTCCTACCAACCCTATCACTTAACCAGCCGAGGATTGGTTGCCCAATTATTGCTGAGGCCAGTAGTATGGACAGGATTTCACCGTAATTCACGCTTAACTTTACCCCAAGCACCTTGTTAATGTATATGCCCAGGAACGTCTGTACACCCTGGCCGGCAGTGTTTCTAAGCAATGTTATTAGGAAGAGCAGGGCGATCAGCATTATTGAAGCTCTAAGGGCATTAGTACTTGATGGTGGGTCACCCTTACCACCCCTTCTTTCGTAGGTGGAGATATCGAATCTGTAGATACCGTACATGAAAACACCGACACCCACAATGCCTGTTATGAGAGCCAAAATCCATAGATTATACACAGCACTCACGGTACCTGCAAAAACAAGTATTGAGCCAATTAGTGGATACAGCGTCCTACCTAGGCTCCCGAAGGCACCATTTATGCCTAACGCCGCACCCGCACTTCCACCATATGTTGCTGAGAGTAGGGCACTACCTATTGGGTGGTAATACGCGGCACCAACACCGGCTAACACAACACCTATATACACAAGGAATAAGTCGTGTATCAGGAAGCCGATTGTAGAGAGCCCTATGGCGAATGCCCAAAGGAACATCCCGAGAGCCATGGCCCTCATATGCCCACCAAGCCACCTAATGCTCATGGGTACCAACGGGCTCGCCAACGCAGACACCGCTGCATATAATGCCGAGAGTAACCCAATAATTGCGTAGTTAACACCGACCTGATTGAGGACAGGCAGTATGATGCCCGGTATCAACCACATATTACCATCATTTATGAAATGACCAATCGAGGTCAACCCAAGCACACTAGTTCTGTAATTAATGGATCGTTGTTTGGTCATTATCGTTAGGGCGTCCCTAACGCTTAAAAACCAATCTCGCGTAACCACTTTTGAATATGCGGGAAACCCATAAATTCCGGCGAAGTTCTTGCTAACTACGATGGCAAAGGTCGTATTCCTAGTAATAAGCAGTGACGTAAAGTTCGACCTGGCAATGACGATGGCGGCAAACACAGTAGGTACGAATAGGTATGAGGATTTCAAAGTGATATTCTGGGGGCCGAGCCAGGAGAGGCTGTTGAGGCTTGAAGGGCCTGTTAAGGATTACTTTGAGAAGCTCCTGAAGGCTGGCGCAATAGATAGTGCGTGCATTAATTACGCGAAGAACAAGAACATAGAGTCAGAGTTAACCAAACTGAACATAAAACTACACCCAACAGGCGATAGGGTTGCCTACTACATAAACAACGGATACCAAGTGCTAGTATTTTAGGGTATGCGGAAATACGAGATATTACGTTAAACTTTCCTCAACTTACTAACGTCAACGTTCAAATCTATAGTGCCTAACCTATTGCCTGTTTGATCGTAAATATACACACTCCTCTCATCCTCATCCCTAACCAACTTGTGCTTACCGCTACATATTGGGTACGTATCGCTGAGCCCGCACATGCATATCCACACAGATTCGCCGCTCGGTGTTTTATATTCATACGGCCTCTTTGCTGTGTGTAGTATGACCCTCACGGTACACGGTTATTAGTTACGCCTTTAAAAGAGTATAGCTCTAGTTTACTATTTAGTAACTTAATGAATACATGTTCATATTAATATTAATGCTAGCCGGAGGGTATTCCAACCATGATCAGCATGAGATCTACTAGTAATCCACCATGTGCCTAAGGTCTGGTAGATCCTTGGGTGTTAGGTAGTTGAGTCTCATTGAGGCTACCTTATTACCTAGGTCGCATGCCTCCTCAGGATCTAGGCCCTTGATCGTGCCAGCTATGTAGGCGGCGTTGAAGGTGTCGCCAGCCCCCACGGTGGTTATAATCCTGCTGGGTGTGTATGGTTTGCAGTGCTTGGTCTCGCCCTTATGTATCAGTATTGCCCCATTGTCTCCTAGCTTAATTACAGCATTGATTCCAAGGCTAGCCAGGGAGTTAATGGTACTGGGTAATGAATCGCCAAAGAGCCTACCGGCCTCCTCCCTATTCATGAAGATGGCATCAGCCTGCCTAACCATGACCATTACTATGTCTAGGTTATCACGGGCTGGTCCAACGTCGAGGAATAGCTTCACTGGGTAATTCCTAATGAGACTCACTATCCTTAATAATTCCTTAGCGGCTTTACGCGAGATTGATGCATTAAACCCACTAATGTAAACGGCATCTACGCCATTAAATACTTGTACGTCTAAGTCGTCAATGCTGAGGTCCACGTTGACTCCAACGTAGCCTAGGAAGGCATGGCCTTCGCCGCCAACTATGTTGTTGGATATGGTTGTGGGCCCGTTAATGCGTTTGAGGAGTTTTGTGTCAACACCCGCCTCCTCTAATTCCTTGATTAGTACGTCACCGAATAAGTCATTACCAACCCTATCCACAATCGAAACCCTTAGGCCGAACTTCCTGGCTATTATGGCGACATTGCAGGCGCCGCCTGGTGATACCGCCACCTCCCTGGCTATCGAGATGTCGCCAGAGCCTATCGGTAGTCTATCCACGACGTAGTATATGTCCAACACGCAGTCCGAGATTACAAGTAAATCCGCTGGGTCACCCATGGTCCCAAGCCTCTACACTAACTCCTCTACCGGTTTCTACGCCAATTAAGTACCAGGCCAGTGAGGCGACTAGCCCAACGCCAAATATTGCAGTATCAACAATTAGGTAAGTGCCTATTGGTAGGTATGATGATAGGAAGATCACGGGTATTGAACCACCTAGCGAGATGACCCTAACGAGGGCTGTTAACGAGCCCCTACGCCTGGTAACCCAATACTCAGACTTCAAAACATCCTCGGTTAGGAAATAAGTGTTGACCAGTACTGAGAACACTATGAAGAGGGCCCAAAATAGGGGTTGGGCGTGAATCAACGCGTTAATGAGTAGGTCCATGGCCGTTAAGATAGCTACGGTGCCAAGGGATGATAACAATAACGTGGGCCTCCTACCAACCCTATCCGCAATGAGACTTATTGGTAGTCCAGAGATGAATGAGGATAACGAGAACACGAGGATTAACCAGTTGGTTAGGTTTGGGAGGTAGTATGGGCCCAGGGTGAGGGCTAGCAATGTGAAGCCTGCCGTGTAGGACCAACCAATGAGACCACCCACGACAACCCTGACCCATAGGGGAGGTAGCGCAATACCCACGCCACGACCCTCCAAGCGCGCCTTAGTTGTGTCGCGACGGGCGATCCAGAGCGGTGACTCGGGTATCCTGGACCTGAGCATGTAGAGCGTGATTATGGCAACCACAAGCGTCATACCAAGGGCAAGCCTCTGCATGGCGACAGACACTGACAAGAGGGCTAGGGCAGACGCCAGGGCGCCACCGAGGTTCGTGAAGTTAAGTATCAAGTAAGCCAGGGAACCACGAACATCACCAGAGAAGTACTCATGCATCGCAGTGAGTATGGTGTTGTAATCACCACCAATCGCCAGTAGCAGCAGGGCCAGGAAGGTGAGGACCAAGACGTAACCCGTGCTTAGGATTAAGCCCAGGGCACCAACCACATAGAACACCAATGAAACAAACATTGCACCCCTCCTACCAACAAAATCAGCCAAAGGACCAAAAACAACACCACCAACCAACAACCAGAGGGGAGGCCAAATAGAGAGCAGGGCCACCAGGTACCTGGGAACAGAAACCCAACCAGAGGCAATATACGCAATAGAGTAAACAAAGGCCTCAACCGCAGCACCCAGGGACAACACAACAAAAACAACACCCCAACGAACCATCGAAATAGGATAAACAACCTACTTATAAAAACTACCAAACCCAACAAAACCCAAAACAACAACTAAGATCGTGCCATACCAAACATAACCACACTTTCAATCCTTCCCTTCATAAATTTGTGAAGGGAATAATTGAAAGAAAAATCACAACCACATGCCCCTTTGGTTGTTACATGCCCTTATTGCCGGTATCAAGCAATCATTGGGCCATGGGTTTTTGCCCCGTTTCCCCTCATGTCGGCGTGTCTAATCACCAATTCATCCCTCGTCGGGACTACGCCCCCATGCTCGGGGCATCAACATTCAGTGCCCACGGGGCTGGGTCTTGGACCACCCCCTTCACCGGATTCCCCTCAGGCAGGCGGTCAGCATCAAAACCAACCTAGGGCATTTAAGCTTTTGGGAAAAGGCACCACATTTATCTTCTCATTGAATTTATCCACAATCAACTCAAGCAGTCCCACCTGCTCTTTAGCGAATACGTTATCCACATAGAACCTCGCTTTAGTGTTGTTTTTACTTACTCCGTGACTGCCCGCCTTAGGGCTTCAATCCTATTGAGCACTGCACTCCTGACCTCCTCCCTAACCCTCTCATCCCCGCTCTCCATCAATACCATAGCCAGGTCTTTAATTGCATCCAAGGCCTCTGTCACCGCCTTAACTGCATCCCTCCCACTAAGCCTACCGAGTGATGCAGCCTTGGTTAACGCCGAAACCACGTTCTCCAAATACCTCAGCTCCCTATTGACATCAACGGCGCCGCGGACAATATACTCGTGAGTCGTAGTAGCATACACATAGTCGTATGGGCCCAAATAGCACTTCCTCCCATTGCCATGGTAGGCATAGTAGTAAACATTCGAGTCCTTCTCGTAGGCGTAGACAGCCTTAACCGGTAAACCACACCTAGGGCACACCATCAAGCTGCCCAAGCCAACCACCAAAACACCGAAAACAAACCCCTTTATAAACTTTGCTATTTACGTGTAATTTACACATGTAAAATGATAATAAATAATAATAAATAAAATAAGGAATAATACAACTAAAGGCAAATAAATAATACACCGTAGACAACGCACGGTTTTCAGAAATTTCTGAAGGTCAGAATTGAAAGTAAGAAATTACATTGGGCACGGCATTTTCCCGTTGCTTTTCAGAAATTTCTGAAACAGCAGGAATCGCATTCAATAGCCAAATTTGCGCCGTCCGTCATAATTTCATGCCTTTCAATCTTTCCCTTCATAAATTTATGAAAGCACGAGAAGACTACACTATATATGGTGCATGGCTCGCTATTGAGTATCGTTTCTTCGTTTTCACAAATTTGTGAGATCCGTAGGTAGGCATACGGATAACGTGGCCGTTTGCGTTTAGTTCAGGATATTTTTTCTTTCAATTTTTCCCTTCAGAAATTTATGAAGGAAAGAGTTGAAAATGAGAGTTTAAAATAGGGCCTGATCACAAGTGTCGCGTGAGGATTAATTTTTGGTAGGGAGTGGTTGGATTTTGTTTTGGAGGTTGATGAGGATTTGTATGTTGCTTACCTGTTGATAGATCCTGGGGATTTGCTTTATGGTTGGACTGTTAGGGAGTTTAGGGGTAGGGAGGGTTCCAGGGGTGAGAGGGTCAGGGTCTATGTTGGGCTTAGGGTTGAGGCTCTTGAGTACCATGCCTTCAGGGGGACTCTCAGGGTTAGGGGTGTGATTGTCGAGGTTCCTGAGTGGTTTGAGGGTGCTAGGGGTAGTCACCACACTATGGAGTTGATGAAGGGTCTTGAGTATAGGTTGGTTAAACCTGGTGGTATAGATAGGGAGTTTGTGGATAAGATTCTTGAGGCATTTAGTGGTGCCTCGGCCAGTGTGTTGCTTGTTTCGGTATCCATGGAGGAGGTTTCGGCAGCCCTGATACGTAGGTTTGGTATTGAGGTTCTTGGTTCAGTCCCGATACAGGGTGGTGGTAAGGGCGGTGAGGATTCACTGGATAGGTTTAGGAGGTCGTTGAGGAACGCCCTAGTTCAAGTTAGGCAGTGGTTTCAATCCAGGGGTCCAACGCACATTGTCGTTGTTGGTAATCACATGACACTCAGTATGGCGAAGGAGGTCATTGATGGTGAATTGGGAGGCCTGGGCGTGCCCGTTATTTATCGGGAGCAGGGTGAGGGCGGTTTGGCTGGCATTTATGAGTTCGAGAGAACGGGTGCTGATGTGCTTAGGAAGTTGAATATAGACCTTGGGCAGGAGTACGTGGAGGAGGTCATGAGGAGATTGGGCACTGGGTCTGGGGATGTGGCCGTGGGCGTTGATGAGGTCAGGAGGGCGCTTGAATTCGGTGCCGTGGATACGCTCCTGGTGCTCGATGAGACGTACAAGGAGGCTGGTACGGAGATTAAGGCGCTTGTGAATATGGTGTTGAGGACTAGGTCTAGGTTGGTCATAGTACCGTCAAACACAGAGGGAGGCGGGAAGCTAAGACCGATGGGGGGTGTGGCGGCATTGCTAAGGTTTCCAATTTCCTAATCCTCAATCATTAATGCCTAGGCAATTTCTGTTTAGCATCCTCACTTCTTCTGTGCCTTTGTCTCCTCGGTAGCGCCTTGGGATATTATCTTCGTTACTCTATCATATGCGTCCAGTAGTAGTATCATGGATTTTACGAGGTCGTTGATCCTATCTATATCCTTAGTATCCTTCAACTCGTTGTTTATCATGACAAGCCTCTCGTACAGTGTATCCCTAATGTCCATCAAGCCGTACCTTATCATGACCTCCTTCTCCTCAGCATCGGACCTAACCACAACAACAGGCTTATCACAATTAGCACAGTAATACTCGCCGGTCTTAAGCCTGAGTAGCGGTGTTCCGCAAACTGGGCATGTGTAGCTCGTTAATGTGGCCCCAGCCCTAATAAGCTGTGCCATCTTCTTGGCAACAAGGTCCCTACTACCCACGGCTCTTGAGTAATGCTACCAACTTTATAAACCCAACGACGTAGACATGGATAAATACTTATAAGGGCGGTGCGCATCTACATCTCGGATGACGATTGACATGCCAGCTGAGCGGTGAGGAATCCTGGGGTATCTGAATTTTAAATCCCTTAACGCAATGCATTACTGAATGACGGTGCTGGCATTCAAATTGTTTTATGATGGGACATTATTTAACGGATTTACTGGTGGTGCTGGCTCCATCGAGTACTACGTAAGAAAGGCTGTGAAAAACTTCGTTAATGAACACATCCTAAGTAAGGCGTCAAGGACAGATCCTGGGGTTAGTGCCGTAGGCAATGTGATCTCCATAAAGTATTCAGGGAATCACGAATTATTACCTGGCATGCTGAATTCAAGGTTACCTGAGGGTATCAGGGTTTGGGCGTGGGCTAGGGTTAATGAGGATTTTAGGGCTAGGGCTGCCGTAGCCAGGACCTATATGTACATAACTCCCTGGTTAAATGAGGACCTAGAGTTAATGAGGAAGGCGGCTGAGTCATTCATTGGGGTGCACGATCTGGCGAATTTCCAGGTTAGGGAGAAGGGCGTGCTAACCGTGGTTAGGATAGATAATATTCAAGTAAGTAGGGATGGCGCCAACCTAGTATTCATAATAAGCGGTAGGGGGTTTAGGAACAAGATGATCAGGAAGATAGTCAATTCAATAAGGATGGTAGGACTTGGCGTGCTGGGTATTGATGAGCTTAAATCCTTAATTGATGCCCAATTAGGGAGGCCAATACCACCAGCACCACCCTATGGCTTATTGTTGCTGGGTGTTAATTATGGTGTTAGGGAGCCTAATTGGGTTATTGATCTTGGCGGTGTTTCTTACGTCGTCAATTACCTCAGCAATAAATTGCATAATACCCTATCTAGTAGCTATGTTGTTCTAAAAATTCTTCATGAGTTTATGGATATAAATAAATTATTTAGTCATATCTAAACATAACATGAGCCAAATGTTTAAATATTATATAAAATAATGTACATTCGGGAGTTTTGTGGCATACTTCGACGTCGATATGGCATGTAGGGAGGGGTTTGGGGATAGGAAGCTGGTTGCGATGATTCAACAGCGGATATCATCCCTTGACGAAGACCTTGACCAAGGCGAACAGGAGTTCCTAGTGAGTTACGCATACCAGGATCTCAGGTATTACCTGCTTTATAAATTCGGTTTATTTAACCTAGATAATAACGACGCATCATATGAATTATGCAGGAGAATTATTAGAAATGAGGATTCTGTAGTTAGGTTGGTTGATGAGTGGTTTAATTGGTGGGTTATTAAGTGGAGACAGAGGGTTAGGTTGGTTTTTAATGAGAGCGAACAGAAGGATAGTGAGACCGGAGAATCGCAAAGCGTTGAGGACCTTATTAAGAAAATCCCAAAGAGGTTACTTGATAAGTTACGTAGGGAAACTATGATTGAACTAATGAGACAAAATGAGGTGTGTAGTCTGGATATAGTGTCCGACTTCATAGTGAGGAGCGCCCTCAATGATCTAGTTAATGAGTACAGCAAGGATGGTGCACTAAGGGTGTTGGTTACGGATATGACGGAAGTTCGCATGAGGATTTTGAGGAAAATAATGGAGATAAGCGGTACAAATAAACCACTGGTCATATTAAAGGTTAAAATCAACTCACCACAGCCTTACCAGGGCATGTCATAATAATGATAGTGTCCAGGAAATCCTACAGGAAGGGGATGGTTAAGGTAGCTATAGCATACCCAGCACCAGCTAGGATTGCACTACAATCATTATCCATACACATACTAGGGAGGCTCGTTAATGATGATCCCGATGCCTACCCAGACTTCGTATTCCTAGATGATGAAATGAGTCACACGACAAAGATACGGCTCAAGGACTTTGACATTGTCCTCTTCTCGGTTCATTATGAACTGGATTACCCACGAATACTCAGGATGATGGAAACCAACAGTATAAACCCCTGGAGCTCAAGGAGATCGCTAACTGACCCATTGATTGTGCTTGGTGGACCAACATTAATGGCAAACCCGGAACCAATGGCGCCATTTGCGGACCTAGTACTAATAGGTGACGCGGAGGTCCTAATACCAAGCCTGCTCAATAACTATCACTCATACGGAAAAGACCTGGGTAAGTACATTGATACGCCTGGTTTTTACGTACCATCACACGGCAAGCACACCGTTGAAAAGGTTTTCGTGAAGGACCTAACCTACTCAGTAGGTTTAATCCACGATACAGCAATAAGCCTAAGAACCAGTGATGAAGATCCGGTCCTAGGACGTTCAGCAATACTCGAGGTAATGAGAGGCTGCCCAAGAAGTTGCCTTTTCTGTATGGAGAGTTTTACGCAAAGACCTGTTAGGTATGCTAATATTAATTACATTAAGGAAATAGTGAGGAGGGATGTTAATGACGGTATAATCGATAGGGTATCACTGATAGGGTTGTCTGTGGGTGATCACCCCGGCTTTAGGGATTTAATGGAATTCCTAACCAAAGACCTTAAAATAAATGTGTCAGTGCCTTCGCTACGCATCGATACGCTTGATGGTGATTCCCTGAAATTAATCGCTAATGGTGGGCAAAGAGTACTTACAATTGCGCCAGAATCCAGTGAGCGATTGAGAAGGGCGTTGGGTAAGGGCTTCACGGATGATCGTATTATTGATTTAGCCGTAAAAGCCATGGAGTTAGGGTTCACTCATTTAAAGCTATACTTCATGGTTGGTCTACCAGGTGAGACAATTGATGATACCAAATCAATAATAAACCTACTACTCAGGTTAAGGAATGCTGGTGTGAAGTTTTCATCATCGGTTAATCCATGGATACCTAAACCCCACACACCACTACAATGGTTACCAATGGCTACCGAGGAAATAATCAAACAGAGAACTAAGATGTTACGGGATGTCCAGGCACACGTTGAATTTTCAGCATACGATGCATTAGATGCCAAGGTACAAGCGTTGCTATCATTGGGGGATAGGGACGTGGCTAACGTAATCTTTGAGGCATCACTCACAAGCATGAACAGAGGGTCCTGGAGAAGACTACTGGGTAAGTACAATGATTTACTGATTAAGTATGTCTATACCCAAAAGCCGTTAAATGAGAAGCTACCCTGGAGTCACATAAGGATACCTGGTGCCGAGGAGCAAAGACTTAGAGAACTCCTTATTAATTATGCCAAAGAGGTCGGCATGAATTTCCAGGAAAAAAATAAAGTATCGTAATAGTGAACATTCATAATACCGCATTTACTAAGCTAACTATATTATATATTGTTATAAATAATATAATTAACTTACTTACGTAAATTTTTTAAAGATGCTAATAGTCTTAGATTGATATCTATGGTTTGGAATGGCGTACACTTTAACCTGAACACGATAATACCCTGGCCAATCATACTCCTATGGACGCTACTCTACTTCGCCCTGCTAGCCTGGGCATGGAGACCTAGAGGGGGTAAATCCTTTGGTAATTTTAAGACCATAGATTTTGTGTACATAGCCTTGGTGGCGGCATTACTCATTGTCTATAACTTCTTCATTTCACCCCTGATTCCAAAGGTTGGTGCCGTAACCACGTACTTCTACTACCCAATAATTGGTGAAACGTTCTTGGTAATGCTCGCGGCAGCTCTTGTTGGTAAGCCTGGTTCAGCTGGGTTAACCATGGTCATATACACCCTTCTCTCCGACATAATACATTACGGTTTTGGTGGCGAACCCTTCTGGTTCATTTATGAGGTTACTGCATACGCAGCAGTAATTGACCTGTGGTTAATCTACAGGGGTAAGTATTACATGATACCATTCCGAGGGGTATTCAGTAAGTCTGCCGGTTCAGGGGTTGGTGAGGGTGGTTCTGCCGAGGAGCTTGAGGAGGAGTTGAAACCGGCCAAGGCATTATTCATAGTTGACGCCTTACTTGGCGGTATAACAATATCAGCAGCCTACCCATTCTGGTGGAGGGGCTTTTGGGGACCCTTTGTGTTGGGTATATCATTCACACCGAGCTTCTGGGCGATAACTAGCATAGCCAGTATTGGTGCTGGCGTTGTCCTTGGGTTAGTGGTGTCTCCATTTATTTACTACATAAAGAGGGTCTTGTCATAGGGGGGTTTATGGCTAAGATCATTAAAATCAATAATCTTTCTGTTCGATACTTCGGTTCCAGTAATCCTGTTCTCAGGAATATATCCCTCGAGATTGAGGAGGGAGAGTTCGTACTACTGGTTGGTAGGACTGGTTCTGGGAAATCCACGTTACTGAATGTGATTAATGGTGTTATACCCAACATAATAAGTGCCTCGGTTAGAGGATCAATAAGCGTGGCTGATCGTGATCCAAGAAAGACCCCTGTGCATGAGATGGCCACAATAGTCGGTACGGTATACCAAGTGCCAGAGAGCCAAATATTCTCGTTAATTGTGGATGATGATGTAGCCTTCGGTCTTGAAAATAGGGCTGTGGACCCTAATGAGATTAGGCGTAGGGTTGTTGAATCACTGGGTTTAGTCAACCTCGTCCATAAGATGAGACATCCAACCTTCCTCCTCAGTGGTGGTGAGAAGCAGAGGTTGGTTATTGCTGGTGTTCTTGCTGTAAGACCGAGGATCCTAATCCTTGATGAACCAACATCGATGCTGGACTCCATGGATGCGGAGAGCATCTTCGGTCTTGTTAAGAAGCTGAATGAGGAAGGATTGACCATTATAATGAGTGAGCATAGGGTGGAGAGGGTGATCGGTATGGTAGATAGGGTTATCGGTCTTAAGGATGGCACGATATACATAGATGATGAACCACATAGGGCCGTGGCTAAGGAGTTACCAAAGCTTGGTATTGAGGAGCCTCAGGTAACCACGTTATATAGGATGATCAATAAGAATGCCGAGTATTACCCAATCTCTGTCGATGAGTTCATGGAGTTGGGCGTGGCTAATAGAATTGATGTAGTTGATAAGGTTGATGATGGTGTTGGTGAAGATGCGATACTTGTAAATAACGTGCACTTCACATACCCAGGTGGAGCTCAGGAGGTTTTGAAGGGTGTAAACCTGGTCATTAAGGATGGGGAGGTTGTGAGTGTAATTGGTCCCAATGGATCGGGTAAATCAACATTAATGTATTTATTGGCGGGGATCTACAAACCAAGCAGTGGTTCCATAAAAATCCTTGGTTATGACTCAACAAGACTCGTTGGTAAGGAAAGGACTAGGTTGATTGGTTATGTATTTCAGGATCCAGACCAAATGCTCTTATCAAGCACTGTTAAGGGCGAGCTTGAATTTACGCTGAAGCTTGCGGGTATTCATGGGAGGGAGGCTGAGGAGAGAGTAAAAAGAATAAGCGGTTACCTTGGTATTAATGATCTACTAGACCAAAGCCCGCATAAGTTATCTGTTGGTCAGAGAAGGTTGGTGAGTGTTGCCTCGGTCCTTGTGGCTGAGCCACGCATATTAATTCTTGATGAGCCAACGAGGGGTCTCGATAATGAGACTAGTACATCATTAATGGACTTACTCCTGACCATTAAGGAGGAGAGGGGTATGACACTCATCATGGTTACGCACAACATGAGACAGGTTGGTGAGTATAGCGATAGGGTCTTTGTAATGTATGATGGTAATGTGGTATTTAGTGGGACGCCGGAGATTGTTTTTGAGGAGTCACATAGGCATCCTGAGTGGGGAATATCGCCACCACAGGTTTTTGAGGTTACACGTAGGATTAATAAGCCCACAGCAAGTATTAGGAGGGTGAGGGTTCATGCAGCCTAGCCCAATAATTGGGCAGGTGCTCTATAACCCCATC
>Ga0081474_127368_pt1 | contig 30207 bp, 53 predicted proteins | sample OneHunmetagenome_2_FD_70978 | JGI IMG/M metagenome (GOLD analysis project Ga0081474, IMG submission 70978) | Ferrous microbial mat communities from One Hundred Spring Plain, Yellowstone National Park, USA v2 (version 2) | ecosystem: Environmental > Aquatic > Non-marine Saline and Alkaline >... | reverse complement strand
TGAAGGCGGATTGGTGATAGATAGGTTAGTGAGTGAAGAAGAATTAATGGACATACTTGACAGAGAAGGCAAGCCCGTTTGTAGACAGGTTAATCCCGGTATATTCTACTGTGATCATGCCTATGTCAATATGATAAATAAGGGTAATTGTGAAGGTGTGAGTGTTATCCCTATTTCACAATATAGTCTTGCTTCTTCACTTCCGAAGCCAGTTTATGTAGTGCCAGACCCCAGCACTTTCTGTCGTCAATCCTATCCTCCACAACTAACTACTAACGAGTTCCTTGAACTATTGGAACTAATATGGGATAACTTCAGTGGTGGTGGTATTCCCGTTAAGTTTGTCCTGGACGTTGAACCTAGGGGTTATGGTGTGAGAAAATTATTTGATAGCTATTTTACCGTCCGCTATGAAAGAAGTACTAACTTGGGTAAATTAATAGGTTCTGTTATGTCCGGTGTATTTGAGAAGCTTAACCCTTCACTTTATACTAAAGTTAGGTATAATATTGATGAAACTGTAACGGCTCTTAACATACCTGTTTCTAAATTTACTGATGAACAGATAAGGTCACTGAAACTCGCACTCCTTACGGCTTTCGAGAGAAACGTATATTACCTCAAGATACCACTATGTAAAAAGTATGAGTACAAAGGTTACAAACTCGTTTGTTCCCAGTCGTAAACTCTTTTTTTCCTCTCTTTCTGAAAAATCCAGTTATTATTACGTTCTTTCCCGTATCACACGTTACCTCAAGGAGGAGTACAAGATAGATGCTGTCCTCCGTACGGACATTATGGCTGACATCTTCCTCACCGATGCAGTTATATTGGCTCAGAACTGGCTCCACCCTTATAAGAGCTTATGGTGGGTCGATACACCGGTTTACAGGGTCGAGGGCAACTATTTCTTCACGCGTAATAACAAAATCGTCATGGTGACGAGCAACTGGACTAGGGATGTGTTGAGGAGGAGCTTCAATGTAGACCTCCCTGTCAGGTATTTGCCGGTTTTCGGTTGTTATAAACCCCTATACGATTTCCATCATAAGTCCGGGTTCGTTACTATCGGGAACAACCTCGGTGTGGACAGGAAGAACATCTACTTCCTCCACAAATGGTTTACCGACCGGAATATACGCAACTACCTCAAGATAGTCAGTAATGAGCCCGTAGCCGATATAAGGAGTAATTACAACATGAAGGACGAGGATAAATATGACCTTTTAGGTAGGTCTCTGTTTTACGTAGCTATGAGTAGGGCTGAGGGCTTCGGCTTACCCCCATTGGAGGCGTTGAGTTGCGGTACCCCCGTAATATATCTGAATGCCCATACCTTTAAGGAGACACTCAACGATAAGGTGGGTATACCTGTGGAAGTAGGTAGTGAGTATGACATAGACGTGAGGGTAGAGGGTGTACCTCTACACTACCATTTTTACGAACCCGACCCCAAGGAGTTTACTTATGCTATTGAGACTGCGAAGACGATAAACCGTGACCTTTACGAGGACATGGTGGCGAAAGGGATAGAATACGTAGAGGAAAGGTTTGGGTATAAAAAAATAATTGATAATTTGGTGGATATATTGTTTACGTTTTAACGGTGGGTCATGTTTCGTATAACCCTGGGTACGTACAGGAATATGCTTACCAGTGTACCGAGTGTTATGAACATCCCTAACAACTGTCCGAGGGGTTCGGACATCAACATTAATACGTCTGCTACGGCTTCAAGTGCATAAGCGAGTAAGTGTATCATGATTATAAAAAGGAAAAAAATAGTTTATAGCTTTACGGGCTTTTAGAAGAAGCTGGTGAAGACGCTCCTTATACCGGATACTAGTCCTCCTACGCCTCCTTTTCCTCTGAAGACATAGTATATTATTGATATTAGGCTTCCGAACACCGCAAGTACTCCTATGAGATATCCTATTGGGTTCGCTAATGACGCTAATGTGTTACCGATGGCGTTTACTGCATTGGAAAATACATCTATTAGGGCTACGAACAGGCTTTGTAATCCATTTACCAATGATTGAATGGCTGAACTTATAGCAGACATGGTTTCTCAAATAGACAATATATTTCGTCCAAAATAAATAATACATGTAACAAACTGAGTGAGGTTTTTATATACCTGTGTTATATATGAGGTATATGGGTGATGAGGAATTAGTGAAATTAGTTATGGAGAAGGTAAAGGTAGAGATGAAAAAGAGGATAAAAGAACTAAAGAGGCAGGGAATAGAAGCCGGGTACAAGGAAGAGGGGGACAAAGTAGCGATAGCGATAAACTTGAAAAGTTTATACAACAAGATGAGGGAGAAGGCGAAACTGACATTAATACAGAAGATGCAACCGGTGCAGGACAGGATAAAGTTCAAGACGATACAGGTGGGCAACGAGAAAGTGGAGATAGCGACAGTGTCGATACTGGCACCGGACAAGGACAGTCCGGAGATTCAGGAAGCGATAACGAAATTGGAGCAGTTGAAATCCCAGCACCCAATAGATTACCAGTTGAGAAACGGAAAGTTGACAATGGTAGTAATCTTGAGCGAGTACTACAAGAGGTACTTGAATCAAATAATAGACCAGTTAGTGGAGACGAAAAATCAGATCAACGCCTACATACAGATGGCGTCATCCAAGGTGCCGGACTTGGGACAGTTGGAAGTAACGATGGAATTGCAAACAGTGGGGGACTACCTCGTAGCGGTGTTGCGTCCTACGAAGAAAACCTCAGACGTCTAGCCCAAATGTCGACTGCCTCTTCAAAACCGACGGACGAGCTCGTACAGAGGTTGCTAAATATGAATGAATATGACCTAAAGAGGGTGTTCAAAATAATACCGATAGATAAAAGACTCGCCTTAGCGTTGGATACAATACAGGAATTCCAGAGCATACAGAACAAATTTAGCAACCTACTAAACGGTCTTGCTATGAACGCACCGAGGGTAAAGGAGGTTGTTGAGAATGCAAGGAGAAATAGGAAGCCGATGGAAAGGTTTGTGGACATGATAATGGATATGGTGGAGACCATGTTGAAGAGCAAGGCTATGTCATTGACGGATGAAGATAGAGAGAAGCTTAGAGAGAAAGTGAAGGAGATGATGGAAAGTGAAGAATGACGTATTCGTTAACATCCACCTCTCTCCGTACCACAAAATGGTAATGCAAGAGATGGCTGTCAGGTTCGGGTATAACAGTATTTCCGCTTTCGCCAGGGACATAGTCCTCGGTACGAAAGTGGTGGAGGACGGTGTGTCATTAAATACGAGGCTTGCAACGATAGTTATAGACCGCGGGACATTCGACCTAATAAAAGCAAAAGCAGACGCGGAGAAAATACCCGTAAAAGAGTATATTTTAAAAAAAATTTTTTCTTAAGTTGTACCTTGACCTTTTTCAGCTAACTTATAAGGTAATATATAGTTTGATGTTGCTCTCTTTAAGTTCTTGGCTAATTCTGCAAGCTCGTCCAACCATTCGGGTTTTAACATAGCGATTTGATATTTAGCCTTTAATGCCTTTATCCTTATTTCTAACGCCTGACCTCCTTGTGCTTCATCAATCAGTCTTAATACTTCTAGGAGGAAGTTCCTATACGTCACTCTCATACTTCCGATAACGCCATGCTCGTTTGCCCAAGCTGTATAGACATCACTCACGATGCTTAACATTGTAGCTAAGTTTTGTATTTGTACTGCCATGGCTTTGGTAGCTGTGGTATATGCCATGTTCATTGTCTCGGTTTTATCTACATAGCCTTGAGCCATTTCCTGAGATGTCCAACCTGTTCTCCTATGAGGCATTCACTCCCACCCCTTTTACTTAGCCATAAGTACTTCTTCCGGTGTCTTAGCTTTAAGTATATCGGTTAAGGCGACGGTGAGACCGGTGCTCGCTGAAGCCACGGACAGCTTAGTTAGCGGGTTTGCTACTTTAGCCTCACATACACCGTCGTTCTCGGTGAACGTGAGCGGGTCTGCGGTAACACCGCTGAGCTTCTTTAACATACCGTTAATTATTTCACCAACTTGAGCACACGTGAGCGTAGTGGCATGTACTATATGAGTAGCTCTAAGTGTAGCTATTTGTGCTAGTCTACCGGATAGAGCATATGAGTTATAGCCTTCGTTACTACCTTTCAAGTACGCCATAGCTATTCCTATAAACTCTACAGCTAATTGTGCTATGACGGGTGCCTTCATGCTCGCACTTACTTCATTGAGGTAATCCCTTACGGTATTTTGTACTTGCTTTAATACGGTAAAGCCGTTAACAGCTCTTTGGTTCCTCCTGGTCGAAGATTTTTCGAATGCCTTTGACATCTTCTCGAGCTGTTCCTGGTAGTGGATTACGGAAAGTGTAGGGTCGTGTACAGACCTCTTTTTCTTCGCCACTTTAGGTCAAACATATATTTGCCTTTTTATTTATTATATGCTGTGATAAAACGTGGAGGAGCAGTTATCATTCCCATCATCTAGATTGTCACAGTTTGACTACGTAGGTATGAACGCTTATTGGTTGAACGCACGGCTTAAGTACTTTACTGACCCTATGCTTTATGCTGTAGCAACAGGGATATGGGTCATTAACTTAATGGACGATGTTGATATTGCAGAGACGGGGACTGAAAAGAACTTTGAATACGGACTTATCTACGTCTATAGTAATTCAAGAATTGATTCACTTTTTATCGTAGCACTTACACACTACTTCAACGTGAAAAGGGAAAGGGAATATTACCGCAGTATCCCCATGGACGCATTACAGAACGTTATGAAATCCCTTGTAGACTTCATGAATGACAAGCTGAAGATACTGGATAAGCTTAAGGAGAAGATAGACGAGAGGGTCGTGCTCATGATGTGGAACCAGCTCTACATTTTTGTCATGGGTTTCCTCTACGGCTTGTACGGTAGGGATGCGGAAGCGGTATTCCAGGGTGTCATGGCGAGGTATTTATTACCGTATAGCGTGTTAGAAGTTATTAGGAGGCACCTGAAAAAATGATATCCATTGTCACGGTAGGTCATCCACCTTGGTTAGACCACCTGACTTTTTTCACCAAGAAATACCCGGAAGACTTCTTCATGCAACGCCTTGACTATGCCTTCTCCTTTACGAAGAAAGTGATAGCCTACGGAGACCCTCACGTGATGCCTATGCATAGGTTAAAAGGTCATGAGGTATATGTAATGATTGATACACCGCTTATCGATTGCACGGGTCTGGAACAGGACTGGGTGTATATACCCTCATCAGAGTACAACAGAGAGATATTGGAGGCATGTGACCTAAAAAATGTGACGGAGGTTATACCAAAACCTATGGCATATTACCCGGAGCTAAAGGGTTCTCCACGTAAGTATGAGCTGTACGTGAACCTCACACAACCGGAGAGGAAGGGTCATGAAAAGCTGAGTAATATCCTTCACAAACTTGACGGCGAGATAGACCGCAGAATTACAATGATGGCTAGTATACCGGGAAATATTGTGCCATATTTCCTGGGTTTCAGGAACATCGAAATTAAGGTTAAGCCGGCGGGTTCTATGAAATATTATGACCACCTGAAACAAATGTTACAGTACCGCATCCTAATATTCAGTAGTTACGACGAAGGCATAGGTTTGCCTGCGATAGAGTCCGCTTTGTACGGACAACAGCTGGTGATGGGAGATATAAGGGCGACAAACGAGTTCGTTGAAGCCCGTTTCGCACCTGTAGTGGAGTATAGAGTAGCAAGTCATTCAGTCATGAACAAGCACTTCCTGCTCCAGGTATGGGACGAAGACGAGTTTTATGAGATATTGAGGAAGGCTTTAGATGACCCGGCTTTCAACGTGCCTAAACTTAAGGACAGGAGGGTGATAGACTATGATTGGATATATAAAAAGCTGAAGGAGGTAGTAGGGTTTTGAAGAAGTATGTCTTCAAGGTTAAAGTAGTACAGATAAAATTGATTAATGAGGAAGGGGTCTTAAGCGAACAGGAGTTCGAACATGTAAAAAAGACACGTATATATAAAGGCATGAAGGTACTGGAGATAAAGGATTTAGGGTTTGATAGTTTTTGGAGGTTTACACACTACTATGAGCTGGTAGCGGTATCTGAAGGTGGTGGTCTATTCAACTGCTATTACGGAGACGTTATAGACGTCGAGAAACTGAAGGACGTGGGGGCTATAGTGGTGAAAGAGAGTGACGGTGAGCCGTTAAGGACGATGAAGACCTTGGTGGCGAAGTGGTACAACAAAAAACTGGTCGAGGAAGAAAAAGCGTATGAGGTGTGCAACACGTTCGTCACGTAGGTACCTTGCGGTACATTATCTTGTCGAGGACGTTAGGTATACTCACACCGTACTTCCTGTAATACGTACTCATGGTTATAAACTCCTTGATTGTATCCGGGTCTGTTAACGAGACATTAGCATATATATCCCTCTCCTTGATGTAAAAACTCATTACCGCGACCATGCCCTGATAGTACGCCATGAATGTGGCGTCTACCGGAGAACATATCTGTATCGTCTCTCCCCCTGGCGTCGTCTTCTCTAAAGTGTAGAGGTTACCGAACACTAAGAACTTCCCCTTTACCCTGAACTGGCTGTTGAAGAGTTCACCATTTAGGTAATTTACATCGGCATCAATTATACACTCTATTGTCTTGCCCCATATTATCATGAGACATCAACATTTATTACTTGGAAATTGGAATTAAAAAATATGCCTAGTGCAGAGGATTTATCCGCAATCCTGGACGATTTAGAAGACTTGTGTGCTAGGATACCTGACGGCGTAACATTCCATCCTACATTAGAAATACGTAGACATCATGCAAATGAGGAAGCCACGTATATAAAGTTCGATTGCAGAGACCATAAATATACCCTGACAATTGTGAGAAATGGTGTAGCTAAGACCACGAGAGTCTCATCAAGGGAGCAATTATACAGGAGGTTGTTCCCCGAATACTCGCCGGGGTACAGCGGTAGCTATACAGAAGAATTGTGGGGTGGGAAATAACTATGCCGTATCTCAGGGGAGTCTTCGTAAACTTCGGTGAAGAGACCTACTACTTGTCCTGCGGGATAGTTAACGGCGGGAGTTTAGACACCGAGACCTATACGGTAAACCAGCCCAGCCTCATGATGGTGAGGTTAGGTAGGGACTTATACATCGTGACAAGCGAATTAAAGTTGATTATACCTGTTGAACCTATAAAGACTTTATTGAGCTCCGAGACGTCTAAGGTATATAACGAGATGTTATCGCAGGGCAACGAGGTGAAACCCGCATGATGAGAGAAGGTCTGGTAAAAGCCGGTAACCTCGTCGTTGATTGTAAACCCTGCTATGTGGCGGGGACGGGCTTCACCAAGGATGATATATATGTGATAAGTGAGGGTACTGTAATGTTCAAGTGGTACGACAAAATCGCCGTGATTACTGTAGGTGAAGAGGGAACGAAGGTAAACCTACTGGACATTGTAGATGTTAGGTTCCTAGTAGAAAGGAACGAGAACTGTCTGGCGACCAGGTTATGATTTTCGTGTGGTCTGCCCGTGTCGTTATACCTGGGTTTAGGGACGAGGTTTTTGTCTCCCCAGCTTTGATAAATAGGTATGCCGAGCTTACCGAGGACGTTTATGAAGTAGGCATGTTTATGGTACCCCACAAGGGTCATGCACTCTTGTTTTTGCCGACGATGGTGATAAAGGTAGACGACGAGTTAATGAAGAACCTCGAACAAACAACAATAGAAGACTTAAACATCCCCTTAAACACCATAAGCAACGTGTTTACCTAATGACGTCCGTTTTTTCTATCCTCCAATTCCTCCGCGTGTATTACTACTTGAAAGAACATTATCCGGAGGAGAAACAGCTAATCAACTTTTTTGAAGATACAATTAAGTCAGGTTTTATATGCTTTAATTACCAAGATATTCTGAAGAAATATGAGAACAGACCCGAAATCTACAAATTATTACGTACATGCAACATCTGTCATGCTACGTCGTCAAGCATATCAACATATAATCTTAGACTGTATTCTAAATAACAGGGGTGAGTTATTGTGAGACCCTGCCGTAAAGACCTCTGTTTACTTTACTCCTTAGGTGCGGATTACACAAAGCTCATATATTTTACCAACCAGAACTTTCAAGGCAGGTTATTCAGAGCAGGTGCAAGGGCTATGATATACGCGAGGAGGTTAATGGCATCATGGTACGGTTACGATACGGGGGTATTGATTGAGACCGCACTTAGGAGAATATTAAGGAGAAGTATTACTTACTGTAACATCATGAGGAGGTTGGGGTTAGAAAGCGAATATTGTAGACGCTACACACAATATAACGGTGTCCCATGCGACCTCGTTTCCGTCTTCACTGTAGAGACTACATATGCTGACATCTTGCATATGATAGTTAATTATAACAGCGAGAACGTCAGTAAAGTGCTTACAAAAATGACGGAAATGTGTTCGACATATGAGGTGAGATAATGGTAGATATCCTATCTTATGCAGTAGATCTAGCTACGGTCATTTCCGTATTGTTGCTCTACATCAGGACTACCATAGTCCTCAAGCAGTACCAGAAAGATGAGTTGTATAAGATTATAGATGATAAAATCCTTGAGTTCATGATGACTGAAAAGTTCGAGAAAGCATTGGGGAAGACTACCGTAGCACAAAAAATTGATGACATGAACAACAAGTTAAACCAACTCATTATTGCCATTTGTTTAACAAGTCGTGACTTGAAGGATAGCCCCATTTGTAAAAAAAGTAACGGAGGTTGAAAGTTGACAAGGGTAGTGACATTCCTCGGGAAGGCAAAATATCTAAAGGAGGTCATAGAGGTAAACAAACCTACTGACGTGTTTGTGGACAGGTCGTATATCGAAGGCGAGCTCTATTACGCCCCGAGCGATGTCCAATACCACTTCCTCAACACGGGGGTGAAATACGACCCCCCAAACGAGATGTACAACAGGAGAGTTAGAATAGCAATGATGATAAGGGAGATAGTAAAGACCATAGACGACAACATAATCTTCGTGGACAGCGACGTACTCGCGAAGGACGTAAGGAAGCTGGACGGGCTGGACAGACCCGCGGTTTTCCCCATACCGGCGAAGAACAAGCCGTTCGAGAACATCATAATATTCGACAGGTCTACAAACTTTTACCTACCGCGGAGTTACAGACCGTTACTCAAGGGTGCACTTGACGAATACCTCCAAAACAACCTGTACATATTTGAACCCGTCGACCTTTACATCCACCGTAAAATAGGGAGCGTAACGTTCTGGCTCCCGGGTGTGTGCCACTATATTAACGATAAAAAATACTGCATCTAGTTCTAATAGAATGTCACGGGTATCATTGTGCCGTAGAGCTGGATGCCCTGAGGTAAAGTCGGTGCAGAGGACTGATAACTCCCGGTCACCGTGCTACCGCTCGTTAGAGTGAATGTGACAGTTATACTTATCGTAGACGGGTACGACGTGTACCCCAGGTAAAACGTGAGCATGTCCTGAGTTAGTGCAATGGTGTATGATGAAGCGTTAGTGGAAACGGACACACTCCCGAGCTGGTTCGTCACGGCTAGACCCACGGCGTTACTTATAATGCCGGTACTGTCAGAGATAGTTAAGGTATAAACTACGGTATAAGTCCCCGGGCTTATTTGTGCTGACGTGTCGATAGAGTCCACGAGGTACTGACCGAAATAGACTTGTATTGATAATGAGTTAGATGACGCTTGTATCGTGACAGACCCTTGTAACGTTATAACACCGGATTTATAAGAAGCCGACATGTTGATAGGTATGCCATTAACACTTGCTGTGATGTTATATGACGGGATATTGCCGAGCAACGTATTATACACGATGAGAAAAAGTTTGTTAAGGTCTGCCATACCGGGTTCACGACCCTTGATATGTCACTGTGATTGTTGCAATCGCCACATAGAAAGTAGCACCAGATATAGGTGGTGTTAATGTGGTAGATGTATTACCTGAAATAGTAGGAAGGTTATTGAATTGTGTATTGGTACAGAGTAATACTTCTAAATTTGATATTCCCGCACCTAATGGAGCGGTGATAGGGAATTCTAAAATGACGCTATTATTCTGTACATATACTATGAAACTACTTAAATTCGTTGAAGGACAATTACCACCACATGAAAAATTACAGTTATTGTTATTAAAGTATACAGTAAGACTAGTTTTGTTACAACAACCACTAAGTATATAAATACCTACATTATTTTGTAGTATAGGCGTGAAAGATAAGAGATACGGTTGTATATTTTGGAATTCAATTAACCATACAATGAACAAGTAAGAGTCACTAGTCTTTGAAAAAGAAGTGTTTGTATAAGCTATACGTACAATATTGGTATATGTTGGATTAATACTACCTCCACAACAATTCCAATTACTACCTATATAAGCTGATGCATATAGCTCTAGCTGTGATGTGGTATATGCACTATCCGTAATATCAAATCCGATATAGTAATATTGAAACGTATAATTTCCATTTTCCTGAAAGACTTGTAGATATATTGTGACACCTTGTGAACCAAGATTAATATTACCAGAATAGGAGAGGGTGATACTGCCCCCTGAAGTAGTGAGAACCATTTGAGCTGGCGTTGTTTGACTACTATTACCTGAATTGACAGTTATTGCATAAATATTTTGTTGTACTAACGTCGCCAGACCGTTAATGTCTATTGTATTCTTTTGAAGTGAATCAATAGGTGGCATTAAAGCTTCGTACTCGTTATTTAGAATCCTAAGTTTTCGTAACTGTAAGAACTTCTCGAACTCATCTTTCTTAATAGTAATTACTTTTACTCTTCCTTTTACTTTCACTACCTCATTACGTAAAACCAGCTTCTGAACCATTTCAACCACCTTTTTTCTTACTCTGATAAACTAACCATTTATCATCAAGTTTCGGCTTACCGTCCTCACCGAACACGAGCTGGTCTTTGGGGACGAGGTACACCTTTACGTCAGCCTTAACTTTAGCCTCTAACTTCCTTTTCATATTTAAAAGTAAGGAAAAATAGGTTATATGTTTTACATTTATGACGTGAACGTTACCGTTACGGTGAACGTACACCCCGACGATGACTGACATTCACTACTGTTCAGTGTACTCGTAGAGATGTTTTGGTTCACGTTACCGTACGAACACGATATAGTGATTTGTGTAACCGAAACTACCTCGTATTGGCTGTACGATATACTCCCCGATGCCGTAAACTCGGAGTTGCTGACCAGGCTAAACGACAACCCTACCGACCCGGACGACTGCTGGTTAGTCTGTTTGTTTGTAATGACATAGTACGCCGTAGCACGGCACCCGAGGTTCATTATTACACCGGCGAACAACGCTTGGATAGCCTGCGTCACCAAGGTACCGAGGTCGCCGGGCAGGTTTATGGTGATGCTGAGCGATACGACAACAAATATGGTAGTGTTAGTAGTCTTCTGTACGTTATTGAGGGGTATGCTGAGTAGGGTGTTGCCGTTGACGGCTATGACGAACGACGTCGCAGTATATACGGCGTCGCTACTGTCGAAGTAGTAATACGTCCCCGTTGATGGTACAAGGACGCCGGCACTGTGCTGGTTGTTGTTGGAGTCCAGGAAATAGATAGACACGCTACTTAAACCCGATGTCATGGCTTCGTAAACCAAATACGCTAAGTTCGAACTCATTACGACCCACTCACAGTATAACTCAGTGTACCGGAATAAGAAGCTGAGCCTACCTGTGATATCGTATAAGTTACCGGGACATCAACAGGAGTATAGTAGGTATAGGACTCAGACGGTGGTGCAGTAGCGGTGAACTGTAGCTGAAGTGAAACACTATCGGTGAGTGATGTGTTAAAGGGCAACCAGGACAGGAACTGAATAGCCTCGGTAATCGTATCGGACAGGTTGGTCTGGTATTGTATACCGAACTGGAATTGTATTGTCTCAGCAATCGCATCGCTAATGTTAGAAAGTATCCCCGATATCACTCCGAACAATTCCTGAATCGTATCTGCTAGCAAGTCGTAAGGAGGTATACAAAGGTTTTCCTGTACCTGCACCGTGGCACTTGCATTTATACTGTTGGAAGATGCAGAGGCGGACTCACTGGGTTGAGGTACATTATTGGGGTTACAGAAAGCTATATCAGGTGGTAATATTATAGCCGTAGCGTCCACGGAAGGTACTATTTCTATTGTCTGTTGAATCTGATATATATTCTCAAGAAGTGTTAGAGATATATCTACGGTCATATTCTGACTGAATTCAAACTGTGAGGACTCTATCAATTTCATGAAGAAGTTAGGCACAATTTGGAACACGTCCTGGAACTCCTGTAACGCGTTCTGGAAGTTCACATAACCTGACACTAACTTCGCAGTACCTCCACCGGGAGTACCCATCCCTATTACGTCCTCGATGAAGACTCCAGTCGTGTTGGGTCTCTCTAACTCCAACTCTATTTGTTCAGCAGTCAAGCTAGGTAACTGTAACTGCGGTAAGTCGGACACAGCAGAAGTACTCGTAGAGCGTTGAGGTAGCTGAGTAGACGGTAAGTTCTGAGGTGTCTGTATTTGTGGCTGGGATGGTCTCGGGATGGTCTGCGTCGTCTGAGTGGGGCTGAAGAATGACTGTATCAATGTCTCAGTCATTGTCGAAATAATAGCAGTGAGGAAAGGTGAACCTAACAACAACAACGCTTTCCCTATTAGACCTCCGTAACCATTACCAAAAATCGGGAAGTTAGCGATACCGCTAATCATCTTGGGTAATAGTTCCATGTATGTGTTATATCCTACAACCTTAGGAAACGCACCTGCAATCCTCGAGACCTCACCGGCGATGATGCCAGGTATCATAGTTAGGAGGTTCGGTTGGTTCCCTGGGTCGGTGAAGAGGTTGTTAAGGAAACTGGCGATGTTCTGGAAGAACGTAGGCATATCGAGGAAGAAGTTGACTATGCCTGTGAATATGGTGTAGATATCAGAGACAACGGTACTTAAGAAGTTGTAGGATCCAATCATCACATTTTTTATATCGTTGAATACAGGCTGTATAAACGATATGATACCACTTATCGCAGAGTAAACTGTGTTAAAGATGTTAGAAGCGAACGCTTTCAGGTCGTTCCATAAAGTCGTTAACGCGTTCATTATTGTGGAGCCGATACTCTCCAACCCACGTTCTACGGGAGCCATCAGAGAGGAAAGGCTACTGGCAATTCTTTGCATACCGTCCCAGATATAAGTGCCGAAGGCATGCCCGAATCCTATTAACGCTCCTCCTATCGACTGGAAGAAATTAAGGAGGTCTAAGGGTAATTGTTGAACGAACTGTAACAACGCTGTGAAAGCGTTATTGATGCCGTTCGCAACAGAGGTAACATCGGATGTTACACCCGAAGCTATAGACGAGATACCGGAGAAGAACGCCTGACCTAACGACAGTAGGAATGACATGGTTACTCCTCTATTACATTAATTATCAATGTCGGGATATATAATTTGAAATATTGTACATTAGCGACGAGGTTAGTAGTGTAAATAAAGTAGTTGTTGTTGATATTGTAGAGGAGGAACATCGTGACGGTGTTGGACTGTTGTGTATCGGTAAGAATGAAGGGCTCTGATATGGGGTAAGCAATATTACCGTTAGCCTGTGCTACAACGTAGAACTGTACGCCCTGTAAGTTCAACAATTGTGTAGGTAGGACGGAGCCGGAGCCCGTAATGTTCAGGACTTTCAACAGTGTAGAAAGTTGCGTATAAAGGAAGGTGTTCTGCGGTATCAAGTTGTAGGGGACAAGCGTGATAGCCACGATGATATAAGGTATATTCATGCAAAGGAAAGCTTGGTAATTAGGGAGTTCCACCTGAGAGTTGAACATGAAGGAGAAATTGTTGCATCCGGGTATATATAGGACATCATTTGACTCTATAGTTACCGTAGCGTCCCATGTTATCTTTATGAAACTGTTAGAGTTCTTAGTAACAGACCCTGTTTTCACGTAGGCTATAGTGTATAGGTTATCTGCCCAAATCTGGATTTCGTCGAAAGTGTATGAATCATTGGTTTCATCAACAGCGTCATATTCCAGCTGAAATGTCAGAGAATCCAGGTTACAGGAGACAAGATTGTTCTGACATGTGTTGGTGTTTGTGACGTTTATCTGTTCGTTATAAGTGTTTAATTTAGCCGTTAACCTGGCGACTATTGTCCCTTGATTGACCAGCACTACGTAAATGTTTGAGGGAGCTTCAAACGCAACAGAATAATAAGAATAAGGTGAACGGTAACCCTGACCTTGCGTGAGGAGACCCTGTAATAGATACTTGTACTCCGGTGTGATGGTATTATGAACTTTAATTGTACCTTTATCACCTACCTGCACCTTAAAATAACTCTTTATCTTAACTGCCATTTGACTGACCTCCCGTAGTTTCTGATATCGTTACAGTGAGTATAAAGTTTTCACCGGATGGTAACGGGACGCCCTCGAAGTGAATGACACCGAGGGAGTAGTTACTGTTCTGGACGTTAGCTACTGCCGTTGAGACCAAGATTTGTAAAGCGTTAAACAACCCTTGTGCAGATGGGAGGAAGAACTGTACCACATATTGTACTTCAGTCTGAGAAACCACATTAAGCGTTGTCTGGAAGTTCTGGGGTTGTAGTGTGGCTATCTTCCCTCTACAAACGTCTACAGCATATATCGTGTTTATTCCTTGAGGGAGTAGTTGGTTTATGTTGGAGATGTTGTTCCCGACGACGAATATACCTATGGGGTCTTGTGTTATTAACGTCATACATCCTGCTAGACATAAGGGGCAACCTATCGGCTGGGTTTCATTGCATATAGTCTGACAATTATTTAGACAGTTACTATATTGCTCTACCTGTTGTTGAACGTTCGGAGTAAGTTCTAGGTCTTTGACTGTAACACCAAGTAAGTATAAAAAGACAAGGTTAAATGGCGAAAACGGTATAAAATTCTTACATATGTTGTTCGCTACAGAGTTACAGTTCACACCTGAACAATATAATTCACATTCCTGTATCACATCTTGGATGGGGTCTATGAACTGGATAGGTGTAGTTATGCTGAAAGTGATGAATACTACTAGTACATAATTTGCAGGTTTCTGTAAGACGGATGAAAATATGAAGTCGGCGACCTCCATAGAGTCCTGACCGTTTACTTGAGTGTAAAAGGCAAGACCGTTAAATTGATAAGGGGCTAAGTTCTTGAACACCGCTATGAACGTTAATGATGTAACTTCACCTTCCTGTTGGTATTGGTCGTTAAAGTTATAGATATTAACATAAGTCGTATTATCTACAATACCTGTAGATGATATAGCATATACGTGGTATCCCGTTGGTTGTGGGTATTGACCGATATTAACACCTGTCACTGAAGATGCGATAGCACTCATAAATGCTGTTGTATATGCAGGTTGAGACAATTGGGGTTGGGAAGACATCCTACTCACCCTGGTGTGTGAAGAGGTTCTTTAATGTTAATTGACCGTAGGGTATCTTAATTAGTAACGCAGACGCACCACTCCCGCTTGAAGGCACAGGTGCAATGGCAAATTGTAATGAATATTGGTTACCGAGAGACAATGTGGTGATTGGTACCACATATTGTCCCGAAGCACAGGGGTTGTTGAAATTGAATGCAACATAAACGTAATTTTCACCGACAAATTCACTAACAAACCCGGACGTCTGCGATGCCGTCAGCTGGCAATTACAAACATCATAGCATGCTATAGCAGTAATACCCTGAGGTATCACATTATTTGCAAGAGTAAGTCCCTGAATGAGATAGTTGGTAAGCGGTGTCTTAATGTCTTTAGCCACACTTATAACATTAGGGAGAGCTAAGAGGACGAAGAACGCGTTAAACACACTGTAACCATATATCATGTTAGGGACTGCTGAAGGTATATTACACGTTGATGAACAGTTGGTAGCCTGTTCTTGCTGAAGATAGGACAACATGTTAGCAAACGGTTGTCCGCTTACCATTTCAAGCCACCAATCAATCTGAACCACATCCTGAGGGTTCTTCTTTAACGGTGTGTTAAGTGTCGCATCGGAAACATGAGCTAACAGAGAATGAGTAGATGCAGTCCAAAGCTGTAAAGAGTCAAAAGAATATTTAGTACGTGAGGCGTCGGAAAAACTGTAAATTATACGTGTATGTTCGTACCCTGCGATGGTCTCCTCGGTAAATGAAACGTGACTCATTACTGCCGATGTAACAGGTGTATTTTGATAGGACAGCTTCACGGTAGCAGACGACGGCATCCCGAAATAACCACCGTAAATCGATGAAACACCTATGATAGCTTTGATTAATGATAGAATAAAAGAAGAAGTAACGTTGTTATGTACAGAAGCTACAAGCTTCTTATTAATATAAATGTTAAGACCTCCTTTTATTGTAGGGGAAAGGACTTTCTGAGTGACTTTCATTTCACCCACTCTCAAATACTAGTGAAACCGTGAATAAAAAGTAGCCATATTCCAAAGTAGGCACAACAATGCCGGCACTAACAACCGTGTTACCTCCCATAGTAACCGTAACATTAACAGTAGCAGGTATTATCGACTCGTTGAACGTTAGGAGGAAAGCACCGAAACTAGTTCCCGTAGTATAAGTGTACTGATAAATTACGACAACATTGTTACCAGTATAATTAATTTGAGGTGGTGACTGGGCCTGACATTGGTTAGAAGCGAAAGCTGTGAACACTTGTAAGAGTGCTTGAACATTGACGTATTGTGCAGGTTGAGCCGTCACGGTAAGTTCGATAATAATAACTAGAGCATAGTTCGCGTTAGGGGGAAGAGTATTTATCGTAGCAAGTTGGTAAGTGTTCCCCTTCGTGGTAGTAAATGTAAGAGTAATTGTAAACGTACCCTCGGGGATTGTGGTCGAAAAAAAGACTATATTTATCCCGACACCCTGAGGCACGTTTTGCGGTTGAAAGAAAAACCCTGCGTTAAGGGTTGACGGTACACTCACGTTATATCCGTAGACGCTCTGACCCGACGGCTGGAACGAAGCAGTCATTGTTTTTATACAACCATCATTACCGGTAGCATACGCCATCATGTACCTTAAAAGGTCTGGAGACACTGAACCGGAATAGGAAGGTGTCGGGGAAGTGTCGGGGAAGACATCAGAAGTCTGCCTCTTCAGCGGAATCGGTAACAGGAGTACTCTGTGATTGATTACCTTCCAGGTATACCTTAATGTAAACATCGTCCCCGTTCTTAACAAGCTCATACCTAGTCTTTAGCATCGAGAGGATGTCGTTCTTAAGGACGGCTTTAATGACAAGGGACTTTATGAACTGGTTTTTAGGCTTTGCCGTGGCATAAACGACAAGTTCGTTGTCCTGGCTTATATCAACCTTCAGGATTTTTTCAACATCTTGCACACCTTTCATGAAGTATGAAATCAGTTTATACGCCGATAACACTACGGCGTTATTGTTCACGTCTACTGACACTACTACATTTTTTATTATTTCTTTGACTTGTTCATTTGTTAATTGGTTTTGTCCGGACATTTTTCCTCACCTCATGGATATAACCCGGAGTTTATTAATATTGCCATCGTCCCTACAAACTGTAACGACCTCCACGGGTCTTTCTGAAACTCAGTGTAGAACTTGTACATGTAGCGGTACCCTAATCTTAAGAACAGTACAATGTAATGTATGGCTATCCTGAAGTACTTCTCAATGATTCCAGCTACTCTAGTAGCTACAGATAGTATTCTATCAAGAACGGATTTAAACCCGGAAACTACAGCAGACCCAAATCTTGCTAATGCCCTCTCGAGGTCTCCGATAATTCTACCCACAGCATCACCTATGGCACCACTAGCTCCGCCTATCCCCCCTGCCAGAAAACCTAATGCTGATGCCATTTTTCCACTCTATATAAATTTATTTTTAAACGGATAAATCTTATCATGAAATGCCACTACGTGAACTAATAACCTATGTAAATTGTAGAGAATGTAGTTTTTTTCACATCTTTCAGAACGTAAAACAAAGGTTCAAACACTACGACCTAACCCAATCCCTAATGTCCCCCACATATTTCAACATAACTGATGCGAAAGGGTTCCTGGAGTCTTTCAGCTGTATTTATCGGGACAGACCTATGATAGTGTGGATAGACACACCGTTCCTCGTAGACAACGGATGTGATATGAAAAAGGCGAAAGTATATACAACATCGGAGTACGTAAAGGGGTTAATAAAAGACATTACACACGTTGACGGTGTACTGAGACCTCCCTATAACCTCGTTGCAGAACAGGAGAGGACGGCAGGTGTAGAAAAGGAATATCTGTTTGCAGTAGTCGGTGCCGAGCCGAAAGGGGGGAAAATAGTTAGGAAAAGGATAGAATATACGTTAAACCTACTGAGAGAGATGGGGTTAAGGAGTCGCACAAAGGTAGTGTCAAACGTAGGAGATTATAACGTATCCGTATTCACGTTACATGTGAAAGACTACTACAGGCTATTGCACAGGGCATATTTCTACATCTCATTATCGAAATCCGAAGGTTTCGGGATGCCCCTGATGGAAGCCATGTCGGTAGGTGTACCCGCAGTTTACGTGAACGCCTACAGTTACAAAGAGTTCGCAGTAGGTATACCGATAGACCCCTACGACGTTATTGTGGAGGAAGCGGGGTCGTGGAGGATGGAAAACTACTTGATAAAGGACAACGACGTAAGGGAGGCAATAAAGGAAGCTAGGGAATGTGCAATAAGAAAGAGCTGTTATGAAGACCTCTCGGCGAAGGCATTGGAAAAAAGTAAAATGTTCGCACAATACGACATCGAGGAGAGGGTAATATCAGAGCTTAAGGGCATAATGCGTAATTACAAGTCGTGAATTCAAGTTCTTGTCATGAGCTGAGAGGAAATAACCTATTTCCTGGTTGTTGTACTTTATCACGGCAGACGACTTAAACGAACTGAAAAACTTAACCACAGCGTTTTTATCGGTAACTTTCACGTCATTACGCAATAACAGCACACTGTCGGGATGCCCTAAGACGGACGGTAACGCTTCTCGTATACTGTTAACGTTGACCTTAAAAACGAGGTCAGCCCAAGGCGGAGGTCTTACTCCCCCGACCGGTTTTATAAAAGTAGCGAGTTTCATAGAAAAAAAGGAGTTGATATACCTTATAAAGGTTTATGAATCCATTTTTTCAAACTCTCTCACAAATAGGAAGACAAAGGGTATGTCAATAAGGAGTCCGAACCCGATACCAATCAGTTGAAAAGTTAAAATGTCTGTCTGACCTTCCGAAACACCCTGTGCCTGTGATATTTGGGCTTCCTGAGAATACACAACGTTATGTGTAGCATTATACACAGTATATAGTAGACCTCCATATGCATATCCCTGATCTACATCGCTAGCAGATATATGTATGCCGATAAGAGTTCCTAGGAAATAACCCAGAACTGGCATTACAACCAGTCCCATGATACCCATTATTAGTACAAAAATTCTAACGATTCTTATGGAATACCAGGTACTGTTTGACATATTGTTAGGTTGGGACATAGTTATTCGTTTAATAATATGAGCCATAGAATAAATTTTTTACTTGAAATGGATTACCCGGACTTTCTATATAAATAAATTGCGATAAGCAGGTACGGGATATAGTAGACGGGGATGTGATAAATAACAACATATTCCGGAGACCAGGAGAAAGGCAACTGACGCTTGAGCACCCAGTAAAAGGCATCCTCCAGGACGCTGAAAACTAGAGCATTAGCTATCGTAACCCTCAAATTCTTTGTTAACCCCGCAAAGAAACCGATGAGGAAAACTATTAAGTGATAAAAGGAGATAAGGTCGCCCTGTCTGATAGGAGTGTAATATACTTCTATTAATGCATAAAGGAATGCAATCGCCGTGACCCTTATTAAACTCCACCTGATGTCCATACAATTAAAAATATTATGACCCCGATTTTTTAAGGCTTACATACCCCGCAAAAAAAGGTCATGACTTAAGAGAACGGAAATTAATCAATAACCCGTCTATTATACCCAACAATAAGGCTATATCCCATGCAATGTCTCTAAAATTAGTGACGACTACAGCATACACATTGAGATATAACGCAAGACCGATAATCATGCTTAAGAATGTAGCCTTAACATTATTATTACGTATTAGCGTAACGAGCTCTTCATAAAACACCCAAATAATCATTATAGCGTTGAAAAAGTGTATATACTGATAATGAGGGGCGACCGCATCAACAAAGCCCATTAAGCCCAGGAGACCGATAATAAATCTGTTTTCATGCGTGAACCTCATTTTATCCAACCCCACTACCCCAGTGATAAATAATAACTCCTATATAGTATTTCTCATCCTTTATATATCCTATAGACACATATTCGCCTGTACCGTCATTACGATAGATAACCATTGTAAACCCCAGTTCATCAGTCCCCTTTTTATAAAACTTATATCCCATGGACTTCAGCATCTTCGTTAACTCTTCATATTGGCTTTCGTCAAGCTCTACATCCACAGTAATACTTATTGTAATTTCGTCCTCCGATAAAAACGGACGACCTGATAATTCTCTCATTTTTTCCAACACTTTTTCCATTACTTCCGGTACCTTCATACCTCACACCTGAATTAACAATCTATCCAGTCCTTATTTCTATATTCATCCTCGAACACATTAATGCCTTTCTCTAATAACCTTTTAATTTTTTCTACTTCATCCGGTTTAATTTTCAGACAGCGTATTTTATGGTCACTGACATATAGAAGTATATATCTAATGTTATAGAGCCCAAGTGCCGGAAGTGTAGATATAATGTCATAGAACCTAAGTACCTCCGACTTTACATAATACTCACCGTTCTCGGTTTTTATGATATAGTAACGATATTCAATGTCATATTCATCTATTATTTTGCGGTAGATTTCTTCTCCTTTAATCATTTACATCCCCGAAAAAAAGAGACTTATAACTTTAAATCCTTCCAATACACGTCACTCACCTCATACCCCTCCTTCCTCATAAAGTCATCCCTCTTCTTCTTCTGTCTCTCGAAGATGATGCTTAATGCACCCAACTTGGACTTACTGTAATCGAAGAGGTAAGCAAAAGCCGTGTCCTTAGACTTATGAGGTCTCGTCAACCTCCCCATCCTCTGCACGAGCTTTACCCTACTCGCTCCCGGCAACATCATCACGAGCCCCACCAAAGGTGGTATATCTATACCCTCATCAACAAGGGTTGTAGCTAACACCACCTCTATCTCGTTATTCCTGAGCTTCTGCAACAGCACCTCACGCTCGGCATCGGTCTTCTGACCCTCAAGTAGCGGTATGCCGAACCTGTCGCTCATCTCCCTGAGGGGTCTGGCATAAGGTGAGTGAATGATAACCGGCAGTTTATACCTCTCGTGGAGTTTTAAGGCAATATAAAGGGCAAGCTTCTGGACAGTCTCCTCACTGATAATCCTGGAGCTCATCTTAACGATTTTAGATGGTCTAATATCCTCATCATCGGGTGCATCAATCTCATATGCTCTATCATCATCTGTACTCATCCTCAAAAAGTCAACTAACACGTTTACCACCTTTATCGGAACTAACACGTTAAGCTTCCTAAATATCTCGTCCGTCATCTTATACCTAACAACAGGAACTGACGTCAATGAATGCAAGAGGAGGTCTCTGTTGTCCTCCCTGAAAGGTGTGGCGGAAAGACCTACCCTCACAGCTTTACTGTTAACCGTCAAGATGGTGGAAATACTATCAGCAGGTAAGTGATGAGCTTCATCCACGAGTATAAAGTCTGCGTCCTTATAAATCGTAAAAAGTACATTCTCATTCACGTCCAAGCTATGCCTAACGTTGGTGAGGTATGTCCTGACAACCTTATACAACGATTGATAAGTAACGACGTTTATGCCCCCTTCCTTGACACTCTGTTCGTTCTGGTAAAGTTTGCCTATCTTCTCCCTACCGAAGACCTTAGCTAACTCCTCAGCCCATTGATTCAATAAGTCCTGGGACTCAACGATGATAAAAGCCGTCTTCAGTTTACCGATGTCGGTCAGAGTGTTTATTAATGCCTCACCCACGAGTGTCTTACCGCTACCCGTCGGCATCTGTATTAATGCACCCCTTATCTCGGCAATACTACTGATAGCTCTCCTTACTGCATCAAGCTGATAAACCCTTAAGTCCTTACCTCCGACAGACGCAGGAATATTGACCTGGGTAACATCCTCAATATACCTATTATTAATATTAGCATTAATGCCGAACCTCTTGGAAAGGTCTTTCAACATAGAAAATAGACCACGGAACAATAGTATCTGAGAGGGCTTGACGGTGTATAAAGGTACCTCGTTCTGTACATAATGACCGCTTGTATGGTCGAACGTCTTATATTTCATGATAAAATGGCTCTTCATATACTCGAATTTCTCGTATAAAGGGCTACGGGAAGGAATAATGACATAGTTACCGTCAACAGTAAGGTCGTTCGTCAATGTCGTAGCTGTCTCTATTTCCTTACAATACTCGTCAAAAAACTCCTTAACCTCCGAATTTAACGGTAAGTACTTCACATAATTGTAGTCGGCACAAATATCGGCTTTACTGTAAAGCTGGAGCTTAGCCAGGGATATATTCCACGCCTTAGAGTTACTGTCATAAAAACCTACCTTACGTGCGAAGTTAACGTAGAGGGAGAAGTCCTCGGAGTTCACATAATTCGTTAATCTCATGTGAAGTTTTGACTGTGTCACAGACTGCACCTTAGAACCTCACTCCCTTCTCCACTTTTGCTTTCGGAACGGTTTGTTTCGGTGTATATTCATGGTCTATATAGTACTGTATCATGTATCTTATCGTCTCCGAACGATTCATCTTTAATTGTATACTCAGAGTATCTACAAGTTCCAACATATCCTTTTCTATCTTAAACGTTACAACACGCATTTCCATACGTATTATACCCCGATAAAAAAAGGTGGTTATACCATTATATACTTTACTATCACTAAACCTTCTCGTAATAAATAATTCGTCTATCGTTATTAAGTCATCTACAGTATAAGTTATATAAACTGTCTTGTTGTCCTTAGTATGTCGATATAATATCTGACGAGTTTTCGAGTCGCTCTCATCAACGCCATTAATCTTATAATCAAGCTCCATAAATAACCGTAAAAGTAGTCCATCACCGGTAAGTTTCATCTCACTAAATCCCCTACTTATCAACCATTCCTGGAATTTTCTGAATTGCTCTACACTTACTTTTAAGTCTAAATCGATTATAATGACCTTTTTCACATCAGAAGAAATCGATTGATTTGTAATATCTTGTAATATCTTTATTATCTCAGATTCCATCTACATCCACCCCGATAAAAAAAGGTAATTATACTAGAATTTATCTTGCTATCACTAAACCCTCTCGTAATAAGTAATTCTATATATCTTCACTATATCATCTAAAGCATAATTAACGAAGACCGCCTTCTTATCATCGTTATCGACATAAACCAAACCACGTCTATTCTTATCAACAGTAACAATATAACCAAGTTGCAATAATAATGTCTTCAGTAACGGTATAGATGAACCGTTAGTATTTATTTCCACCTCAGTAAACCCCTTGCTTATTAACCACTCCCTAAATTTCATGAACTGTTCCTTACTTATTTTCAAGGCACATCCCTCACCTATCTCAGGTTCAAACTGCATCGTGACATATTTCCTAGTAATAGGAAAGATACGGTATCTTGTAATGTCTTCTAATATCTTTATTATCTCGTCCTCCACCTATATCGACCCCGAAAAAAAAGACTCATTTATGGTCAAGGTAGTCATAGATAAGGTCTATAAACCTACGCTTGTCCTCCATCGACATCCTTTCGGTTGTCTCGATATAGAAACCTAATAACGCATCAACATCCTCACGTAATTCATCATTCTGTGGAAAATGGTAGAACAGGACAAGGACTGCTATATCATATTTACCAATATAGTCGTTGTGAAATACCGCAAATCTCTCATATTCCTCAAGTACCTGTTTTATCTTTAATGCATCTACACCTTTCTTCTTAATCCTATCTAATATCTCTATAAAGGACACCTAAATTACACCCCGAGAAAGAAAAAATCACTTTACCGCATCTCCTCGCTTATGGTACGTAATAGAGTGTATAATAAACTGGTCAATCGGTACATAGCTCACTACAATACTCTCGCCTGTTTCATAATTCCTATAAATAGCATCGAAATAACCATCCTCACCGAAAGTTACTCTCTCTAACTTAAACCCTAAAGTTTCTATTTGTTTAACAAACTGATGGAACCTCTTCTCAGACAGATTAAGGTCTACCTCAATGCCTAATGTAACAACATTCGCATGTAGCTCTTTTACCTTTACCAACTCTGATAATTTACCTATAACCGGTTTCACGGTCTCGGGTACTTCCACCTAACATACCCCGAAAAGAAAAAAGGTCATAGCTTAAACGGGGGATATTCACCGAACTTTGCCATAAACCCCCAGTTATCTACACCGGGGATATATACTAACCCTATTGCCTCAAGTTCAGCAATAAACTCTCTAAGTAAGTCCTCATTCAATTGGTGGTTCCTAGGTAACCTTACAAATAAACGATAATATTGAGGATAACCGTACGTATCGAAATCTACCGTAACTTCGGCTCCGTATTTTTGTAACCTGCCCTGTATCTGTAATGCAATTCTAACAATTTCCTGCTTAAATTTCTCTCTTTCTTTCATATTTCGTAACTTCACTTCCAGGTACTTTTTGTAAAGTTCCGGGTCTAATTTTTCTAACATAATTTCGTCTTCGGGTTGTAACCTTAAATCTAAGTACTTGTCATTTTCAGCACGTTGTATATAAACTCTCACACTTTTTAAGAAACCTTCAATCAAATTCATTCTCTCACCCTAAATCCAGTATATTCCTGTAATATCTCTATAAGTCCTCGCCTTCCGTAGAGGTCATCTTCACTTTCGTATAACACATTACGATAATCATCATTAAAGACATACTTTAGCTTATACTGTCCATCGTATAATAAATAGATATCCACATACTCAAAATTCCAGAAATCTTCATCCTCCTCAAAACCAGTGCTTTTGAGCTCTTCCGGAGTCAAAGTTGCTACATAAACTTCTCCTTCTTCTTTTGCTTTTTCCAGGAGTTGTTCGGCTATTTCGTCTACACTTTTATTTCCCATTATAAACACACCCCGAAAAAAAAGGGTCAATCAAACGACATTTTCCAACCCCCGAAAAGAAAGAAACTAACTTATAAAACCATAGTCTCCAAATTTTTGACCATCCTTTCTCTTATTTTGAGTAATGAGTCTATGATTTCGTTTACTAACTCATCCTCAGTCTTTTGCATCAACAACTCGTAATTAAAGCTACGACAATAGCCAATACCATCCGGCAACGTACCTTGTGGACATTCACCCTCTTCATCATCATCGTTATATTTTATTTGATAATATTCATCATTTTCGGAATACCATAAACTGTTTTTATTCTGTATTAACTTATTGTATAACACTATAGCTTTCTGAAATATTTCTGAAACTGCACCCCTCACAAAATCGCCAATTGTAGAATAATCTCTCTCATATTCCGGAATCATCTCACCATAACCCCTTATAAAATATATTATATTTTTGACAATACTTATAGCTCTTTCTTCATCAAAATAATCTGTTTCCGCATCTACATAATTTAGAAAAAGAGGGACAGGTATATGACCTTCATTTGTTCCTATTAAAGAATAATATGCTGATAATTCAGGTGTTTCATCTAATTCTAACACAACTTTACACTCTTTCCTAAATATACAATCTATCTCTGCAATATCTTTAATTGGTGATGTAAAAACGGAAAGTCTATTTTTCACGTGCTCAATTGTTTCGTCAATAGTTTCAATAGTGTTATTAATGAGTGAAATAACATATTGTCTAACTTCATTATATGATATAGGACGGAAATATTTTTCACTAAGTTGTCTTTCAATTACATTTATTACTTTCTCTTTATCAAGTCTCTTAAGTTCATTAAAGTCTTTCACATCGAAATACCATAAATAAGTCTTTAAAGTAGCTAACGGACAATAATCCCTGAAAACTTCGACATTAATTTCATCACCTTCTCCCCCTGATATTTCATATTTATATTCATTATTACGGACTTCTAGGCTCATCCTTACCCCCGTTATATTTTCAAATACCACCCCGAAAAAAAGGAAATAATCTCTCAATATGGAATACAGTTAGGGTCTCTTTTAATTAACTGTCTAACTATCGACCCCTCTCTGACCATGACATATCCCATTTGCTCCAGTATACGTAATATCTCTGATAACTTTGTTGCCATCTCCGTTAATTCCTGTTCCTTCTTTCTAACCTGCTCCTCGAATTTTAGTATTTTGCTTAAAACCTCTTGAATTTTTACAGTATACTCTATAACATCATTCAAAAACATATCTAGACATGTATTTTCGTTTCCAGTATCAAGCTTATCTGATATCTGATATATTATCTCCATGGTATCACGGTCTTTTACTACATAATACTTCTGAACAGTCACACAAACCCCGTAACATAGATAAAAAAAAGGGTCAACTAAAGAGCTCTTCCTTTAACAACTCTATCTCAAACCCGTCCTCACTCTTTATAATCCTTATCCAATAAGACAAGGATGTCTTCTCATCAATGGGTATCATCAAAATCTGATAACAACCGATAGCCTTAAAATGCAAACATTCATCCATCTCAGTTAAAGTCGTTAACTGTTCCTTTATCTCTTTCAATTGCTCTTGGTTTACCTTTATCTTGTCCAAGACTTCCACCTGCAACACCCCGAAAAAAAAGAAAAAACATTTCAAAAGTCATCGAATTTATAAACCCATTCCCCTGTAGCTTCATCTAACACCGGTTTGACTATAACATATCCCATATCTTCCAATTTGGAAGCCATCCTCATCAGCTTCTCTGCCTTCTCTTTCAATTGGTCTTCCCTTTTCTTAGCCTCTTCCTCAAATTGCGATATTTTTGCCAAATCCTCTTCACTGTTTATAGGATGCTCTATAATATCACTCAAAATTACGTCTCCGTCCCCTATGTCAAGCCGAACCTCTATCAGGTATACAATATTTATTATATCTTCATTTGGTATCGAATACCTTTTACGGACAGTCATATAGACCCCGGAGAAAAAAGAAAAACGTCCTATCTTAACAGTAATTAGTAATGAAATTGTCCAACGCCTTAAAAAACTCCTCAGCAGTATTATATCCAATCACCTGTCTATAAACTTCCCCTATATCCTCAACCTCAAATGAAACAATAATCCGCTTATCCTCGGGTACAACATAAGCGATTGCATGCACTTGCGGTTCATAACTGTCACACCAGTACCTAATATCGGGGTCATCAGATTTGTAACATAATTCCTTTGCATGCTCCTTTGCCTTATCAATAGTGTACTTTACGTCAGGCTTCTCGTTAAGTACGGAATCGACATATGAATGATCAACCCTTCCTAATTTAACAACCAATGTGAAGTTATACTTAACATAGTCCTCCCTGATACGCCTAATGTTGGCAATAAGCTGGTCAATTTCTTTCGCGTTGGTCATTAGGGGTAAGTAGAATTGGTTGTGAGTTATCTCGTACTCAGTCTTATCAAGTTTCTCAACCATAGTGTCAGCGTACAATTTCTTACCTATTACCACTATAGCAAAACGAAGCTCCTCATAGGTATTGTATATTATATCTTCATAGCCTTTCGGCGAACTAATACGTAATGCCTTGTTCTCACTGCAGAGATAGACATCATACTTTCCTTCACCTTTCTCCTTTAACTCTATGCCTGCAAAATCAAGAATGTACTCATCTACATCTCCATATAGCAGGAAACACATGGTTAGACAACCCCGATAAAAAAAGAGTTAATCATAAATCTCCGCTAAGGCGTCCTCAAAGTGTTTAAAAACCTTGTATCCGTGGTCGGCAGTAAATGCATCATAATATTCGAGAATATAAACCTTATTTTTCTTGACCGATAATTTGTAGATGTTGTAGAGATAATGTGGCTCAAACATCACGTTATATATTCTAGTAAGTTTCATATGGAACTTCTTTGACCTCTTCTCATTGATAGGTTCGCATTTGCTCGTATCATAAGACTTAAGTTTCTCATAATCGTCATAATCAGGCACAGCGATGGCACCTTCCTCCTGAGATATATAAAATATCAACCTCTTCTCTTTCAATTCTAAAAACAATATATCTACATCAACTCCCTTACATAAAACCCCCTGGAAATCGACCATCGAAAACCCCGATTAAAGAAAAAAATAATTATCTCTTATAATAGGACATATCTAAACCTGTAAATAAAACACCGCTAATTTCTTAAAATATTTATAGTCTTCATCGCTTAAACCTTTAGTTAATGTTAAGAACTGAACAATAAAAGACTTTACCGGTTCAACTAAATCCCTATCACCGTTAGCAACACAAGATGAAATAAACTCTATTACATCGTTATAACTCTGTTGGTCATGAGTCAACATTGTTAATAGTCTTGCCTTATCTATCATTTGCTCTAATTTATCAAGAAATTCTTTTTTGTTTATATTTTTCTTATATAAAACACGTTCTAAATTGTGCATTGTACTAATAAAATCCATATATTGGACACCCCTAACAAAACCTACAAATCCATTACTCTACTTCATCAAATACTCGAATATCAACTTTCTAAAGTATTGGGTATTTTCCTCGTCCAATTCTTCAGTTATAGCGTTGTATCTCCTAATTAAAGTCATTAATGGTTGAGCAAGATTTCTATCATCATCAGTAATTTGAAGTGCAATTAATTCTACTAAATCTACATATGTATCAAGACCGGAAACCATCATCCTTATCGCTTTTGCTTTATCTATGGCATAGTTTATCTTCTCTATAAATTGATTCTTATCTATACCTTTTTTGTTCAACAATTCCTTTATTTGGTCTAGAGTCTCGACTAAACTCATATATTGGACACCCCGATTAAAACCCCCCGAAAAAAGAAAATCAATATATTGAAAAACGTTTAATCAGTACGATAACGCTCAGCCTCCAGGTCATATGTAACATGATATGGCTGAAATATATTTTTATAGGCACTCTTAAGAACTTCGTAATATTTATCATATTCATTTGGTCTCTTCTTATGATATAGTTGCATTATATGTTGAACCTCAACGAAACTAAACCCGGCAAAAATCCTTTGTAATGAAAGTTTTGCTATTATTTCTAATATATCATCTTCTCTTATAATCCTCGGACTGCTCGGTATTAATGATAATAAATTAGTATTTTGTGCCATAGTATCTATATCAATCAATTCTATAACAATGAATTTATTACCATACCCTTGTAATTTACTGGCTAAACAAACATATTTCAAGCCTCTTGCCGGTACTACACCTTCTGGCTCTCTACTTGTATCACTCATGAAACCCAATTTTGACAGATATGCCCTTACAAAAAGATTAAGATGTCTTATCTGAATGAATGGATAATAATGAGACACCGAATCATACGGTTCATTTAAGTACTGTAGAAACACATATGCATCATCTCCTGTCACACCATAACCTACATATTTGTCAAATCCATAGTAGCTATACCATGTCTTCTTGTCTTTTAATATAATATATACAAGACCAGATTTTAAATCACTTCCAGATACTTCCTTTATTATATTTTCCACAATTTCATATTTTTCATCTTTCGTATCTTTTACTTGGTTTTCTTTTTCCATTTTATGACCCCGCTTTCTGTGTATCAAAATAATACTATATCCCGATAATAAAAAAAGGTATATTACCAATAATATATAACCATCGTTTCATAAGTCTTAAGAGCTTTGAAAAAGTCATCAGCAGTATCATATTTATTCGTAATGTGATATACGTCACCTATCTCGTCTACATCTACCTTAAGCATTATA
>Ga0081474_119886_pt1 | contig 30346 bp, 24 predicted proteins | sample OneHunmetagenome_2_FD_70978 | JGI IMG/M metagenome (GOLD analysis project Ga0081474, IMG submission 70978) | Ferrous microbial mat communities from One Hundred Spring Plain, Yellowstone National Park, USA v2 (version 2) | ecosystem: Environmental > Aquatic > Non-marine Saline and Alkaline >... | reverse complement strand
CATAAACAACCACCTCCCTACCCAACTCAGCAAGTCTCTTGATGAGTGCCTTATCGAATTGAAACTCACCAGCATTATCCACGACATACCCTATCGAGCCAGCCCTGGCGATGATTTCACGTAAGCCATCCCTCGTGATCCCCAACCAGCGGACCTCGTCATTGAGCCTAGCCAGTAGGTCCTCCGTACTGAACCTGTAGCCCCTCATGGGTATGTCCACGGAGTTCGCCGCTGCCGCTAATTCCACGTATTTTACTACATCATCACCTAAATCACTAAGTAGATTGCTTATTGCGTCCTTTGCGAGGGACTCTAGGGATGCCTTCTCATCATTATGTGGATCATCAATCCCAAGCCTGCGCCTAAGCCATATGTGGGATTCTATGAATACTGTCACCCTGCCTTTACCTGCGTTCTCCATCACGTACCTACCGAGTTCCATGTATATTGCTGGGTCCTTAACATTCAATTTCTTTAGTTCCGAGTACCTGGACTCGAGAAGGCATAGTAGGCACTCTGGCGCGTCTACGTACCACATCGCATCACACCTTAATCAACAGGTAGTTAATGCCTAGGTAGGTTAGGAAGAGGGGTATCAAGACCAGGTCAGTCACGTCAAGGCCTACGGCCTCCATTGCCCATAGCGTTCCTAAGCTGAAGAGCAGTGATGAGAGGACGTACTTGAGGTGGGGCAGCCTGATCCTGGCTATTTGGTCCTTAATCAATGCGGTGAGGACAATAACTATTGCGGAGGCTATCAACGTACCAACCAACGCCGAGGCATAACTCCTGGGTATCAGGGCGATCAGGACGAGCGCAGCCTCAAAGGCCTCTATCGCGGATACCGTGAAAACCACAGCCAAGTCACCACGCTCCTCCTCACCACCCCCACCCCTGGCAATCCTTTTGAAGTATCTACGGGCGCTCCTAAGCAGCCTATACCCGAAGTAGAATAGTATTACTGCCGATGCGGCGAGCACGTAGTCAAGCGGTAGATAGGCAATGTAACGACCAACCGTGAAGGTAGGCACTAACACCAACAACACACCAGCCAATGCGTAAAGCACGGGCCTGAACCCCCTGTATATTCCCTGGTAAATAGCCGTTACAGCACCAGCCTCCGAAAGCTCCAGGAGACTAATACCGAAGGCTGCGAAGAATACGCCGAAATCCACGACCATTGACTTCACGTCCCTAGTTTTAAGCCTTTTCTAGAAGCGGAAAACGTTTAAGGGAGTGCCCATAACCACTGGTGTGTCTGGGCAGTACAAGGTAATAAACGACATAACCTCAGTAAAACAGGAACTACTCAACATAAAGGGCGCCATCGGTGTCTACACACAGTGGCTGGTCACGAGGGATGACGGATCGAAGTACGCCGTTAGGAGGCAGGTGGTTAAGCCGGGCGGTAAGGCACCACTGCACAGGCATGCGTATGCGGAAACATTCATTTTCCTAAAGGGCCTAGGCACGATGACCATCGGCAACGACATAATCAACGTTAAACCAGGCATGTGCGTATTCGTAAGCCCCAACACACCACACTCCCTAGTGAACATCAGCAATGAGGAGCTCGAGATAATAACAATAATATCGTATGAGGATGACATGAGCATAACAGTCCTTGAGCAATGAAACGCAACCACTTTCTTAAGGTGCGGTAACGTAGCTATACCCATGCATTACTTAATCATTCCAATTGCCCAGAGTGCCTTTCTCCCGACATAATTACTAACCTACCAACTATCGTTAATTAACACGGAATAAACCAATTAATTAAAAGCTGACTCACCTCCTGAGGGGCCTCGTTGGCGGTATGGCATTTAGGTGCATTAGTTCGTCAGGAATGGACTTGTTCAGGGCGATCTCCCTATAAACATATGCCGAGGGTCTCCAGTACTGCTTCTTCGTGGAGTAATCAACATACAACAAACCAAACCTCATCCTAAACCCAGACGCCCACTCATAATTATCAGTCAAGGACCAATGCAGATAACCCCTAACATCCACACCATCACTCAACGCCCTATAGACCTGGTAGATGTGGCTAACGAGGTAGTACGGCCTGAGGTAGTCCGCAGCATCGGCAATGCCATTCTCCGTGACGTAGATGGGTAGGTGATAGCGCCTCCAGTACTTAACCAACACGTCATAGAGACCCTCAGGGTAGAACTCCCAACCGAAATCGCTGCACGGTCTACCGTCAGGGCTTATGGAGTTTGGTTCGCAGGAATGGCCATACCCAGGAACTATTGTGTATGAGTTATCGCCAGTAAGTCTCACGACAAGTCTCGAGTAATAATTAACACCAATCCAATCAAGCCTACCCCTCAAATCATCCCTAACAACACCGAAGAGGTCGCCACGAACTATTGCGTCGAAGAACGACCACCTGGCCTCGGCCTCCGCCAACTCGACAGCCCCGGCATCCCTCTCCGTCAGTGGTATGTACACGGCGTTCGCGTATATGATGCCCACGGGCTTCCTAGTTATGGCCTTTATCGCATCGTAAGCCCTCGCATGAGCCTGGATAAGGTTAACGAGGGCCCTCCTGGCGAACTCAGGGTTGAGGTAACCCGGCGGGAAGCCGCTCTTCACATTCACGTAACCACTATACGCAACCACGTTGGGCTCATTCATCGTTGAATACAGGTCGACGAACTCATCGAACTTCCAGGCAACGTAGGCGGCGAACCTGGCGAAGTTAACCACGGTCCTAACATCAAGCCAACCAATGGGACCGCTCAAATCGCCACGCCTAACCCTGATAGGGTCATGAACCCAGAGGGGCAGGGGCCAGTGGTAGATGTTTAGTATGAGCTGTATACCCCTATTCCTGAGGTCGTTGAATATCTCCCTATAATGCTCAATTGCAGCCCTATTCGCGACCTCATCAAGCCTCCTCAAATCCCTCTCATCAACATCAACCATAACCACAGCATCGCCGCGAACCTCAACATTGCCCTGGGAAGGCTCCGGCATTGGCTTCGGGAACACCCTACTCCACTCAACATTCAACCTAGCCACGTCAAGTCCCATCCTAATAGCATTGCCGTGGAAAACACGGTAAAGGCTCCAATAGCCAGGCCCGTTCTCAGGTAAGTCACCACTCACGAGACCGGCAGCGATGTTGTCCTTATCGTGAACCCAAACAAACCAATCACTACTAGGATCCTCATCACCAGGAACACCCATCTCAAACTGAAAACCAGCCTGAGACCAACCAAAACGAAAGGACTTAGGAAAGACAATACCCATCGCCAATCAATAAAACAACTAATTTTTAAACATCAACATAAAAATTAAGGCCAGCAATGGGTCACGCAACGACGACGGTGAAGATATGCAACCCACAGGACAGCAAGAAATGCTTAGAGACTGGGTTGATCGTAGACACAGGCAGCACATACACGTGGGTGAGGAGGGAGAAGCTTGAGGCAATAGGCATAAGGCCAAGCAAGATCCGGAAATTCAGAACAATAGAAGGCAAGACCATAGAGAGGGAGGCAGGCGAGGCAATAATCGAGTGCCTAGGGGAAAGGGCAACAAGCATCATCGTATTTGCGGAGAAGGACGACGTAGAAGTGATGGGCGTGGTCACATTGGAATCATTAGCACTCGAGATAGACCCGGTAACTAAACAATTGAGGAAATCCGAATCACTACTGGCATTAACAGCCATGGATTAACAAGCTCAATAGCGTCTTAGCTTTCGTATTATTACATTTATTGAAAGCGACGGATTTGATTATAAAGAAACATTGAATTAACGTGGAGAAAAGGAGAACTACACTTGATGTGTTAATCCTGGAGCTGCCAACAATGATGCTTCCGATTGTGAAAATACGATTAAGGAAACAGTAAAGAATTATGGTTGGATATCTTAATTAATAATGCTGGAATTGAACCTTCTATTTAAAAACCCAAATAATTACTTACCAGTAAATAATCTCCTTTGGTTTTCTATGAGTATTTTGTCTATTTGCTCCTCCGTTATTCCATAATTATATTGAATTAGTCGCAGATCTCATTAAATATTGGTATGATGCATCTGCTACACACACTATTTCATCTTTTTGATTTATCATGTCTACATGGAATGTAACTATTCCCTTATTAATCCATTTCTCAATCCTTTTCTTATCAATCACCGTGAACTTAACCCTTATTTTATCGCCTGGATATACAGGGTGTTTAAAGACTATATTATTTAAGCCCAATAGCAATAAGGCGCCTTTATAAAGATTAAGAAGTATGAATGCCTTATTTATTAGGGTCAGCAGAAATAGACCAGGAACAATTCTATCGCTAAATCCTAGTTCCTTTGCAAATTGAGGATTCATATGTATGTTCTTTGTATTATCTACCCTATCTGCGTGATATGTAATTATGTTAAATACATCGACTTCTACGGGGTTTATCTCAATCAGTGGTGATTCAAAGGTTTGGTTTAGTTTTAAATCCTCGTAGTAATACTGAGATGAAGCATCCATATTGATGCCTCTTATTTAGATGACTTTTCCCATATCTTTTTAAGTTCCTCCTTCATAACCTTTCCGGCCGGTGATTTAGGTAATTGATCAAGTATTATTATTCTCTTTGGAATATGATGTTTTGCCATTTTACCTTTACATCTCTCCAGAATTTCTTTCTCCGTTATTCTCCCCTTAAACTCATCCTTAAGCGTAATGAATGCAATTGGTGCTTCTCCCGTCTCTGGATCCTTAACGCCGATTACCGTGATCTCTTTTATTTCGGGAGCTAATTGCCTTAATTCCTCTTCTATTAATGCTGGCGATACTGAAACACCCGACACCTTTATCATATCCTTAATTCTTTGGATAAAGTGCAGATAACCATTCTCATCAACCAACCCATAATCACCCGTATTAAACCAACCATTTTTGAAATCCCTAGCTGTTTCCTCAGGTCTATCTAAATATCCATCAACTAATGATGGCGTCTTTATCCAAATCACACCTAGTTTGCCCGGTGGTAATAATTCACCCGTGTCGATGTCTAGGATTTTCACGTAACTTCCAGGTAACGGGGGACCTACAGCTAATGAGCCATATTTCTCCCTTAATGTAAGGTCAAGATCTTCTAATTGCATTCCCAGGTTAATTATGTCGTATGTATGCGTTTCAGTCATTCCGTAACCCGCTTCGTAAAGGATGGCGTTGGAAAACAACGACTTAAATCTTCTACGCAAATCCTTATTAAGTCGTGTTATGAATGATGAACCAGCAGCGAACCTAAGGCTCTCTCTATTGATTTCCGTGATCCTGGGATGATTCATTATTTCTATATACATATCAAATGTTAAGTACGTCGATGTTACTCTATACTTATCTATAGCTAACAATATAGTCTCTGGATCGTAACGCGCAAGAGGGACAGCCGTATAGCCTATTACGGGCAAGGAATCTAATCCAAAATCCTTCCCTGCAACCCAGTATATAGGCAGTACGACAAGTCTCACCTCATTTTTCATTAAATCATTAAGAAACTCTTTATAATCAAATTCCTTACCAACGGGTATTAAATAATCATAAGCACTATATGTGTAAGCACTAACCTGCTTGTATAATATACCAAAATGCCTATGAACAACTGCCTTAGGCAACCCTGTAGTACCTGATGTGAACAACATAACCGCTGGATCATTTATATTCACATCTATTTCAGGGTGGTCAATAAGGGGATCATCACTAGGAATATTGGTAGATTTCAATATATCCATTAAATCAGTAGCTTCATCACACTTTATCCTACCTCTTCTCATTTGTTCGTTTATAGGCAATTCCGGATTTTGTGGTAAGTAATCAAGTTCACTTGCGCATATTAATTTAATACTTGGATCAACTTCGTTAACTACCTTCTTTATAATTTGATATAAATTATCAGCAACCACGATAACCTTTGGTTTTGATATTTTAATCAAATGCCTAAATTCCAGTTCTCTATACATCACGCTATAAAGAATGGCAATGTTTCCAGCCTTTAATGCACCATAATATGTTATGTAAAAATCAGGACAATTGGGTAATACGATACCCACGCCAGATCCCTTGGGTATTTTAAGTTCGTTAATAAGGTAATTAGCGAACTTATTCGATAAATCGTTCAATTCCTTATATGTAATCCTAGTTCCGTAATATATCAAAGCAGTCTTATTCGGGTTCTCTACGGCTCTAATGGCTAAATACTTATGAATAGGTATTACACCTAATGGGTATATTGGTTCAAGTGGTATTGATGGACTTAATCTCTTAAAATGCTCCTTTCGTCTCTCATCTAGCCATCTGAGATATTCACCTTCGTTAACGGGCATGTAAATAATTATTTTTTATAGTTTTTAAATATTTCTATTGAAAAATTGAAGATAATTATTTACCGAATAAATAGTCTCTTCGGATTTTCTATGAGTATTTTGTCTATTTGCTCCTCCGTTATTCCCTCGCTCTTTAACGTGGGTATCACTTTCTCGAATATCAATGTCATCGACCAATTAGGAACCAACTTTACAACCTCTTCGTGTGGATACCAATCTATTGTTGGGCAATAATCATGTGATAGGAGTATTTGGTCTATCCATCCTCGCTTAATAAGTTCTATCAATGTTTTGGTTCTCTTTTCAAGTGGTAAGTATATATCGAGACCAAACCTATCTAGTCCTATGAATGCGCCGGTTTTGAGAATCTGCTCTATGAAGGATATGTCGTCCGTATCACCGACATGCCCTATAACCGTCCTCGCCAGATCAACACCTTCTTCCTTGAATATCCTAATTAGCTCAAGGCTTGATTTATTACCAACAAACGAATGCGTTATGATAGGCACGCCAGTCTTCATGTGCGCCTTAGCGGCAGCCCTTATCGCAAACTCCACATCCTTAGTGAGACCTGGTGCATCAATAACAGCCTTAACGAAGGCAGCCCTCACATTTGTGCCCTGTATACCAACGGTTATATCGTGAACAAATGCATCAACCAGACTATCAATACCCCTATTCTTGAAGTAGAAGGGTATCTCCGTGTATGTGTAAAATCCCGTACCCATGATTATATTAATACCCGTTGCCCTGGCAACCCTTTCATCAAACTTAACATCCCTACCAATACCAGCAACGGTAAGGTCAATAATGGTCCTAACACCGTACCTCTTGGCAGCGTTCACCGCATCCACAGCCCGCCTAAACTCCTCATCCTCATTGTATAGATGGGGCCAATTCCAACGAACAACCTCCGTAATCAGTCTTAGATGCTCGTGAAATAACGTTACGCCCATCTCGTCAGGGCTTATCTCACCCGTAACGATGGGTATTTTCGCCATACCATGACTCATCACGCACCACCAGCCTTCCTCTTCTTCTCCTGCTCTTGTAATAATCTCCAATCTATTTTACCTGTAGCTGTCTTGGGTAAGGAGTCTACGAACTCTACGATCCTTGGGTATTCATAGGCTGACATTCTTTCCTTAGCCCATTGAATGATATCCTCAGCCTTAACCTTACCCCTGTACTCGGGCTTTAAAACTACGTACGCCTTAACCTCCTCACCAACCCTAGGATCTGGTATTGCCACAACAGCAACCTCCAGAATTGCTGGGTGCATGTATAGTATATTCTCAACCCTATATGGCCACACCTTATAACCTGCCCTATTAATCATTCTCTTAATCCTATCCACATAGAAGAAGTAGCCCTCATCATCCATGTAAACAACATCCCCAGTTCTGAAGTACAACTTACCATCAATTATAACGAAGGCTTCCTTGGTCTCCTCAGGCTTCTTCCAATAACCCTTAAAGACATTAGGACCTCTAACCACAAGCTCTCCCGTCTTATTTTCAGGCAGTATTTCCCCCGTGTCGGGGTCTATCACAAGGGCATCGGTGCAGGGTTGTGGTATACCCAAGTCACTACCTATCTTAACCCTATGCGGTGGATTCACGTGCGTTTGGGAAAAGGTTTCCGTTAAGCCATAACCCGCAAGATAATCAAGTCCCGTCAATTCCTTAAACCTCTTGGCAACAGCCTCAGGCATTGGAGCGCCACCACCGCCAGCCAATGCTAATGATGAGAGATTTCTTTTTTCAATGCCTGGCATTGCGAGCAAATCAACTATCATTGTTGATATACTAGTCCAGTGAGTTATCCTATACTTTTCAATGGCATCTACGGCTGTTTCCCTATCCCAAGTTGTCAGTAATACCATTGTTGCGCCTATATACAATGGCACAAGTACAGAATGTACGAGACCTGTTACGTGAAATATTGGGAGCACTGTTAAAACAATAGCCGATGGTGCTGCATTATACCAAACGGCAGCGTTAAGAGACGATGCCCACATGGTCGCGTGGGTGTGCATAACACCCTTCGGAATACCCGTGGTCCCCGAAGTATATGGTATTGCAGCAATATCCTCATACGTAACCTTAACGGATGGCGGATTTCCATTAAACGAAACAGCATTCCTCCAATTGATAACACCCTGCGGAACAGCTGGGTCTGTAAGCATTAATTGCGGTAATTTCAATTCAGGTTTTTCTGGCAAGTAATCACCATATCTACCAACGATCACGTACTTTAACGAGGGAACCTTATCCTTAATGCTAAGGAGTCTCAGTAATAACTGCGATAATGTAACTATAGCCTTGGCACCCGTTTCGTTCAGTATATACTCGAGTATGTCAGGTGCCGCCAATGGGTTTATTGGCACGGCAACAGCGTTTGCCCTGAGTATGCCAAATAAGGCAATTAACCAATGCGGGGTGTTTGGCATATATATCGCAACCCTATCTCCCTTCTCAATACCTAGATCACTTAGAAACGCCGAAAGACTAAGTATTGAGTTCCACAACTCAGAATACCTAATCCTAAAACCATAATAGATAACCGCATCCTTATCAGGATACCTACGCGCAGAGGTCTCAACCATATCAAAGAGAGGAACCTTGGGATAATCATTGGTCCTTAATATTCTAGAAGGCCAATACCTATACCAGGGTCTGTCGCCGGGTGATTCACATACATAATCCTTCTCAGGAATTACCTGAACCTCAACATCACCAACCTGTTTCGTAACCAACTCTATCTCACTTTTTATCTTACTCATAATGCTTATTTACTTATGTAAAAATTAATAAGTATTGCTAATAAATAAACTATATATAACGAACATTTAAAATAATTAAATCATTTTATAAACCGTATGGTTAGAACCCCTGAAGAATACCTCAATAGCCTACGTGACGGTAGGGTTATTTATTACAGGGGTAAGTTGGTGACAGATGTAACTACGCATGAGGTTTTACGGGTCGCCATTAATCACGCAATGGAACTATACAAGTGGCAAAGCGATCCCGAATTAAGGAGATATTTACTCTATGAAGATCCTCAATACGGAACAATAAGTAGATTCTACAAGGTACCAAAAAGCCCAAGCGACTTAATTGAGAGATTCAAGCTAATATACAACACGACATTACTCGGTAAGGGCATGTTTAATATAATGAAGACAATAGGCTCAGACGCACTTTTCGGTTTAATGATAGCATCTAAACAACTCGACTCGTTAAGGGGTACGGATTACTATAGTAAGGTCATGAAGTACTACGAGTACGTTATTAAAAATGACGTAACAATAGCCGTAGCACAAACCGACGTTAAGGGCGACAGAATGCTAAGACCACACCAGCAAGCCGATCCGGACCTCTATGTCCACATTACCAGGAGAGAACCTGATGGTATAGTTGTTAGAGGGGCCAAGGTGCACACCACGCAATCCATAGCCGCAAACGAACTAATAGTACTACCATATAGAAATATGGTTAAGGAGGACGCAGATTACGCTGTTGCATTCGCAATCCCGGTAAATACCAAGGGTATTACCCTAATACCAAGACCCCTTAGGGAAGTTGAAATAAACATGCTGGGTGATGAGTTCCCAATGGGTAAAACAAATGTTGAAGTTGAAACGCTAACCATATTTGATGATGTAAAGGTACCAAATGAGAGAGTGTTCTTGGCTGGTGAGTACGAGTTCGCCGCACCATATGGGTTAACCTTCGCGCTATATCATAGATTCACAGCAATATCATACAGAGCCGCCCTGGCAGACATAGTACTAGGTTACGCCAAATTATTCGCCGAGTATAACAATGTCGAGGGGGCGTCACACATTAGGAGGGATATTGTAGATATAATAACGTATAAGGAATACCTAGTGTCAAGCGCCATAGCAGCGGCCGAGAAATGCATTAAAGATAACACCACCGGCATATGTATACCAAACCCAATATACACAAACGTCGGAAAACTAACAGCCAACTCCAAGTACCTAGACGCAGTCAAGGACATGATCGACGTCGCCGGCGGCCTCCTAGCCGACATACCATCAACAAGCGAACTAAGCAACCCAACCGAAGAAAAGTACATGGTCAAATACCTAGTCGGTAAGAAGGGCACAGATGCAAGAACTAGGATAAGGCTGTTCCAAGTAGCCCGTGAATTCCTATCAGCCCTCGGTGCATTACTATCCGTAGGGATGATACACGCAGAAGGATCAATAGAAGCAAGCGTAATAGAGCTCTACAGATCATACAATTACGATATAAGCAAAACAGCAGCACTCCTGAACGCAGACATGGCGAAGGTAGATGACATAAAGAAATTACTTGAATGGTGGTGAGAAACTAAATCAACACAGGCCCTCCCTCTTAAATTCATTCTCGCTAACAAGTCTCGCTACATTTAGTCTCTCTAGCAGGAAAACCAAACCCAGTTACTAAACCCAAAGAAGCATACGAATTCGGTTTAAATAAGGCAAGAAGATCGATAATTAATGAACGCACCAAACCAACACTACATAAAGAAATTCATATACTACGCAGCCCTAGGCACACCAAAAATCGACATAGAAAAATGGAGACTAAGAATCACAGGCGAGGTGGAGAGACCCATCGAACTGACATACAACGAACTACTATCAATGATCAACGTGAAGTACACAAGGGACTTCCACTGCGTAACAGGCTGGTCAGTCAAGGACGTGGAGTGGGAGGGCGTCAAGATCAGAGACCTGGCTAAGATGGCCGGCGTGAAGGACACTGCAGAGTGGGTCGTATTCCAATCAGCAGATGGATATGAAAGCATCGTACCCATAGAGGACGCATTGAGCGAAGACGCAATAATAGCACTAAGAATGAACGGAAAACCACTCGACATCAAGTCAGGATACCCAGCAAGACCAATCATACCACACCTCTACGGCTGGAAAAGCGCCAAATGGCTAACCACCATAGAATTCACAAAAGAATACAGAGACGGGTACTGGGAAGCCATGGGATACCACGAAAGAGGCAACGCATACCTAGAAGAGAGATTCAAGGGCATAGGAGGAACCCACATGGGAAAAACAAGGAAGGTCATAGGCTAGGCGAACCATTACTAAGGAAATACTAATTAAATCGAACAAACAACAAATCACTAAATGACCATCAACTACGCACTCTACAAACAAGTCATGGAATACCTAGCACAATACCTAAAACTCTCCGACAAAATACTCAAAATGCAGGTAATGCAATACGACGAGGTCATCGACGGCATAAAAGTCCTAATCAAAATAAGCGACATAAACGGCAACACAACCAAGTACTGCATCGTCAAGTTTAACAACGCACTAGGCAGGGCAGAACCAAACTGCGTAGACAACGAGAAAGACGCACTGAGAATATATAGAGAAACGTATTAATCAGTGTCGGTCATCAATCCAACCACATTACTACCTATGTGATCAATCCCTCATCCTTAAGTACCGATAGAAATCTCGACTTAATGTCCTCCCAAATCTCACCTGGTTCATCACCTTCTGCCGGGTCAGCCCTAACCATGTATAGCGACCTACCGTTGCTCAGCGTTATCTTTGCGATACCGTTATTCCTAGCCATAACGTCCCACAGACTACTCGTTGCCCTATCCTCCTCATCATAAACCAACCTCCTATCCAAGTCAGGAAACACTAGGACCCCAAGGTCGGCATTGTACTCGTACATGTATGCCATCACCTTAAACCTACCCGCCGTTATATACGTCGGATTACCCGAGAACTTACACTCAACAACCACAGTCCTCCTACTACCGCTAATGGACGCGTCAGGCCTACCCCTGATTTCCCGGGCTATATCAGTATCGCCATTAACATCCCTAACAATGGACGAACCCAATGGGCTATTGAACAGGACCTGAACCTCGTCACCGCCCCTAACAAGTATTAACCTCCTTGGACTCCTCCTCTTAACTTCATACCCATGCTCGACGAATATACTGAGCAATACGGTGTATATAAAAATCTCGTAAAGCCTCCAACCAAGCAATACTAAATCATACTTACCCACCCTAAACCTCCTCTGGGCAACGCGGATAGTCCTCACTAAGTACCTACTCAATAGGTAGGCGTTATAGGCCGTGACAAACCACGGCGACGAGTACGGAAGAAGCCTCCTAGCCTCCTGAACCAACTCATCATCAGAATACTTAACGACAGGCCTAGGCAACCTAGCGACCAACCTCCTTAGTCTCCTAATTGCGCGGTCCAGGGACTCAACCCTACCCCTAAACTCACCCGTTAAATCCTCCCTGCCCGGCTCGAACTTTATGTTTAGGGCATCGTTAAGAACGCGTCTTACCGCTTTCAAAGCCTCAACAGTCATCTCCCTAAGCAATACATACTCAGGCGATTTGCTCGTCAGGAAGTACGTCAATGATGCGTATAGACCGCTTGGGTATGTACGTATAGTTCTCGAAACATCGATTGGGCCCCATACCTCCTTGTCATAGACGATGCGGAACTCCCTGTATCTAATGTAGTCATTAAGTGATGTCTTCACTGCGTGGATGAGGTCATTAACCACTGAGTGGGAAATCGTGATCAGTAGGTAACTCCTAGTCAATGTATCGATACGAAGCCCATTATCGGCATGGCCAAGCAGAGCCCTCAGTATTCTAGCGGAACCGTGGATTCTATAGTGATCGAGGTAGTACTTACTAACGAGGATGGATAAGTTAGTCAGCCTCCTTAACAGGAGCTTCCTCCGCATATCAATCACTTACCAACCTGGCTTATAAGCTTCTCAACAGCTCTATTGAACCTCCTTAATTCACCCCCAACGAAGATCCCGAGCGATGACTTGAGGTAATTAAGGAAGTACCTCCCAATCACGACCTCAGGCTCCTCAGTGGTTAACGTGCGATTGGCATAGGCATTGCTCAAGAGCTGAATCGAGACCTTAACAGCGCCCGGGGACACACACGGCCTCCCCCTCAACTCCTCACGCAATCTACCGACAAACTCTATGATACTTCTACGAACAGTCTCAGGTATGCTACCGCCATAGATGTTGAGGAGCCTCTCTACGTCATGAGTACCCACTGGGCACTTGATCTCAATCACGAGGAACCTTCTGAGTACGGCCTCACCAACCATGAAGAGGTTCCTAACATCGACGGCATTCATAGTCCCAATAATTCTTATTCGCCTCAGCGGTTCAACCCCGTATTGACTATAGTATTTAATGAAAAACTTAGCTTCCTCGTTCACACCGTCACCATAATTCCTTATTTCCTCAATAAGAGTACTGGGTATATCCCAATCCTCGGGGTTGGGCGACGTGAATATTGCGAAGAAGTCCCCAAAGGCCTTATCAACATCGGCCCTATTGAACTCATCAATAATGAGGAAAACGAGCCTACCGGAGTTCCTAGCCGCCAGGTTGTAGGCATGAATAATAAAGCCAGAACTCCACATAACGGAACCTTCCCGAATAGTCTCACCACCAATAACATCCCTCCTAAACCAAAGCGCATTCGCAACCTTAATGATAGGGGGAACATCACTCAAGGCCCTAGCAACCTCCCTGGCAAGGCTAGTCTTACCAACACCAGGCGGACCAACAAGCATGACATTACCGATCTTAGCAGCATTAACCACATCACGAATCAAACCCTCATCAAGGAACAACCTCGAAGAAACATCCCTAACAACATCATCAACACTAACAACCCTCACAACAACCGGCGAGGCAAGCAACCGAACCTGTTGGGCAGCCTCAGCGTATTGCTGTGTTGGAGGGACCCGCCCATAAAACTCTACCATGGCCCTCACCTCATCATTATTATTCAGGATGGAAAGTATCTCAGGCCAATTCTCACGCAGGAGATCCTCCTTGGTAAAGCAGGTATTGCCCGGACTCGGCAACTTTACCTTGACAGGCCTACGGAGATTATTCCTAAACAAATCAGCAAGCTCCCGATTAGAAAGATCTTGTCTCATACCGACGTCAATAAGTAGTTTCCTAATACCAGAGTCGATCCACAAAACTCTCATCCTCCACCTAACTACCCAATACCCCTCATCCTCCCTCCAATGCGCAAAATTCCTAAATGCATCGAGGGTTATGTCCGTAACTAACCCAAAACCAACAACACCAACGCCAGTAACATGAAACAAACCAATGACAGGCCTAGCCTCATCAATCCCCCTCAACACCAAAGCACTACCACCACCCTCAGCCCTACTCCTGAATAGGGCATTAACATAACAATCAACAAGGCTCCTAAACGGAAAACCAACACCACTAAACCCCTTAGTACTAACCGGACCACTCGCCCTATCACCCCAAAGGGCATAACCAACCTCACCATACAACGAGTACATCAAAGACCAAAACCAATGCTCAGCATTGCCAAGAAAGACGCATAAGTACGGTGGCTCCCTCCGCCCACGAACCCACTCAACAACCCTACCCAAATCCTCAAAACCCACAAACGGACCCCTATAAACAAACCACGAGTCCACTTAACAAAAACCGAAAACTAACTAATATGCATATCCTCTACCACACCGATCACTAAAAGGAACATGCAACGTTCGATTCAATTAATCAAAAGATTAATACTACAGGAAAGGCGGTGTGCTCGAGATCCACAGAAAAATGTACGTTTCAACATTAATATTACATGAATAATACCAATAACCTTAATAATAAGTTTTATGCCCATAATAGGCATATGATAAGAATTTTAACTAGAGATGACGATATACCATCAATTCTAATTAAGGAAGTTCACAACTTATTCAAAACCAGAGATTTCGAGGTCGACATAGCAACAGCATTCGTAAACAGTAACGGATTAATGATCATAAAGGACCCATTAACCAATAGCGACAAGTCCTACCTAGTCACCAGTAACATCACGAAGAAGGCGTATAACTGGTTAGTAAATCATAGGATAGAACCTAGGCTCTACGATGATTTACACGCAAAGTTATACATAATGCACAACAATAATGCCTACATAGCACTAATAGGCTCCTCAAACCTAACGAAGAGAGGACTCACGGTCAATTTCGAGGTTGACGTAATGCTCAAGGGCGAGGTAACGGATAACTATTACGAGCAGTTGCTCAAGATATTCAACACAATATGGAACGCATCAAGACCAATAACACAAAACGACCTAGCACTCCTCCAATCAATAAATAAAAACGTTAAAATAACCATAACTAAGAACGAAATAATACACATCGAACACCAAGCACTCGAACTACTAGGCATAAATAGGGACGCATTGATTAAATGTAAGAGCACAGATAAGGAAGATAGAAAACAATGCATAAACACAATCTACAGCAAACTAAGGAGATTCGCCCAAGGCAATGCACTCCCAGAACAAGCATTTAGAACAGAAATAAGTAAGAACGCACATATTGAGAAACTAAGCAAATTATGCCATGAAGCCCCATCTGAATGGTTTCTTGGGATACCCTGTATAATGATCTATACAGCTTACGAACTAGGCCAAAGCGGAAAAACTTACGACACAGGCATAAGCTTTTACGAAGACATACTCGAGAAATCCCTTAATCAGACTAGAAAAATCAAAGGCGTTAAAAACGATGTAATCAATTTCATAACGCAGGAATTAGATAGAGTTAGAAACGATAAAGAGTACAGGAAGCAAGTCATCGAACGCAAAATAGGCGCCACAATACTACCACTAATCCTAGCCCTACCAAGAAACTGCAACATAACAGGCATATTCAAGAGAAACAGATACGAAAGAAAAATAACATGCTAATACACCCACAGAAACCCACAACCCACCCACACAAGCCACCATAAAGAGGACAGTAGAAATAGAAATAAACCTAACCCTCAGGAAACCGAGGAACCCCAAACTCTCTGGCAATGCATAAGCCGGTACTGGTCGTCTCTGTACATGGGCCAGTGCGTTGTGTTGCTCCTCGGGTGGTGTTATTGGGTCTTGTTGGGTCGGTAATTTTATTAATTGTTTTGTGGTTGATTGTTTAATGCCTACGTTGCTTGAGCGTGGTATCCCAATCGACATCATCAATGATTACTCAAGCGTTGAGAAGGGCCCGGGCAGACCACCGCATTGGGAGATGGTCTTCTGGTGGACTAGGAAACCACTGACTGGCACCAGGGCAGTAATCGCAGTATCGCTCCTGCCAGACAACGCCTACCGCAGCATGAAATAACTCCTGAACATTTTTGTCCTTATACATGAGGTGAGTGTTGAGGTTCATAAAGAATTTAAGCGATGCTACTGATAAATTGTGCAGTGAAGAGTTTACATGTTGATTTAAGTAGGGATTTATTGATCAATTCTGGTTTTAGGATTTTACATGAGGAATTTAGTGAGGGGGTTGTGCCGTTATTGTGCGGAAAGCGGTTTAGGGACTTCTTCGGGGATTTTGTTAATGCCTTACCTATTGCTGACGTGGAGATGTACGCTCATCAATGCGCTACGGCTGAGGCTTTATTGTTCGGCAGAAATGTAATACTCACGGCGGGGACGGGCTCGGGCAAGACTGAGGCATGGGCAATACCCGCGTTGATAGCCGGCTTCAAGACCCTCGTGATTTATCCGAATAAGGCGCTTGCGAATGACCAGGTAAGGAGGTTGAGAGCCTATGCAAAGCAATTAACCGATGCAGGTATACCAAGAAGTGTTGGGGAAATACATGCGGATACTGATGAATTAGACATGGAGGATAGTATTGTGATTACAAACCCCGCATACCTAATGACTGTTATAAAGTCCAGGAGAGGGAAGCTGGCGAAGTACCTTGGAGCATTAGACCTCGTGGTAATTGATGAGTTCGCATTCTACACACTCACCCAACAACAGTTCCTACTCGAAATGCTTAGGATAATCTCTAGGGAATACTCACACCCCAGAATCGCAATACTAACCGCAACATTGGGAGGAATAAATGAATTAAAGAACGAACTAGAATCAATAAATAATAGGGATGTAGAGGTCATCGAGGGCGCACCGTTCAGGCGTAAAAACATTACTTACGTAGCTGATGGAGGGGACTTCATAGATTACGTAACAAAACTACTAATGAGGAGTGAGGATGCTGTAACAATAGTATTTACTGAAACAATAAATACGGCGGAGAAGATACGAAGAAAGGTTAAGGCGAGGTGCAACGACTGCCCAATAGCCACACACCACTCAAGACTTAGCAGGGACAGGAGGATTAAGGTTGAGGAGGGACTTAGGAACGGTAGTATAAAGGTTGTGGCATCACCAAGAACGCTTGAGCAGGGCATCGATATTGGGATGGTGGCGCGGGTTATTCACTATGGATTGCCTAGGGAGCCCATGACCTACATACAGAGGGAGGGTAGGAAGGGTAGGAGGTTGGAGATACCGTTTACCGAGACCGTAATAATCCCTGTGAAGGACATGGACAGGGAAATAATAAACGAGGGATTAAACGAGTGGGTAAGTATAGGCCCATCAAGCTACATGAGAGTCAGCAGTAATAAGTACCTCGAACTTTTCCGCACACTTTACGAAACATTTAGGCACGGGAATGACCATGGATTGTCAGACTTTAACCTGGATAGGAAGCAGGCAAGGAGCGTTTGGAGGAATATTCAGTTCTACAATTATGGTTTATCGCAGTACGTGATTTACGTAAATGGGGTACCAATCGACATCTCAGTATCGAAGAGGGATGTTGTGGAGTACTACCAACCGGGCAATATAGACCTCGTAAACTCAAGCATCGTAATAAACATAGTGGGTAATAAGGTCAGGGAAGTAAGTATAGACAAGGTCAGGGAAATCGCAAAAGAAATCCCGTGGTTAAACAACGCATTGAACAGGTACATAAAGATAAAGTACTCAATAGGTGAAAAACCAAACATAGAGGAGGACCTGGAGAAAGGTAGGCTAGAGGGTAGGGTACTCCTAAACGCCTATGTACCAAACGGCTTCGGAATACTCAGGGAATGGCCCGAGGGCGTTATGTGGATTATAGAACACCAATTCTCAGTAAACGAGTATGAGGAACCAATCAAAATAATGATACACGACGCACCACTGGTCGGTTCGTACAGATACTACACATATGGGTATGAAGTGCCGATAAGCAGCGATAAGGCCGCGATAAACCAGGCAGCGGTCACAGTATTCTTCGCAACCATAAGAATAACGCACGGAATAAACACACAACACCTAATGGGCTTCGCAACAACAGACACAGCCAAGATATGGGAGAGAGAACCAGCAGGCGTACTACAATCACTAGACTACAGCAAAATAACGGAGTACCTACTAACAACAAGTCATACGGACAAGAAACTAAGGCTAGCCACGGCAGTAATCGACGAGTACACATACAGGATAATAAAGAGCCAGGAAACATTCGAAGCAATACGAGACAAGGCACTCGAACTCGTGAGAGAACTAAGATACGTAGTTAAGCACAATCATTAAGAATAGAAAGAAAAACTTAATAAAAATCAGGGCCTAAACAAATTAGATGGATCTCAGCCATAGTACACAGCAAAGATTGCTTGAGACTAATTTTCCATTATTGGAGATAAACACTGATGCTGAGATCGAAATGAGCGGTAAAATGGCTTCTAAAGAACAACGAAGACGACTACTTGATGCTATAAACATGTCTCATGTTCACGAGAAGATAAAGTACATAACACCAGCTAGAATACACAACATCCACTACTACCCAGCTAGGATACCAGCCTCAGCTTCCAGAGCCGTCACGCTCGCCGCGGTATTAAATGCCGATGTAGACTTGGAGACCTTCAAGAAGGCAGTAGGCTTCGAGAAGCTTAAGGAGCATGTGAAATTGAGAAACGAATTAGCACCACTATACATGGTAAACCCAGACCGAGAACTCGTGAGGAAACTAATCAATACGGACCCAAAGTCCATAACAATACTAGACCCAATGGCTGGCGGAGGCTCAATACCACTCGAAGCACTAAGGCTAGGATTCAGAGTAATTACTGGGGACAGCAACCCAGTATCGTATCTATTGCTCAGGGCAACCATAGAGTTCCCAGCCAAGTATGGGAAAAGACTCTTCGAACTAGTGCTTGAGGAATCGAAAAAACTAATCGAATACGCAAAAAACGAACTTTCCAAGTATTACCCAGACGACACGAGAGGCATCATTTATGTCCTAGGCGCACGCCACACCTGCGGTGGCGTAGTACCACTAGTCAAATATTCACAACTATCAAAGGATAAAGGTATTTACTATAAATTCGAGACAACCCCCGATAAAAAAGTCAGGACAAAACTAGTTAAGGAACAACCACCACCAATAACAACCTGCCCACACTGTAAAGCGCCAATAAGCATTGAGTCACTGAGGAAGGATTGGGTTAGAAGGCATAAAGAATTAATTGATAGGTTATTAAGTGGTGATGAGAAAGCAGCTGAAGAGGTTAGGGACATATACATACCAGTCGCGGTTCAGGTTAAAGGTAATTACCGCGAAGTCACGCAGGACGACGTGGACTTACTCGTTAAGGCGGCCCAAGACTTAGCTAAAATAGTCATGAACGGTGACGTGCTGTACGCATTACCTGCTTCAGAAATACCTAAGGACAATGGGGTCTTTAGGGAGGTTCGGGATTACGGCCTAACCCATTGGCACTACCTCTTTAATCCAAGGCAATTACTTGTGCTTTATAAGTTAAATAAGTACATTAGGGAGAGGGCTGGAGATTTAGTTAGCAAGTACGGTGAATTAGGCGTAGCTGTTGCCCTCTATTTGGCACTTGCAATAAGCAAGACACTTAACTATAGTAATATTCTAACACAGTGGGATTCTGGGCAGGAATCCATTAATGCTCTGTCTACTGCACAATATGCACTTAAGAAGAAAATTTCTCTTGGTTACGACTTCGTGGATATGAATATAGTATTTCCTAAGGCGTCACTTGAGTGGGCTTTCGAGGTTGATATTGCGGAGTCGGGTAAGTACTACTTAACGGCTGGTGGCGTGCTCCCTGTCCTTAGGTTCCTTGCTGAGAACTTAGAGGGGTTGTGGAGAGATAGTGTTGATACTGTTTATTTATGGGATGCTACTGAGCTGAGTAAGCACCTGCCTGCTAAGAGTGTAGACGTGATACATGTTGATCCTCCGTATTATGACCAACATGATTACTCGGGAATAATGGAGTTCTTCTGGCAAATCCTACAGAAGGCGCTGGAGCCCGTGCTCGGCCAATTATTCCCGCCTGAAAGGATTAAGCTTGATTGGTCACCATACAACTCAGAACTGCCTAGGAAGCATGAGATCAGGGGACCGCCACCCAGTAGGGTTGGTGAGTACTCAAGGTTTGGGGATAGGATTGAGGCGTTTTTGCGTGAGGCGTCTAGGGTCCTCAGGGATGATGGTTTGCTCGTTATGTGGTATACGTATGGCAAGTTGGAGGGTTGGGAGGAGCTGTTCTTTAGGTTCTACAATTCCGGTTACCTAATAACCAGGGCCTGGCAGGTATGGAGCCAATCACCTCAAAAATTTATTGCGAATGTATCATCAGCATTCTTCACAAGCATATTAATAGTGGCGAGACCAGGTGCTGGAAGGAGGGTGTTAATTAAGGATCCCGATGACCCCAAGCTTATTGGGGAAATCTATAATGCCAGTGGTTCAAGCGCCAAGGCATTATTGGAGCAGTATGGTTTTGATGTGCTTAGGGAGACCGCGGTGATGTCTATAGCCAATGGTTTGGCTGCGATAACGAGGTTCAACATGATGGGCGCCACAGATCCACAGAGTATCAAGGCGTCGTATGTATCCATGACTAACAAGGCACTCTTGTTTTCAGTAAGCGCGTTCTTGGAATCCCTCGCTGAGGTTAGGGATATTAAGTATGTCCCGATATCGTCGATGGACGCGAACAGTAGGTTGTACTTATTCCTGTTTTTACTCTCCGTGATTGATGAGAAGGGCGTGCATAGGATACCATACGATATAGCGAATAGGTTATCGCAGATTATGAGGGCTGATCTTAAGGCTTTAGTTGTTAAGTCGCAGCGTGGCACAGTCACGTTAAAGAGCCCTGGCGATATTGTGAAGACGGTAAGTAAGGGGTTAGTTATTGACGCGTTGAGCGCTATTTTTAAGATCGACAATACATTGAGCAAGTCAGGCCCGAGATCCGCGGAGCTCATTATTAAGGAGTTTAGTAGGGATGCACTTGCCTACGCTTATTACATGCTTGCATTTGCCGGTGAGAAGCTTAGACCAATGCTTAAAAGTGACTTGGAATCTATTATGAGAGTTATTGGTGGTGCGTTATGAGTTCGTTATGTAACAGGAGAGTGTTTCTTGAGGATTTGGCCCGTAGAAGCGCTGATGAGCTGGCGCCAAGTCTTGGTTCCGTGATTTCGGCGATTACTGGCAACAGACTAAGCGAATTTGCTGATCCTATTTGGTACATAAAGGTCACGTACCCGACAGAGACGCTTAGGAGCATAATAAGGGATGTAACCAATGCGATTACTTTTGGAAAGACTTACGCCCTCCTGCTGAATCTCGATATGGGTAGTGGTAAGACGCATCTTTTAACGCTACTTTACCATCTCTTCTACACTTTACCACACCTTTATCCCTCCAATGATCCCGCTGTACGCGAAATCTCCGCTCGCTTGCACGATTTCGATCCCAATTATGACTTTATAGGCAGTAGACGTAATCTCGTAGTTGTATTTCCACTTGACTTTAGAACTAAGAACTTCCGTGAGCAGGTGAATGCGTGGATAGCATCGCTTGAGTACATAGGCGATACCAGTACAGCAAAGGGACTTAGGAGTCACTTAGATAAGGGTTGTACGGATAGTACGATATATAAATGCTTACCGAATGCGTTAGATTTTGCTGACGAGATTAATAATAGGGCAAGCGTTATTTGGCTCATAGACGAGTTTTACTATGGCGTTAGGGAGGCAGCTCAAGGCTCAGTTAATGCGGAGCTCATAACTAAGCTGTTGGAATTTGTTCAATCGTTTATTGATCGTAGGAGGACGGTTGTGGCTAAGTATGGTTCAGCCATTATTACTTTAATAGCTGGCGCTAGGAGCGATTATGGGTGGTGGCAAGAAAACAGGAGCCGTGTTGATAAGTCCTTAGTAGATAAGGTCGAGTTCTTCGAGAAGCAGATCAGCCGTATTGTGTCCCAGGCAGAGACCAAGTGGCTAAATATTGATGATGCCATGAGCGTGATATGCACCAGGCTTGGTTTAAATACGCATGAATGCAATGAGGTCTTTCATGAGAACTTCAGGGATTTCGTGGGTAGAGTAATTAAGGCGGACACGGACTTCCCCGACGCACAGCACCTAAGGGGTTTAATCAAGGCCTCGGCAGCCTTTGCACTAAATGCGTGCAGCCTCGATGACCCCAGGATCACACCTGCACACTTCAATGGGCACGTCATTGATGCGTTGGTAATGAGTACAGCCCTAGCCACAATGTATAGGTCTAACTATGATTTTATCATTGATTTCGTCAAAAGGCTTGCTTCGAATGAGGTGGAGGAATTGATTCTCAGGTACATGGTTAATGCCGTTTTCGCCGGTTCTATAGTTGGTAATGTGCAGAAATTGATTTTCGCACTTAGGGGTAGTAAGGAGGTTGTATTGTCCACAGAGAGTTGGGTTAGAAGGTCTATTGAGCCTATACTTGAGGAAAAGAAATACCCAAGTAATATATTGAATGCTATCATGCCCAAGCTTACAAGCCTGCCTTACATTAGGGAGGTTTCGGTAGGTAATGAAGTCGTCTACGTGGTGTCGCCATATATCAATCCTAAGACCCTCCTCTATGACTTAATTGGAGAGAACAGGAAGGAATATCTTAGTAAGAAAGACATTGAGAAAATAGGCATAGTTAAGAGTGAGCTTTCCAGCATCATATCGAGGATTGGCAACGCCCTTGAGTGGGTGGAGTTTCGAATAACTGATAAATTATCCGAATTATGTAGGGAAGGCAAGTTAGGTAATCCGCAAAATAAGTTATTCATAATATTAACATTTAACGATGATGAACGTGAAATTGAGGAGGGCATTAAGTGCCTGGCTAACAAGGTAACTATGCCTGTTGTTGTAAAATTCGACATGAGTAATGATGCGTATAACCTCTTTGTTGATTATATATCTAGGTATAAGGCTTTACTTGATCTTAAGGCTTTGCTTGATGAGAAATACCTGAGGGAGGTTGGGAGGGACTTAGTACAGAGGGCTGGGGTGCAATACGACAGGGAGTTGGAGCAGAGGCTTATTGAGGAGATAAAGAAGGATTACGTAAATGTGGCTAATGATGAGATGAAAACAGCCCTGGGCCAGCTCATGAGTGGTGTTACGAAGATGTTAGGTAATATTTACTACTATGATTACGTGGAAGGTGCTGTAAAAACGCACAACATAACCAACCAGCTCTTAAACGTTGTTAGGGCAACGGAGGTCAAGACGGTGGTGAGGAGTTATGAGCGGGCTAAGGAGGAGTTGGATCAATCGGTTATGTCGGGTTCAGATAACTTGTTTATGAGCTATGCGGAATCAATCGCCAAGATAGTTGGATACGAGTTTAAGTATAACGATGCGCTCGTTAGGGCATATGTGGATGAGATAGCGAAGCATGTGAGCGAGAATAACGAGTATCAAGTGCCTAAGGATAAGCCGATTGCATTTGCTGGTAATCAACAGTTCATATTCTATAGGCCCGTGTATGATAAGTTCTTGAGCGAGCTGAAGAGGGAGGTTCAGGAGAGGTATGGTGGTGAGGCCGAGGTAATAGAGGATCAAGGTGCAATCAGGCTCAAGGCCAAGAGGAGGAGCGAGAGGTCTGTTGAGGTGGGAGTACCTACTATGGAAGGTTCGGCACAGCAATTGCCTGTGCAAAATTTTGATAATATTAATGATTTCATAAATGCAATCAAGAGCCCCGATAATATTACTTCAATTACGCTTACACTCAGGGTTGAGGTTAATAGTAGGAGCGATGCATCGCAAGCAATGACGATATTAAATATGCTCAGAAACTCGGTAGAAAGCGCATACGCTGAGTTGAGAGATGGTAGAAAGATTAGTTATAGGAAGCCGGAGTCAACTTAGTCACCTTACTATCACTAGTGGTGTTATTAGAGAAAAAATGGGTTTTGCACAACTATTTCCATGGCATAGCCTACACATTATATCCCCACACTCAATGTCATACCCATGATCTGCCATTATCAATAAATCATTATCCTTAATCTCTAAGTCATGTTTTATTAAGTGGATAATGTTTGTTTTCAATTTATTATTCATACTTGATATTAAGTCCTCGATATTCATGAATTTGCTGAATACCTCATGGACAAGTTCGTCCTGTCCTCTTATAAAGTCGGTTACATAGTTCCTGGCTATTTCCCTCATTGAACCTTCATCGAATGCTAGCTTAAATGCGGCTGTATTACCCCATGGGTTTATGAAAACAATAATTCTTGCTAGGTTAATATTTCTACCTAATTGCATTGAATAGCGTAGTATTTCGTAGATCTCAGGGAGACCTAGATTATCGACCAAGTATCTTGAGCCTTTCCAATTTGTAATTATTTGTTTAGCCTCCTCAATCGGCACATCATAAGGAGTTTTTGGTTTTTCGGTATTATCTATAAGTTCTATAAGTATCCTTAGTTTCCTTACCAGTTCAGGTTCTACGTAAATACTTAGATTGGGATATAGAGCCTTTACAATAGCCTTCACGAACCCATCATAACCAACTCTTCTTTTTAACGCATGCATGATGATTTCCCTAATTTGAAGTTCTAACTCATCATTGTCCATGCTATTTCAGCTAATTCAGCTAAATTATGAAAGTAATTTAAATATTATTTAAGAATGATGGAATAATGATGGATAAGTACGAGGATACTGCAGTGATTAGGCGAAACAGGTGCTTGGAGAGTTACATGCTCCTTAATGAATGGCCGCCTAAGTTGCCTCCATTGGTTAGGGTTTGTAATAGGTGGGTTGATGATGCATTTAAGGTTCTTAAGGAGTTCGGTAAGGCTATGGTTATTAACGATGGTGATAGACGATATGAGGCGGTGTTTTTCGCGACGTGGGATTATAAGCCAGTATCCATGTGGTTAATATCGACGTATGCCGTACCGCCAAGTAAAGAATTATTTAGGGAGTTTCTTCTTTATTCCCCAAGCACGCTTAGTGCGTTATTTGATGACTTACTTAAGCTAAGTAAGCGTGATGATTCGGATGTCGCCATATCACCCAAGCTCTATCCCAAGGTCGCGTATATTATTAAGGATATTTTAGAACTTCATTACGTGCTCTAGCCCTGGCTTTTTAGTTTGTTTATTATTGTTTGTGCGTCCTTTTGTGGTATTGGTTTCATTGCGTAGTAATACAGTGAGACCCAGAGCTTCCTCCTTCCCCTGAGTATCTCCAACTCACTGGCTATCTCCTCAGGCTTCACCGAGCTAATCGCTATTGCCTTAACCCTAATGAGCCTCACGTACTTAAGCACACCTTCAGCCACCTCGTCTGGGAATTGTGGCTTCTCGGCATCGAACCAGTCACTAACTACCTCAAGGGCTGCCGCGAACACTCCGCAGTACCTACTGCAGCCTTTCTTGTTTACGTAGACGATCAATACATCGCCTGGCCTCACCTTGTTGATCATCCTATTGCACATGCGCCCACCACAGCCATACACGCCATGCTCAATGATGTGGCGGAAATTAGCCTCACCAACGGCAACAATCCAGTAACTAGGCATTAACTAGGTTATGGGCCTCTCATTAATAGGTATTACGGTTAATAAACCGAGGATGGGACTACCTCACTGACTCGCACCTAACTAGGCGTCTCTTCTCGGCATTGTAGAAGTGCGTCAGTGCTTCGGTTGGGTTTTCGGAGTATATTAACTTAACAGCACCCTCGTCATCCTTTCGAAACTCGATGACGACCTCGTTATTGCCCTCATAGAGGCAGTAATGGCTGACGGAGCCGAGAAGCTCCCTAGCAATGGGCAAGCCAGCGCTGACCGCATCATTAATCGTTAATTCCGCGTTTATTCTCTCGGCTATTTCCTCGTAGACCGTGTTCACGGTGCCTGTGGCTTAGCGAAATGCCTAATATTATGTGGCTTGAGTAATGGGTTTGTGGTGAGAATTCATGGCCAGTGTAATTGTGTAATGATAATAAGGACGTGTAGTGAGGAGTTGGTCAGGGAAGTGACTAGGCTCGGCGCTGATAAGGCACACTGCGAAGGCAATAAACTGATAGTAACATGGAACAAGGAGGAGCCACCATGCAGCTTGAAGTGCTTGGTTATGCAGACGATGGGTGAGATTATTTGGAAGGCATGATTTGGATCTATAAAATGGTGTTTTAATTAATTCGTGACCCGTGATTCTCATGCAATACTTAAATAATTTATTGTACTCTGTACTAGGGTGTCTTAACTTGAGTAGTTCGTCTGAGACTCCATTGTCAGTCGATAGGGTTAGGGGGATTATTGATGGATTTATTAGTAAGGGGGTTGCCTATGTGGTTGGGCTTTACTCATACCTTTGTAGCCCCGAGACGTACAGTATTATATCAACCCTTGAACCAGCCTTTGGGAGAGTAGTTGCTGAAAAGGTAAGTTCAGAAATTACTGAAGCATTTAAGGGTATAAGCCTATACACTAAAGTGAAGATTGGAGATTCAAATGTAGACTTAATAGATTATCTTCGGAAATACATACTTAATGAACATGTATATCAAGGTTTACTTGAGGAGATTGGGAAGCGCTTTAACTCAATGTCTAATGATGAGAGAAAGGTGCTCTCAATTGCTTCCGCCATAATCAATGCAGTTAAGGATAAGGAGTACCCAGCACTCTACGTTAGGAAGGATGAGTATGGTTTATCTGTGAATTCTACGGATCATGAGTACTTCTCCGACGTAGTCTCGTCACTCCTAGGCTTCGAAATCAATGTTAGACCTCTCTTCTACAAGTACCTCTTAGGTTTCAATTGCGATCAGGAATCACGTAGGCATAGCTATTATTCGCTAAGGATATACCCATTTGCTGAGTCATACATTGAGAGGTTGGCGTCTGAGGTTAGGAATTACGTTAAAATTCCTGATAAGAGTGAGGTTTATGGGAAGCTGAATGAGCTTTATAGGAGTGGTGATTTTCTAAAGCTATCTCTGATCTTCCACGTATCGGCTCCCTATGATAATTGGTGGATATTGAATTTTCTAATGCACTTTGGCGGTATATCGGATGAACGTATGCTTTGTAATAGTGCTGTGATTGAGGGTATATACATTAATTGCTTCGTAAATCCGCTCGTTTATGGCTATGTAAAGAACGCAATAGAGACCATATATAAAAATGCCCTAAATGAGTTAATGAGGACGTTTAAGGGAATCTTTGAGAAGGCTGGGTATAACTCCCTCTGTATAGATAATTGCTGTGCATTTACTAAGGATTCGGTGAGACCGGTCTATACGTGCTTCTCGCCATGGCCTGATCCTAGTGTTGGTAGTGAGGCATCGTCTAGGTGCACTGTACCTGGGTGTGTTAGTGTTGCTGTTGTGCAGGGTATATCCTCGCAATTAATTCTTAAGTACTTTGAGGGCCGTGATGAGAGGGCTCTTTGGCTATTTACTCATAAGAACAGAGTCGTCGTTATCCCAACCACGTACAAAGAGGACAATCATAGGGAGGTCATTGATGTCCTTAGGAGTGGTGGGTTTAGTGTGGAGTTCCTTGGTTCGGTTACGAAGGAGGTTACTGCAACCCAACAGCCTCCCATACAGTCCGTTGAGCGACAGAGTATATGTGAAACTAGCGCTTTTGTCGGTGTTAGACCGACTAGGGACATTCTTGAGAGTATTGTTGCCAGGGTATTGGAGGATTTGGGATTTAATGTTCAAACTGACGTGAAGCTTAGGGCTAAGGGTGGTGAGGTTGAGGTTGATGTTTGGGCTGAGAAGAGGGTTGGTGATTTAGTGTTTAGGATCTATGTGTCCTGTAAGAATTGGGATAGGGATGTTGATAGGCAGGTTGTTGATCAGGAGTTCGGTAGGGTTTTACAGCTCGATAACATGCCACATCTGAGGGTTTTGGTTGTTAAGAGCCTAACGGATCCTGCCAGGAAGGCTGCTTTGGATGATGGATTCTTCGTAATAGAGCTTGGTGAGAAGGCATCCACGGAGAATACCGAGGAAATATGCAACATCGTTTACAAAAGATTCAGGGAGTTATTCCTAGGCATAGCACCGGACAAGGTCAGGGACATAATAAATAGGCTAGAAGCAGTAATGAAGGACCTAGAGGAACTAACGAAGTAATTTGTAATTTACCTCCCGAGGTATTCGTATACGCTGTTTAGGGAGTCTGCGGTATCGATTAATTCATAAAGCTTCTTCTGTGGGTTGCGGAATGGTACCTTCACCCTCGGCTTGGGCTTGTATTTTTCGATGTTACGTATAAACCTTAATTAGTGTGGATGTGGGAGGTATGGTGAGTCCTTAGTACGGGTTGTTGTGGTATTTGTGGGAGGAGTTTGTGAACATCGCCGTTGGCTTCCCTAAGGGGTCTGGTAATGGGTGTTTTAGTGAACTATGCACTGATGTTCAGCGTAGGCTTTGCTGACTTAGTGAGTAAGATGGTATGTTCCCTAGAATCAAGTTATTTGTTCGGAATCCGCAATAAAGCTCATACCATTTTCATCATTAGCCACGTTATAAACAATTTTCATCATGTGACCTCCATAAATCGTTTTATCTTTACTACAACAGCGATATTAATGTGCGTATCTATAACATCGTTAATATAGATGTTAATACCCCCAGGTCTTGCTTGGTAAATACTAACAGGTAGTGAGGGGCTATTTTCATAATCATAGTTGGCGTCTGATGAGCTTTAGTACGTTAACGCTGGTGTATTAGGTACCTCGAGGCACACGTATGCGCTGGGCAGGGGAAGGGACACTTCCAAGGTTTTTTAGGCGAGGTTCATAGAGGATACTTTACGCCATACACATCATTACTTTTCCTAATAACGTACACCAGAAGCTTTTCAATACCATTATACGTTGCCGCAGACTTTAACCCATTCATGTACATTGTGCTTTTCACTAGGGGCTTAAATTTTCTCTTGGGTATTAATTATTGGGTGATGAGTCACGCCAGCCGAACCCGTGAAGAACCACACCCAGCTGATAAAATAATGACCCTGCTTTTTGAACCTCCAACCCTAAAGATAGGCGGCACAAGGGCGAGGAGTTTCGATATAAGAAAATGAATTAAGTTATTTGTTCCCTAATTAGACTTAGTGTCTTTAATAAATCGTTAGCTTTAAACATCGTTATTTCTGGCACTATGGTGACATCATTATTCAATTTACTTAATTCTGTAATTATTGGTTTATAGACAGCATTCCACGCATCGCATGGAATTGGCGCATGAGGATTCCTTAGGTTCTTTGAGTCTTTATACCAGTGAACGTGTATTTCGCCAACCTTATTGCCACGTTCATTCATGTATTTCAAGACCTCATTAATAACGTATTCCACGGCTTTAGGCTTCTCGACCTTCTTCACCTTAGCATAACCCGTTATGAGCTGTGGCACATCTATCACCGATGCCACGGGAATTCCAAAGTCCTTTAATTCATCCTCAACAAGCTTCCTCAATTCCTCCAACCTATCTATCGTAGCCGCAGCCTGCTCTCTCTTACTTATCGTTGAGCTTGAACTCCTACTCTCAACAGTAACCATCAACTCAAACCCATTACTACGCACATCATTAATCATACCAGTAATCAGTCTCTTGATTCCATGTGCTATGGGTTTAAGATCCATGTTTTTATTGGGACTTCCGAAGCCTGGGTGAACCTCTATTACGAGATTTGAAATTTCTCTGCCGATATTAATACTACGTAATTCCTTAACCACCCTTGTTATTGCCCTTACGTAC
>Ga0081474_111979_pt1 | contig 30506 bp, 28 predicted proteins | sample OneHunmetagenome_2_FD_70978 | JGI IMG/M metagenome (GOLD analysis project Ga0081474, IMG submission 70978) | Ferrous microbial mat communities from One Hundred Spring Plain, Yellowstone National Park, USA v2 (version 2) | ecosystem: Environmental > Aquatic > Non-marine Saline and Alkaline >... | reverse complement strand
CCTTCGTCCTCGTCATAAACGTGTCCTACACGCCCGACGCCGCCTACATATGGTTTGGCTTCGAGATACTTCAGAACGGCAAGCCCGTCAGCTCACCCCAGTACTATTACTACGACAAGGTTAAGATATCCCAGCCCGGCATAGTGTCAGCCGCAATCTACATAACCGGAGGCAACTACACGCCTGACGGCCTCTACTACGACGCTGAGCTCGTCTGGGGAGGGGGAGGCAACGGGGCCCCCACCCAGTTCGTGCACCTCAACTCAAAGCTCGGCCTCTACTACGTGAACTCCTCCGGCAAGCTGACGCCTATGCCCTCTCTCTACACCTTCGGCTCCGACACCGCCGAGAGCGCCTACAACGTACACGACTCCCTGGTCAACGGGGTGCCCAACGCCGACGCCGGGAGCGAGTGGCTGGGCGTCCTGACCAACGACTTCAACGTGTACCTAATAAGCGGCTGAGCTCAAGGGCCCCGGCTTAGGACCCTTACCTCACGCCTTTTTCTGACCCCGGCTGGGCCTCGACCTCAACGATTACTTTGTTAGCTGCGCCCCGCGAGGGGACTACGGGATCCTGCCGAGCGGAGCCGTCCCTTCTCCACCTGAGGGCCAATGCCAGCCGCAGGGGCGCCCTCCTCGACTTTAGATCGCCTCGGCCGCCCTTCTGACTATTGGGTCCGTGAACTCAAGCCTCTCGTCAACTATAGAGTGCCTCCTGAGGGCGCCTAGGACCTCGTGCAGGGCCCTCTCGCTCACCTCCCTGCCCTCGCGCCTCTCGAGCTCCCTCTTCAGCTCACCCCAGCCCCTGACCCCTGAAGCCAGGAGCCTGAGAACAGCCCTGTACCTCCTGCTCGCCCTAGTGGCCATGAAATCCTCGAGCTCCCTCCTGGCCAGGGCCACGGCCTCCCTGACGACCTCTTCAAGGTCCTTCCCCCCTATTGACCTCTCGTAGCCGTAGTACGTCAGCCACCCCACGACCCCGTCTAGCTCCCTCACTGCCTCCTCAAGCTCAGCCTCTGGGACGCTCACCCCGACCTCCCTGAAGCCCCTCCTGAGGAACTCCAGGGACTCCTGGTCGCTCAGCCTCCTGGTGTTGACCTCAGCGTAGGCCCTGCCGTAGAGGGGCGAGCCTGGGTCGCCCAGGACGCGCTCAAGGACCCCCACCTCTGAGCCCGAGAGCACTATGACGAGGCCCTCAAGGAAGTCGTAGGCGTGGGCCAGGGCGCTCCAGACCTCATGCCCGATGGGACCGACCAGCCTCTGGGCCTCGTCTATGACGAGCGGCAGCCTGAAGCCAACCCTTGAGGCTGCCTCGTCCAGCTCCCTGAGGAGCTCGCTCACCGTGGGCCTGTCCCTTCCCCAGCTCAGGGAGACCTCAAGGCCCACGACCCTGACGCCCCTCACGGCCTCGAGGGCCCTCCTGAGCTCGGCCGTGACCGGGCTCCTGAGCCTCAGGAGGTCGTTGACAGCCCTCTCGAGGACCATGTAAAGCCCCCTCCTCGACCTCACGACCTCCCTGACGTCGATGAGCGCGTAGGGGGAACCAATACTGTTAAGCGCTGTGAGTATGAGCGACGTCTTGCCAGTCCTCCTGAGGCCCTTCACAACTATGAGCCTCGTCCTGCTGTCCCCCAGGAGCTTCGTCAGCCTGTCAAACTCCTCGTCGAAGTCGAAGAGGTCCTCCCTCCTGGCCTTTGGCATGAGGTCAAAGAGCAAGCCTCCGCCCCGGAAGTAACTTTCGCGGCGGAAGCTTAAAGACTATCAACGGCCAGGCCAGCCCCGTCCCTCAGATCGGGAGGATTCTAATTAACCGGGGAGTTAACACGTCATTAGTCCTTCCGGGGCCCAGGCCCTAGCGATAAAAGGCCCCTTGACGCTCTAGGCTGCTGAGGAAGCGCTTGGCCACGCTCAGGTACTACAGGGGCCTGCTGACCAGCGACGTCCCGGCCCCCGGCCTGAGGTACGACCAGAGGCTGGGCCTCTACGTGGGCCTCCCCTACAGGTACAGGGAGGTTCTGGAGTACCTCAGGTCGTCGGGCCTCAGGGTCGAGGACAGGGTCCTCAGGCCCCTCCCCTTCCCCCAGCCGGCTAGGACATCACTGCCCCTGAGGGACTACCAGAGGAGGGCCGTCGACGCCTGGGAGGCCGCGGGCAGGAGGGGGGTTGTGGTCCTCCCTAGCGGGGCAGGGAAGACGCTGGTGGGCCTTGAGGCAGTCCTCAGGGTGAGGGCCGCAACGCTTGTCGTTGTGCCGACCATAGACCTGCTGGACCAGTGGAGGAGGGCCTTCTCGGCTAGGCTGGGCCTCGAGGCCTCGGTGCTGGGGGGAGGCGAGGAGGGGGTCTCGGGGGTCACAGTAACGACATACAGCAGCGCCTACTCGAGGGCAGACGAGCTCGGCGACAGGTTTCACCTGGTCATATTTGACGAGGTCCACCACCTCCCGTCGCCGAACTACACGGAGGTCGCCCAGCTTCTGGCGGCCCCCTACAGGCTGGGCCTGACGGCAACCCCCGAGAGGGAGGACGGAAGGCACGAGCTCCTGCCCGACCTGGTGGGCCCCATAGTGTTCAGGCTCTCCCCTGCTGACCTCAGGGGCAGCTACCTGGCCGACTACGACGTGAGGAGGGTCTACGTTGAGCTGACAGACAGCGAGTACTCGAGGTACCTGGAGCTCAGGAGGAGGCTCTCGGAGGACCTGAGGAGGCTGGGGGTGACGCTGAGGAGCCTTGACGACTTCCACAGGCTCCTCTCCATGGCGGCCAGGAACAGGGTGGCCAGGGACGCCGTCGAGGCCTGGTACGAGTCCCTCAGGCTCGCGGTGAACTCCGAGGCCAAGGTTGAGAGGGTGAGGGATCTGCTGAGGGAGCTTAGAGAGGAGAAGGTGCTGGTCTTCACGAGGGACACGGAGATGGCCTACAGGCTCTCAAGGGAGCTCCTGGTGCCTGCTGTCACCTACAAGACGCCTAAGGAGGAGAGGGCCGAGGTCCTGAGGGCCTTCAGGGAGGGGAGGTACAGGGTCATAGTGGCCTCAACCGTCTTCGACGAGGGCGTTGACGTGCCCGACGCCTCTGTGGCCATAGTCGTAGGCGGCTACGGGACCTCCAGGCAGCTCATACAGAGGCTGGGCAGGGTCCTCAGGCCGAAGGGCGGCAAGAGGGCCCTCCTGATAGAGCTCGTGACCAAGGGGACGGCTGACTACAGGCTCAGCGCGAGGAGGAGAAGCGGTGCTGAGGTCTAGCCTGGTCAGGCTCAGGAGGACTGGGGAGGGGGAGGCGAGGGTAGTATTCGCGAGCGAGGAAGACCTGCCGGCCTTCGAGGACGTTATAGCGCACTTCAGGCGGGGCCTCAGGCTGGGGGAGGTGCTCGAGTCCCTCAAGCCCCTCAGGAGGGTCTACGACCCCAAGCTGGTTGACGGCATAGCCTTCGTAGTAATGAGGCGCGTGGAGCTTGAGACCCCCTCGCCTGTAGACCCGAGGCTGATAAGGAGGGCCCTGTTCGAGGGAGGGCCTGCCCTTGATGAGGCCGAGAGGGAGGCCAGGCTGAGGGAGGCATCGGCGAGGCTGGGAGTTGATGCGGCCAAGTACATGTACTCAGACCTGGACATAGAGAGGGTTATAACGTCCGTGCCCGAGCTGAGGCCTGACGAGCTGCTTAGGGAGTACAACCTTGCCGCCCTCCAGGGCCTCATGCTCAGGGCCCTCAGGGTCAGGGTTCAGGCATCGTCGGGCTGGAGGGAGGTGCTGAGGGCTGCCAAGAGGCTTGGCCTTATGTATGAGGCCCACGGAAGGCCGGCAGCCGTTGATCTCTACGGGCCCGCCTCGCTGGCCAGGCTGACCGAGAGGTACGGCAGGGCCCTGGCCAGGCTTGTCCCCCTCATAATCTCCAGTAAGGGGTGGCGGCTCGAGGCCGAGGTAATGGTAGGCAGGTCGGGGAGGGTCTACAGGGTCAGGGCCCAGGAGGGCGAGGCCCCCATGCCCTCGTCCCCGAGGCGCGAGGAGGTGACCTTCGACAGCTCCGTCGAGGAGGAGCTCTACAGGAAGCTGGTCAGCGCCCTTAGGGGGACGGGGGCTGAGGTGCTGAGGGAGCCCGAGGCGCTCGCCACGGAGGCCGGGGACCTCTTCATACCTGACTTCGGCGTCAGGCTGGGGGACAGGGTCGTCTACATAGAGGTCGTGGGCTTCTGGACAAGGGAGTACCTTAGGTCGAAGCTGAGGAAGCTCTCTTCCCTCAGGGCGCCTGTCCTGCTGGTGGTAAATGAAAAGCTGGGGCCCGAGAGGTTCACGGGCCTGGGCGAGGGAGTCGTTGTCTACAGGGACTCCGTTGACGTCGCCCCGGTCTACCTCTGGGTCAAGTCCAAGCTCCTCCAGGGGGCGCCCCAGGCCACGGCCCCAGCGAGGCTTGAGCTTGAGAAGCCCTATGAGAGCCTTGAGGAGGTGGCCTCGAGGCTCGGCGTCAGCGTCGACGCCCTGAGGTCCCTCGAGCCCCCGAGGGGCTACGTGAGACTTAGGAGCTACTTCGTGAGGGAGGAGCTGCTGAGGGCGCTGGCCAGCGAAAGGCTGGAGGGCGCGAGGCTCTCCCAGCTCTCGTCAAGGTACGGGCCCTGGGTCCAGGAGGCCCTGACCTCCATGGGCTACTCGCTCTCCTGGGTCGGCCTGACGGACGCGATAGTAAGGAGGAGAGCCCAGCCCTGACGTAGCCGCGCGAGGGTCCTGCGCCGCCTAGGAGCTGACTATGTCAGACGACGTCGACCTCTTCTCGGCCTCCCCCTCCGCGGCCCGCTGGCCGTCAACCCTCACGACCTCAGCCCTGCCCACCACGTAGACCTCGGCCCCCTCTATGAGGCCCCTGTAGTCAAGCCCCATGGCCCTCTCAGCCTCGTCAACCTCCTCAGGAGTGGCCCTCGTGGTTGACTCCTGGGCTACTGCGCAGTACTCGGGCACGTGGGCCGATATGTCATAGGTCCCCACCCTCCTGGCCAGGGCCACTATCTCATCCTTGTCCATGCCTATGAGGGGCCTCAGCACGGGCAGGGATATGCCTCTCTCCTCGGCCTCAAGGTTCCACATGGTCTGGGAGGAGACCTGTGAGAGCGACTCCCCAGTCGTTATTGAGTGGGCCCCGACCGCCCTGGCGAGCGCTTCCGCGAGCCTGTACATGACCCTCTTGAGGACGACGACCCTCAGGTACCCCTTAACGTTAGCAAGGGCTGAGAGCACGGGGAGGCCGTCAACGAAGTAGACCCTCAGGTCGTGGGCCCCAGACCAGGCCCTGAGCACCTTTGCCTCCTCAAGCACTGCCCTCCTGTGCTGCTCCCTCCCTAGGGCCAGGTTCAGCATGACGGGCACGACGCCCCTCTTCATCATCATCCATGTGGCCACCGGCGAGTCTATGCCCCCCGAGACCAGGGCGACCGTCCTGCCCGCCACGCCCACAGGCAGCCCCCTGGCGCCCTCCCTCGGGTTAACGTAGACGTAGGCGAGGCCCCTGGACCTCACATCTACATGGACCTCCACCTCAGGGGACTCTAGGTCAACCCCCGCCGAGAGGGGCCTCAGGGCAGCCCCCAGCTCCCTGGCCACGTCAAGGCTCGTGAACCTGTCCTCCCCTACCCTCCTGGCCCTGACCGCGAACCTCCTGCCCTTGACGGCTTCAGAGAGGAGCTGGGAGGCCCTGGAGACCAGGTCGGCCAGGTCTGAGTAACTGACCTCCGCGGCCGTCGCGTAGTGGGCTATGCCGAATACCCTCGAGAGGGCCGAGGGGTCCCCGTCCACTTCAAGGGTCAGGACGCCGCCCTCAGCGGACCATGACCTGAGCTGGACCACTGCGCTGACGTTCCTCACGAGCTCCCTTACCATCCGTGACCTCGTTGACCTGCCCTTTATCCCAATCTCGCCGGCGAGCGTCGCGACTACCAGGGTCACGGCGCTTCGCGCTGTTCAGGCCGGGCCGAGGGTAAAGGGCTTAGCTCATGCCGCGCTAACCGGGGAGTTAACGAAGACATTCTCTGAAGCTCGTTTGCTAGGAGCAGAAAGACTTAATTTTGCGGGTACCCGCAAATTGCGGGCACCCGCAAATTGGTGTGGTTCGTCTACGGGCTCCCGACCGACAGGCCCTTCGGGAGGGAGTCCGAGGTAAGCACGGTGGTCAGGCTCCTCAGGGAGGGCCAGCCCGTGGGCCTCCTGGGCCCGAGGAGGATAGGCAAGACCTCAATTCTCCTCGCCTCCCTCAAGGCCTCAGGCCTCCCCTACGTCCTGCTCTCGGCAGAGGAGTTCGTCAGGGGGGAGAGGAGCTTCGACCTGACGGAGTTCCTCTCGGCCTTCGTGAGCAGGGTGACGATGGCAGCTTACTCCAGGGCCGGCCTTAGGCTCAGGCTTGAGGAGAGGGCGAGGGGGTACCTGAGGCTCCTAAGGGACCTCATAGGGGCGATTAAGGTCACTTTCGACATACCTGAGGTCACGGCCACCATAGAGCTCGTCCTTGACAAGGGGGAAAGGGGGAGGGACCTCAGCGGTGACCTGGCCCAGGTGCTCGACCTGCCCCAGGTCCTGGCTGAGAGGCTGGGCCTAAGGCTCGTCATAGCCATAGACGAGTTCCAGTACCTGAGGTACGCGAGGCAGGCGGCCCCCGAGGTCCTTCACGTGATGAGGAGCAGGTGGCAGTTCCACAGGTCCGTCTCATACGCTATCTCTGGCTCAGCCGTGGGCATGCTGAGCGAGATGGTGGGCTCAAGGGACCAGCCCTTCTACCAGTTCTTCTACATGATCAGTGTGAAACCCTTTGACAGGGAGACCTCGATCAGGTTCCTTAAGGAGGGGTTCAGGGCGGAGGGGGTCAGCGTTAACGAGGCCGACGTAGAGAGGATAGTTGACTACGTTGATGGCCTCCCCGCGTGGCTCAACCTCGTCGGCATAAAGGTCGTCAGCGAGCGGAGGGGCGTTGAGGAGGTCCTCTCGTCCCTGTCCTCGGACGTCAACGTGGTGACGGCCATCGAGGACGACCTCAGGAAGCTCTCGCCCTCGGCCAGGGCGGCGCTGAGGAGGCTTGCTGAGCTCGGGGGCGAGGGGTCGCCGAGGGACCTCGGCGGGAGCCCCTGGGCTGCCCAGAGGGCGCTGAGCCAGCTGATAAGGTACGGCTACGTGGAGAGGACAGGCAGGGGGACCTACAGGGTCGTTGACCCCATGGTTGTCCACTACCTTGCTAGAAGCTGACGGCTCCCCGCCCTGAGGGGCGAGGGCTCCTCCTTGGTGATGATCGTGAGGGCTGCGGCTAGGCCTGCCCACCGCTATGAGGGCCGGCGGCGACGAGACCTACCGCAGGCCTGTCGACCACCATGTGGACTGACCCTTTAACCCTCCTGCCCTTGACGCTGACCTCCGAGGGCCTTCCCCTCGTACTGAGACCTGATGTCTAAGCGTATTTAAGGTTCTGGGGCAGAAGTTAACTTCTGGGGCAGAAGCATGCTCTTTGACGAAAGGCCCAAGGAGAGGAGGGAGGACCTCTTCGACAGGGAGGCCGAGCTGGCGGCAATAATGGACAACATCAACAGGCCGCTCTTAGTGCTGAGCGGCGTGAGGAGGATAGGCAAGACCTCGCTCCTCCTCGTGGCCCTTAACGAGCTGGGGCACGACTACATTTTAATCGACGCGAGGGAGCTCAAGGCCAACTACGGGAGGAGGGACCTCTACTACCTCCTTTCCAAGGCCCTCTCCTCAAGGCTGTCGAGGCTAGCCGACGTACTTAAGGGGGTCAGGGGCGTCAACATGATGGGCAACTACGTCGAGATAAGCTGGAGGGGGAGGGACTACATAGGCCTGGCAGAGCTATTTGACGCCCTTAACAGGAGGAGGCTGATAGTGGCCATAGACGAGGCCCAGAGGCTTAGGGGCCCCATGGGGGCTGAGCTCAGGGAGGCCCTGGCCCACGCCTATGACTACGACAGGAACCTCACATTCGTGCTCACAGGCTCGGAGGTAGGGCTCCTCCACGAGCTCATAGGCGTTGACGACCCCTCCTCCCCCCTCTACGGCAGGTACTACCACGAGGTCCAGCTGGGCAGGTTCAGCGAGGAGCAGTCAGCGGAGTTCCTCAGGAGGGGCTTCGAGGAGGTTGGACTCAAGGTCGGCGAGGAAGTGATTGACGAGATGGTGAGGCTCTTCGACGGCATCCCCGGCTGGCTCACCTTCGCAGGCAACCAGTACCTGGCCGCGAGGAGCCTTGAGGGGGTCAGGGAGAGGGCCATAGGGGTCGCCCTGAGGGAGCTGGAGAACCTGGTAGAGGAGAAGTCTAGGGCCTCGCCCTCAGCCGGCAGGAGGTACAGGCTGGTCCTCAAATGCATAGCTGAGGGCAGGAACTCATGGTCGTCGCTCAAGAGGTGCGTTGAGGAGGGCGAGGGGGTCACGCTGTCATCGAGCGTGCTCGACAACGTCCTGAGGACCCTTGAGAGGCTGAGCATAGTTAAGGACTATGAGTTCCTCGACCCTGTGTACAGGGAGGCCGCGAGGAGGCTCAGGTAAGAAAGCCGGAAGTAAAGAGAAGGCCTAAGGGCTTCACTCGCCCAGTGGGCCCTTTATGCCGAGCTTCTCCCTGACGGCCGCCTGGGCCGCCGCCAGTCTAGCTACGGGCACCCTGAACGGCGAGGCACTCACGTAGTCGACGCCGGCCCCGTGGAAGAAGTTGATCGAGGCCGGGTCGCCGCCGTGCTCGCCGCAGACGCCGACCTCAAGCCTCGGGTTGGCCTGCTTGCCCTCCTTGGTCGCTATCTCAACTAGCCTGCCTACGCCCTTCTCGTCAAGCCTGTCGAAGGGGTCGAAGGGCAGTATGTTCTTGTCAAGGTACTGGGCCATGAACTTGTTCTCAACGTCGTCCCTGCTGAAGCTGAAGGTGGCCTGGGTCAGGTCATTTGTGCCGAAGCTGAAGAAGTCCACCTCCTGGGCTATCTCGCTGGCCGTCAGCGTGGCCCTCACGGTTTCTATCATGGTGCCTATCTTTACGTCAAGCTTCACGCCGTAGCGCCTCTCGACGTCCTGCAGCGCCGGCAGGACGGCGTTGTTCTTCACGAACCTTATCTCGTTGACATCAGCCACCTGAGGTATCATTATCTCGACCACGGGGTGCTTGCCCTCCTTTATGAGCTCAGCTGCCGCCTCAACTATGGCCCTGGTCAGGTGGTAGTAGATGGTCGGGTAGGTGACGCCCACCCTCACGCCCCTGTGGCCCATCATCGGGTTGGCCTCCTGGAGCGCCTTGACCCTCCTGTAGAGCCTCTCCACCTCCTCTATCTTCCTCTGCAGCTCGGCTGCCTCAGATGCCCTGCCCTCGGCCTCCGCCCTGGCCTTCCTCTCCCTGAGCTCGTAGATCTGCGCCAGGAGCTCCTCGCTGGCAGGCAGGAACTCGTGGAGCGGCGGGTCTATCAGCCTTACCACGACGGGCTTCCCGTCCATTATCTCGAACATCTCCTTGAAGTCAGGCTTTATCATGTCGGCCAGCTCCCTCATGTGGGCCTCCCTCTCCTCCTCAGTCTCAGCCAGTATCACCTTCCTCAGGACCTCGAGCCTCTCGGGCCTCCTGAACATCCTCTCTATCCTCAGCAGGCCTATGCCCTCGGCGCCGAACTTCCTGGCCATCATCGCGTCCTCCGGCACGTCTGCGTTAGCTCTGACCCCGAGCTTCCTCACCTCGTCAGCCCACCTGAGCAGCTCGTCGAGCCAGCTGCCTATCTCAGGCGTTACTGTGGGCAGCTCGCCGAGGTACACGTTGCCAGTGTTGCCGTCAATTGTGACCCAGTCCCCCTCCTTCACTACCTTCCCGTTGACCTCGAACTGCCTCCTCTCGTAGTCTATCCTTATGGCCTCGGCCCCCACCACGGCGGGCTTCCCTATGGCCCTGGCGACTATGGCGGCGTGTGACGTGAAGCCTCCCCTCGAGGTCAGCACGCCCTGGGCAGCGTAGAAGCCGTGCACGTCGTCTGGCTTTGTCTCGACCCTCACCAGTATGACCCTCTTGCCCTGCCTAGCCCACTCGACCGCAGTGTCTGGGTCAAAGACCACCTGCCCGCTGGCGGCTCCAGGCGAGGCCGGGAGGCCCTTGGCTATCGGGGTGGCCTTGACCTTGGGGTCTATGGTCGGGTAGAGCAGCCTCCTGACCTGCTCTGGGTCCACCTTGAGGAGGGCCTCCTCCTTGGTTATTATGCCCTCCTTGGCCATCTCAACGGCCGTCCTGACCCTGGCGAGAGGCGTCATCTTAGCGGCCCTGTTCTGGAGGAAGTAGAGCTTGCCCCTCTCTATGGTGAACTCTATGTCCATGACGTCCTTGTTCAGCGCCTCGAGCTTCTTGCCCGCCTCTATCAGCTGGTTGTAGACGTCGGGCATCCTCTTCCTCAGCTCCTCCAGGTTGAGCGGCGTCCTTATGCCGGCCACCACGTCCTCGCCCTGGGCGTTGGGCAGGAACTCGCCGTAGGGCCTGTTCTCGCCGGTCGCCGTGTCCCTGGTGAAGTAGACGCCCGTGCCCGAGTCCCAGCCCATGTTCCCGAAGACCATGGTCACAACGTTGACGGCCGTGCAGTCGGCCATCTCAGGGGTTACGTTGTTGGCTATCCTGTAGAATATGGCCCTGGGGTTCATCCAGGACCTGAACACGGCCCTTATCGCCAGCTCAAGCTGCACGTACGGGTCCTGCGGGAACTCGCCCCACATCTTCTTGACGAGCGCCTTGTACTCCTCCACCAGCTCCTTGATCAGCTCAAGGGACCTCTGCCACATCCTTGGGGCCAGGTCCCTCGGAGGCTGGGCGTCGAGCCTCGGCGCGTACTCGGGGTAGACCTTCCTTATCGCCTCAAGCTCGTCCCTGTACGTGGTCTCGGCCTCACGGGCGAACTGCTCGCTCTTGGCGTCAAAGGCCTGGGCGAAGGGCTTCTCGTCAAGGGCCAGCACTATCCTCGCGAACATCTGTATGAACCTCCTGTAGGCGTCGTAGGCGAACCACTCGTTGTTGGTGGCCCTCGCCAGGGCTGTGACGCTCTTGTCGTTGAGGCCCAGGTTTAGCACTGTGTCCATCATGCCGGGCATTGAGAGTGCTGCGCCCGACCTTACAGAGACCAGGAGCGGTACGCCCTCAGCTGAGCCGAACTTCTTGCCTGTCCTCCTCTCTAGCTCCTTCATGTGCTCCCTCACGCTGTCCATCAGGCCCTCGGGGAGGTCGCACTGGTCTATGAGGCCCCATATCCTCTTTATTATCTCGTCCCTGACCTGGGGCGGCGGGTTCCTCCTGAGCTCGCGCTCAAGGGAGTCTATCTCGGCCCTCTTGGCGGCGTAGAAGTCCCTGCAGGCCTCCGTGGTTATTATGAAGCCTGGGGGCACAGGGAGGCCCGTCTGGGTCATCTGGGCCAGCGAGGCCCCCTTGCCCCCGAGGAGCTTCTTGTCGCGCCAGTCGGCCTCCTCGAACCACAGGACGTATTTCCTCTCGGGCATTACCCGCACCTTACCAGGAAACTCCCGGCCCACTATCTTAAAAGCACAACTATTACAACGTGAAAGAGCCGAAGCCAAGGGCCCTGAGGGCGGCTGCGGCCTGGCCTGCCTGAGGCACTGCCACAGCCCTCCCGACCAGGAGCATCATAACGAGGGCTACGACTATGAGGACTATGGCCAGGACTATGGCAATTATTGCCATCCTCCACGAGGTGCCGAATATTATTGGGACCGGCCCTATCATGATGACGCCGCCGGCCTCAACCTTCTGCTGGGATGACTGCTGCCCAAGGGCTGACAGGAGCGTGGCCGCTATTATCACGGCCATGCCTATGAATATCAGGACTACGCCTACCGTTATCCACAGCCCTACACCGGCCATGGCCCCCAGGTAAGCCCTAGGGCCGCGGGTTAATTGCCTTAGGCCTTAGGAAGCTCAGGGTACTTCATGAGCGCCCTGACCTCAGGAGGAACCCTGTCTATCCTTGAGAGCATCCACTGCACGTCCTCCTTGACCTTCCTGAACTTGTCGTCGAGCATCCTCGGTATGCCGTCAATTATCGGGTACCACCTGCCGCAGCTCCTGCAGACGAGGACCCCCTCTATGACGTCCTTGTTGACGCACCCCTTGCAGACGTCAAGGGGGACCTCGCCCGCCGGCTTCCTGAGGAAGTAGCACCTCTCGCGGCACCTCACCTTGGAGGGGTCCACGTTCGCCTTGGACTCCTCAACCTTAAACTCCACTAGGACCAGGTCAGGGCTCTTGCAGACAGGACAGGCCAGGAGCTCGAAGAAGAAGTACCTCAAGCGGCCTTCCCCCCGCAGCTCGACTCGTAAAGCGACAGCACCCTCTTGACGAGGGCCTGCGCCCTCTCCTCGCTCTTGGCCTCAACGGAGACCCTTACTATGGGCTCCGTCCCGCTGGGCCTGACGAGGACCCAGAAGTCGTCACCTATGACCTTGACGCCGTCAATTGTTATCTGCCTGTAGCCCGAGAAGTCCTTCTTGACGGCCTCCACGAGGCAGAGGGCCTGCTCCCTCGTGGCCGGGGCCTTGGCCTTTATGGTGTAGTAGTAGGGGAGGGAGTCCAGCAGGTCGCCAAGCCTTGAGCCAGTGGAGGCCAGCATGTAGAGGGCAAGGGCCGCGGTCATGCCGCCGTCCCTGACCGGGTGGTGGGGGACGTGCATGTACCCCCCGTTGTCCTCGAAGCCGCTTATCGCTCCCCCGTCCCTCAGTATCTTCCTGGCTATCGTGACGCTCCCGACGGGGTTCCATAAGACCTCAACGCCCAGGGGCCTCAGGTACTCCTCAACCACTATGCTGCTCGAGACCGCCGTGTACGTCTTCAGCGGGTAGCCCTTCCACCTCCCGCTCTCCACGACGAACCTCGTCAGGAGGGCGCCGGCCCTGTCGCCCCATATGATCCTGCCCCTCTCGTCTATCAGCATGGCCCTGTCGGCGTCACCGTCGTGGGCCACCCCCATGGCGGCCCCGGCCTCAACCACCAGCCTCTTGGTCAGGCCGAGCGTCTCTTCATTGGGCTCCGGGCTCCTGCCCGGGAAGGTCGGGTCAAGGTTGCAGTTCAACGTTAACGCCTTGGCGCCGAGCTCCCTGAGTATCAGGGGCGTGGTAACGGCCCCCACGCTGTTGGCGCAGTCAACCACGACCCTGAACTCCCTCTTAGCTATCAGGTCAACGTCCACCTGGGACAGCACGGCCCTCACGTAGGTGTCAACTACGGCCTGGCTCACGTCGACGACGTCGTAGACCATCGACCTCCACGGCAGGTTGGTCTCGTGGCCCTTGAAGTAGTAGTCCTCGATCACGGGCTCCTTCTCATGAGGTATCTCAACGCCGTCGGCCTCTATGACCTTTACCCCGTTGTACTCCCTCGGGTTGTGGCTAGCCGTTATCATGACTCCCCCGTCGAAGCCCATGGCCTTGACCGCGTACTGCAGCGTGGGGGTCGGGACGAGGCCAGCGTAGTAGACCTTAACCCCCTCGGCCATGAGGCCGGCCGCCAGGGCCCTGGCGAGCGCGTCACCGCCGGCCCTGACGTCCCTTCCCAGCAACACCCTTGAGCCCTTGCCGAAGTACGCCCCTATGGCGTGACCCATCCTGAGCGCGAAGGTAGGGGTCATCAGTTCCCCAACTATGCCCCTGACTCCGTCTGTGCCGAAGAGCCTGCCCAAGCGGCTTCCCAGCCAGTAATGCGGCCCGTGTTAAAGTTATTTACCTGAGCTACGAGGTCGTCGTGGCCTGCTGGGCGCCCGCCTGGCTCGCCTTGGCCTGCAGCTCCCTCTCTATGTCGCCCAGGGTCGTGTAGCTGAGTATGAGGCCTATGAAGCCCATTATCGCGAAGATCAGGATGAGTACGGCGAGGGATAAGAGGGCCGGTACGCCGCTGGCAGCCGCGTAGCTGAGGAGGCCTCTCAAGTCCACTATCAGGATGAGTACGGCGAAGGATATGACGACCAGCGCGCCGCCTGTCTTCAGGGAGTCCTTCCCGTAGGACGAGCCTACGTCGTAGAGGCCCTTGCCGATCAGTATGTAGCCCGCATCCCCTATGACAGAGGCTATCAATGAGACTATGAAGCCGCCGAACATGAGTAGCGCCTCCCCCGGCAGGGCTATTATAGCGGCTATTATGAGCAGCCAGGCCCCCGTGACGCCTGTCGAGCCCCCTCTCCCGGCCGCCGAGAGCAGGCTGAAGCCCCCGCGGAGCCTCCCGAACGCCATAACTATGAGGACCAGCGAGATCAGGCTTAGGACCACTAGAAGTACTGTCACACCCCCTACAAGCGAGGAGCCTGAGTAGCTGCTCACAGGGGCTGACGTTACGGCCGCATATATGGCCGCCGCCCCCACGAGGGCAAGTATTAAGATGATCACTGGGATCAGTATGAGCAGGAGAACCCCGCTCCTGAGCCTCCTGACGCCCTCCAGCTCGTCCAGCTGGCTCAAGGCTCTCCTTATAAAGATGTTGCTGACCACTTTTAACTCTTAAGGCCATGCCCTTTGCCTGAGCTACGAGGTCGTCGTGGCCTGCTGGGCGCCCGCCTGGCTCGCCTTGGCCTGCAGCTCCCTCTCTATGTCGCCCAGGGCCACGTAGCTGAGTATGAGGCCTATGAAGCTCGTTATCAGGAGGGGTATGGCGACCAGTATGCCGCCGGCCTCCAGGAGGCTGTTCCTGTAGGACGAGCCTACCTCAAAGAGGCCCACGCCGATCAGTATGAAGCCCACGGCCGCTAAGACAAAGGCTATCCACGTGGCTATGAAGCCGCCGAACATGAGTAGCGCCACCCCCAGCAGGGCTATTATAATGGCTATTATGACCAGCCAGGTCCCCGTGACGCCTATTGAGCTTCCTCTCCCGGCCGCTGAGAGCAGGCTGAAGCCCCCGCGGAGCCTCCCGAACGCCATAACTATGAGGACCAGCGAGACCAGGGCCAGGGCCGCTACAAGTATAGCTATGCCCACCGCTGCAAGCGAGGAGCCTAAGTAGCCACCTGCCTGAGTAAAGATGTGCCCAGACGTCACCACGGTGACGTGATAGACGTGATAGAGTGGCGTGACTACTACAAACATCGTCGCCGCCGCCGCGACAGCGAAGATAAAGAGGAGCAGCGGGACCAGTATGAGCAGGAGAACCCCGCTCCTGAGCCTCCTGACGCCCTCCAGCTCGTCCAGCTGCCTCAAGGACTCTCCTTGTGAGGCTGTTGCTGGCCGCTTTTAACTCTTAGGCCATACCCTGACGAGGGAGCCAGGACGGAAGGGGAGCTTGCCGCCCTGGGCGCCGCTGTGGTGTGGGCCTACGCGAGCGTCGCCTACAGGCCCTTCATAGAGCGGCACGGCGCCCTCAGGGTCAACGTCATAAGGGCCCTCTACGCAACCATAGCCTCAGTCATACCGGCTGTAATACTTGGCATACTGACGCCAGCAGCCCTCTGGGCCCTGGCCGGCGGCGCCCTGAGCCTAGGGGCAGGCGACACCATGTACCTGGCCTCCATTGGCCTCGTGGGGGTCTCGGTGGCGGCCCCCGTCTCGTACACCTTCATAATAATGGCTGAGGTCATGGCGTTAGCCATAGGCGAGAGGCCGACGCCTCTCCTCATAGCTGGAGGGGCCCTTGTGGTGTTGGGCGTGACTCTGATAAGCAGGGGGCCGAGGGGGAGGCTCAGGCCAAGGGGCGTCGCCCTGGCCCTCGGGGCCGCCGCGGCCTGGGCCTCGGGCTGGGTGATGATAAGGGTCGCCGACGTAGGCGGCCTCAGCCCTATCTCCGCCGCGTTCCTGAGGGTCAGCGCAGCTGGCCTCATACTTGCCCTCATAGCTGTGGCGAGGGGAGGAGGGCTGACCAAGACGATCACGAGCACGGCCAGGACCAGGCTTCCCATAGTGGCCGCCGCCGACCTAGCCGGGGGCTCTGCGCTCTTCGCCCTGGCCCTTGGCCTCATAGGCGTTGACAGGTCAATGGTGATAGTCGGCTCAATGCCGCTCATGGCCCAGGGCATAGCCTGGGCGACAGGCTCGGAGAGGCCCTCAGCCCTTGAGGTGGCTGGGGCCGTCATGGTGACCCTGGCCGTGGCCCTGGCCTTCACGTGAGGAGGGCGCGCGGACCCCCGCCGCGTTGTCATGGAGCGGCGCGGCCTTGACCCCCGTGGCCCCTCCAGCCCCGGCGCCGCGAACGCCTACGGCCGGGTTAGGTTGCTCCCTTCCGGGCCTGGCCGGGTTAGCCCGGTTAAGGCCGTGGAGGCCGCCCTCCAGCGGCCCCTCGGCCACCGCAGGCCCCGCGGGCCGGGGTATCACCGTGCCGCGGGGACCGCGCCGCCCCATGAGCCCCGCAGCGAGGTTACTGGCCCCCGCCTTACGCCCTCGGGCCCCCTGAAGGGGGGAGGGGTGGCGAGCCCCTCAGCCCTGCCCGCGCGCCCAAATACCAAGCTACAGGGAATGGTTTAAGTCTATCCCGGGCAGGCCTACCGAGGAAAAGGAGGACTTGGGATGCGTATAGTTGAGACGGTGGACCTCCGCAAGGTCTACCCTAACGGCGTCGAGGCGCTGAGGGGCGTCACGCTGTCGCTTGGCCCGAGGATACCGTGTATAATAGGGAGGAACGGGGCCGGTAAGACTACGTTGGTCAGGATACTGTCAACTCAGCTCAGGCCCACCTCTGGGACCGCGAGGGTCATGGGCCTTGACGTCGTGAAGGACAGGGACAGGCTGAGGAAGCTCATATGTAGCGTCCCCCAGGAGGCCAGGCCCATGGGAGTGGCCTCGCCCTACGAGCACGTCGTGATGTACCTGGTGGCCAGGGGGTGGTCCTTCAGCGAGGCCTCCAGGGCCGCCAGGAGGGCCCTGAGGGAGGTGGGCCTCGGCGATTTCATGGACACGGCCACAGACGAGCTCAGCGGCGGCATGAAGAGGAAGGTGTTCGTGGCCATGGCGGTCGCTGCCCAGGCAGAGCTGACGTTCCTCGACGAGCCCACGGCTGGCCTAGACCCCGTCTCAAGGCTTGAGACGTGGGGCCTCATAAGGGAGCTTAAGTCGAACATAGTGCTCACGACCCACGACATGGAGGAGGCCGGGGCGCTCTGCGACTACATAGTCCTCCTGGACTCAGGAAGGGTCGTGGCCGAGGGCACCTATGAGCAGCTCATGGCGCCCCTGAAGGGCAAGGTCAGGGTTGAGGGATACGGCGACCTAATGGTCGGCAGGCTAAGGGTCTCGTACATGAGGCCTGAGGAGGCCAAGGCGCTCCTTGACGAGGGCCTCAAGGTGACCATAAGGCCCGTGAGCCTTGACGACGTCTTCATAGTGAACGGCCTGATACCGCCAAGCGAGGAGGAGGGAGGTGAGAGAGATGAGGGTTAAGTTCAGCCCCAGGTTCGTGGCCACCTTCGCCTGGTTCTACGGCTGGTCCTCGGTGAAGAGGGGGCCGGCCTGGGTGCTCTCATATTTGGCGTGGCCCCTGGCCACGCTCTTCATGATATACATGGTGAGCAGGGGGAGGCTCGTCGACTACGCCCTGCTGGGGGGAGTAATATCGACGGCCACGAGCAACGCTCTCTCCGCCCTCGGGGACACAGCCTTCTTCAGGCTTGAGCTGAAGCTCCAGGACCTCCTCGTGGCGGCCGACGTGAGCCCGCTGGAGTACATAGCTGGCGTAGGCCTCGGCAACCTCATCTACTCCTTCCCAGGCCTCGTACTCTTCATAGCGCTCCTGGCGGCCCTGAGGATAGTCACGACCGCCGCCCAGTGGGCCCTCCTGGCCCTAGTGCTCCTGGTCCTCGTCATGGGCGCCTCAGGCCTCGCCTACCTCGGGGGGAGCAGGCTGAGCCACATGAGGAACTCCTGGGCCCTCGCCAGCTTCATCTCGATATTCCTGACCATGATACCCCCCACCTACTACCCGTACACGTTCCTGCCCAGGCCGGCCCTGTACGCCCTTATGATATCCCCAGCCACGCCGGCCGCCGTGCTCCTGCAGAGGCTCGTCTTCGACGGCGCCCTTGACGTCCCCCTGCTAGCCCTGTTTATATTTGAGAACCTGGCCTACGCCTTCCTGGGCCTGGCCCTAGGCAGGTGGGAGGGGTGACCAAGTGGAAGCTTAGGTGCACAGAGTGCGGTAGGGAGTGGCACATGGAGACAGGCATGGACCTGAGCAAGCTCAAGGACGGCAGGATCTACCACTACTGCCCCTACTGTAAGAGGAACACGTTCCACGTGATCCTTGGCAGGGAGGACTGAGCTTACTCCGCAGGCGGCCTGTAGCGCCTCCCCGGCGACTGGGCCAGCAGCTGCTCAACCTCTGTTATCAGGGACTCCAGCTGGACGACCTCCTGCTCGCCCTGCCTCCACCTCCTCCTGACGCTGACGGTCCTCGTTGAGGCCTCCCTCTCGCCGACCACCGCTATTATGGGGACCCAGGCCTTCCCGGCAGACCTTATCCTCGCCCCAAGGCTCTTCGTGGGCGGGTCCAGGTAGGCCCTCGCCCCTATTGCCAACAGCTCAGAGAGCACCTCCTCGGCGTACTGGGCCTGCTGCTCCTTGACTGGGACTACGGCCACCTGCAGGGGCGCCATCCAGAACGGGATCGACGGGGTCCTGCCTGCCTCGGCCTCCCTGAGGCCAGCGTCTATGGCCGATGAGGCTATCAGCCTGAGGGGGCCGAGGCACGTGAACTCGTTCCCCCTCACCGAGCCGCGGGCGGCCAGGACGGCGGCCCCCTTCGACCTGCTTAGGTAGGCGGCGAGCCTGACGGAGTACTTAACGTCGTAGGCTATCGAGAGCCCCCTCTCATCAGAGGCCTCAATCCACGTCACGTTCTTCACCATCTCCTCCGAGACCTCTGAGAGCAGCTTGACCAGCTGCTCCTCGCCCACGTCGCCTGCCCTCACAATTAAGTCGGCCCCAGGGATCGGCGACCTCAGCCTGACTGAGCCCTCGGAGAGGTACCTGGCGGAGTCAAGGCAGGACCTAAGTATTGAGGTCAGGCCCGAGAGCCCGTAGATCTCGGCCGGCCCGCCAGAGGTCGTCTCGGGGCTCAGGTCGCCAAGCCTCTCCGCCGCCCAGCTTGCCAGGGAGCCTATCATGATTTCCCCAGGGGGCGTCAGCCCGCCGCTGGTGAGCCCCAGCTTCTCCATGGCTCCAAGGGCCTCGTTGTCCCAGGGGTTCCCAGGCTCGAGCTCCTTCGGCATGAGGCCTGAGTCGAGGGCCTCCTTGAGGCTCAGCCTCCTCCCATCCGATATGAACCAGGGCCCTCCCTGGGCAGTTATAGTCCTCGAGAGCTCGCAGGCCGGGTGGCCGGGGCACGTTATGGTGAACCCCTTGTACCAGCCGAAGGGCGCCCTCGCCGTCTCGAAGCCCATGGACTTCAGCTCCTCCTCAACCCTCCTCAGTATGGCGGCCGCCTGCTCAGGCGGCGCCAGGCTCGGCGACAGGTGAGCGAAGGGGTAGACCACCGCGCACTTGACGCCTGACCTCCTCGCGTGCTCAGCTATCTCGAGGGCCGCCTGAGGGGCGAGGTCAAGGGCGTCGCCCTCCTCAACGCTTATGAAGCCCACGACGCAGTCCTTTCCCTCAAACTTAGAGGGAGGGTCAGGGGGGTTCTCAATGGCCTCCTCCACTGCCCAGAACTTGACCTCGCTCACGTGTACCAGGAGCAGCCTCAAGGTGCGCCCTGGGGCCAAGGGCTGAGGGGAAGTTAAAAGCTACGGGCCTGGCCTGACGTCAGGCCTTATGAGGATCGGGAGGAAGGCAGAGGGTAGGCGTGCCGTCGACCTACGCCAGCGCGTTGTTAACCGGGGAGTTAACAAGCCTTGAGGTCCTAGGGACTGGCCCCTGGGTCACCTGGTCAACCAGTGATGCCCTCCACTTGGTCACTTATTAACGTCCCACGATACCCTACAGGAGGCGAGGCTTCGTGCTCTCAAAGAACCCCCTCGAGCCCCAGAGGGAGCTCGCCTCGGCTGAGGACGCCGCCCAGGCGCTTAGGCTGGCCATAATTGCTGAGCTTGACGCGATAAACCTCTACAAGCAGCTGGCGACGGCCGTTAAGGACGACAGGGTCAGGAGGGTCCTAGAGGACGTAACTAACGAGGAGAGGACCCACTTCGGCGAGTTCCTCTCGCTGCTCAAAGAGCTTGACCCACAGCAGGCTAAGGAGCTTGAGGCCGGGGCCAAGGAGGTGGCCGAGCTGCTGGGCCAGAGGCCATCTGACCCAGGCGAACAGGCTAAGGCGCAGCAGACGCCTGACCTCAAGGGGGTCCCTGACGCCTTCCTGCGGGCCCTTCAAGATGCCAGGAGGCTGAGGGCCGTCATCCCACTCGTTAGCCTCGGGCCAGGCGCCATAGCTGCGCCGAGGGGCTCGGTGACTGACGACGACGTGGTGAGGTCCTCAGCTGACGTGATCCCCCTGGCCAGGCTAAGCGTCGACTTCTCAGTGCCCCAGGAGGAGCTTGAGTACTACGGGAGGCTGGGCGTGCCCGCCGCGCCCTCGTCGGCCCTCAGGGCGGCGACGAGGCTTGGGCTGGCGGAGGACTCGCTGATATTCTCAGCCCTCTCGTCGGCGGCCCAGGTCAAGGCCTCAGGCGACTGGTCAGGCCCCGGCTCCTTCACGAGGCTCCTCTCGCAGGCCCTCGCCAAGCTGAGCTCGCAGGGCCCGTTCGCCCTGGCCCTGAGCCCCGCCGACAGGGCCTACCTGGCCTCAGTCATAGACCAGGCAGGCGTTGACGAGCTTCAGAGGGCCTCAAGGCTCGTTGACAAGGTGGTGGTGAGCGGGGGAGCGCCAAGCGGGTCAGCCCTCCTCCTCAGCTACTCACCCGACTGCGTTGACCTAGTCGTTGGCACCGACGGACAGGTCGACTACCTGGGCCTCCAGGGAGGGGAGCACAGGTTCACGGCGTGGGAGACGCTGGCCGTCAGGGCCAAGGCGCCGTCCTGCGTAGCCCTCATAGCGAGGGCCTAGGGATAGATATGGCCAGGGCCTGCCTGCCATCCCCGCTGAACAGAATTACCTCGTCGCCGTCGATGACGGCGTAGCCTACCTCGTTAAAGGGCCTTGAGGGGGACGGAAGGCTGAGGGAGCCGGCGAAGGCCACCCTGAAGCGCCTCGAGTAGCCCACGGCGTGGGCGTGCCCAGCCACCACGAGGGCGTCCCTCCTTGAGAGCCTGGCCGCGTAGAAGCCCAGCACGAGCCCCCTGCTGATCCTCCTCCCCACCCTCGCCAGGAGCTTGGTGAAGCCCTCGCTGCCCAGGTTTGCGCTGTGGCCGTGAACTAGCACCAGGCCCCTGCGGGGCTCGTAGCTCTCAAGGCCCCCTATGCCCATCCTCTCCTCGTTGTCGCCCCTGACCAGGGTCACCCTCCCCGCTGACCTGCCCACGAGGCCCATGAGGTCGGCAAGCCGCCCACGTTCATCAACGGCGTCCCCCAGCAGGACCACCTCGTCGTAGTCGCCTGAGAGCGCGAGCTCAAGCACGTCAAGGCGCGTGGCGGGGTAGTGAACGTCGGGCAGGACTAGGATCCTCATGGCCTCAACCTCACACGTAGTCGAGGTACCTTGAGTACCTGGTCGACATGACCTTCTCGCCCTCGGAGTCGACAAGCCAGGCCAGCCAGGTGACCTCTATTGGGCGGAGGCCCAGCACTGGTGAGGCCTCCTCAACGAACCTTATGAACTCCATGTCGCGGGTCGGCACGCTGACCCCTGCCTCGCCCCCCAGCCTCGCCAGGAACGCCTTGACGACCCTGTCGGGCATAGTGGTGTCCACGCCCCCCATCATCCTGAGGTACTGGTACGTAACTAAGCCGACCCCCTTCACTGAGCCCACGGGGTCTGACCTCCAGCCCTCAAGCCTTGACGAGGAGGCCCAAGCCCTGAGCCTTGACCTGTCGTCGGGGCCTGGGAACCTCAGGAGCGCCCTCGCGATCCCTTGGGCCGCCTCCCAGGCCCTCCTGTTCCTCCAGTACCTCATGAGTCTGTCAACGTCAAGCCTGGCCAGGTCCTCAAGGCCCCTCAGGGCGCCCGGGTCCACCAGTTCCTCCTTTATGGCCGCCACCTTCGGGACCACGGCCGTGAAGTAGCTGAGGCCGGTTGAGGTGAGGGCCGCGTCTATCACCATGAGGGCCGCCGAGCCTCCCCACCTCATGCTGTTCAGGCACCTCTCCGTGAAGGTCCTCAGGTGGGGCGCCCGCGAGGAGACCTCCCTGAGCCTCCTGCCCAGCCGCCTGAGGTTCTCGTCAGCCAAGGCTGAGCCGCCCTGAGATAAGGAGGACGCTCAGGCCCACGGCTATAGAGGCCGCCAGGTAGTCAAGCCATGGGGCGGTGACGGCGACCTGGCCAAGTAGGTAGCCTGCCACTGCGAGGACCGCGTTCCAGGGCAGCGAGCCGACGAAGGTGGCCATGAGGAACCTGGCAAGGCCCATCCTGAAGATGCCAGCCGGCAGCGATATGTATGACCTCAGGGCCGGCGTGACCCTGCCGATGAGGACTATGAGGGTGCCGCGCCTCGCGAACAGGGCCTCAGCCTCTGAGAGCTTCCTCTGGCTAAGCCCCACGGCTGAGGCGTACCTGTAGGCCGCGGGCCTGCCGCCTAGGAGGCCCACGTAGTAGAGGGCCGTGGAGCCCGCCAGGTTGCCCACTGTTGAGGCAAGGGTCACGGCGGCCAGGCCCACGGGGGACCTGTAGTAGGCCCCCGCCAGGGGGACCACGACCTCGCTCGGTATGGGTATGGCCGCGCTCTCGGCAGTCATGAGGCCCGTCACGGCGGCCAGGCCGGCCTTGCCTATGGCCCTTGAGCCCACGCTTATAGCGTAGTACGTCAGGGAGCCGCCGAGCCCGAGGGCCCTGTAGGCAGTGATGGCTAGGCCTATGGCGAGGAGCACCAGCCCCAGGGCCGTCGTTGCCCTCACGTTGGCACCTCCTCAGGGGCTAACTGAAGGACAAAAAAGCCTAGCTGAAGGACGCGTCACTGAACGACTATCTTCCTGACGAGCTGGCACTTCCTGGCAAGCTGGAGGACTGGGACCCCCTTGGGGACCACCAGCTCGTTCACGACCTTTATCGACCTGACCTTGGAGTTCAGGGTCTCCCAGTCCACGTCAGGCGCGAACACGAGCCTCTTTATGTTAGAGAAGACTATCGGCCTCTCAGCCGCCTGGAGGTCCGCCTTGGTCACCGTCAGCTCGTCTATGTCGCTTATCAGGTCGAAGTCTGCCACGGCGCCCACCACCGTCTTCATGGCGGCCGCCTGGGCCTCCTTGATCTTGTCGATTATCCTAGACAGGGCGCTTGAGACCCTCTGGCCCACGTCCTTGGAGGCCTCGAGGGTGACGAGCAGGTTGCTCATGGCCATGTTCATAAGGTCGCCCACCGTGACCCCCAGCTCCTTGGCAGTCCTGCTGAACCTCTCGTAGAGATCGGGGTCGAGGCCCCTTATGGTGTAGACCTTCCCCTTCTCCTCCTTCTCCTGACCCCCTCCGCCTTCCTGCGCGCTCAATCTGACACACCTGTATTTCAGAGAATACAGAGAAGACTTATAAGCCTTGCTTTCTTAAATTTTCTTCCAAATATTAATTAAGTTTAATCTAAGCTGTAATTATTTTAAGCTACTTTCTCTACATTAAGAAAAATGGTGAGTCTGCTGCGCAGCCCGCGCGAGGGCCCTCAGAACCCCTAAGCAAAGGATCAAGAGTTATAGGAGCCCCAGAGGAAAGCGTAAACTGGCCGCCGTGAGGAGAGGTTTCGGGGCCGAATGGTGAGGAGGGCTAGATTGCCTGAGCGGTCTACCTCATCAACTTCTTGAGCTCCTCGGCCGCCTCCTTGACCGCCGTCACTGAGTCGGGGTTCTCCAGGACAGGCGTCTGCTCAACCTGTCTCCCGAGCACTGCGTCCCTCACTATCCTCCTCATTATCTTGCCGCTCCTGGTCCTCGGCAGGTCCCTGACCGGCACCACCGCCTCTGGCTCGAAGGGCTTGCCGAGCCTCTGGGCCACCATCTCCTTCACCTGCCTTACCTGCTCAGGCCCCAGGGACCTGCCGGGCTTAGGTATGGCGAAGCACACTATCACCTCGCCCTTGACCGGGTGCGGGTAGCCTATGCAGGCGCTCTCCGCCACGTCTGGGTGGCTGTTGATGATCGTCTCCACCTCAGCTGGCCCTATCCTCTTGCCTGCCACCTTGATCACGTCATCAGCCCTGCCCAGTATGTACCAGAAGCCGTCCTCGTCTATCAGGGCGTAGTCGCCGTGGTACCAGACGCCCGGGAACCTGCTCCAGTAGGTCTCAATGTACCTCTCCGGGTCCTTCCAGAGCCCCCTCGTCATGCTCGGGGCAGGCTTCTTAGCTACCAGGTAGCCCGGCCTCCCCCTGACGGGCCTGCCGTCGTCGTCAAATACGTCCACGTCCATGCCGAGGCCTGGCCCCCAGAGGGTCGAGGGCTTGAGGGGGACCACGGGGCTGGGCAGGACGAAGCAGCCCATTATCTCCGTGCCGCCGCTCAGGTTTATCATAGGCCTCCTCTCCTGGCCTACGTCCCTGACCACCCACATCCACGTGTCCTCATCTATGGGCTCACCAGTGTTGCCGAAGGCCCTGAGGCTGGAGAGGTCATGGGACTCGTAGGCCTCCCTGCCGAGGGACTTCAGGAGCCTCGCGGCGGTGGCGGCGAAGCCAAGGTGTGTGACCCTGAACCTCTCTATGGTGGCCCAGACCCTGTCCTTGGCAGGGTAGTCGAGGGCGCCCTCTATGGAGAGGTGAGAGGCCCCGAGGGCCTGGGAGCCGACGATCATCCAGGGCCCCATCATCCAGCCCAGGTCCGTTATCCACCAGAGGACGTCATTCCTCTTGGTCCAGCCGGGCTTTATGTCGAGGTTGAAGTAGTGCTCCTTCGTGGGCTGAAGCAACATGCCGGCGTGGCTTATGACCGCCCCCTTAGGCCTTCCAGTTGTGCCGCTGGTGAACATGAGGATGGCCGGGTCCTCCGCCTCGGTCTCGACGGGCTCAAAGCTGGGCCTCTTGGACGCTATAGCACTGTCATACCACAGGTCCCTCTCGTCGTCCCACGGCACATCTATGCCCATCCTCCTCACTACTACCTGTTTCGCTCTGAGGCCTGAGAGCCTTACGGCCTCGTCGGAGCTTGGCTTGAGGGCCACTACCTTCCCTTTCCTGTAGTAGCCGTCAACGGTGACAACGACCTTGGCCTCGCCCAGCCTCAGCCTCTCAGCCACGGCCTCTGGCGCGAAGCCGCTGAATATGGGGGCCGCTATGGCGCCGACCCTCATAGCTGACAGCATAGCCACGGCAGTCTCGGGCATTATCGGCGCGTAGATAGCGACTACGTCGCCCCTGCCGACCCCCAGCTCCACGAGCAGGTTCGAGAACCTGTTAACCTGGTCAAGCATCTCGTTATAGGTCAGCTGAACGACCTTGCCGTCCTCGCCAACCCACGTCATAGCGACCTTGCCTCCAAGGCCCCTCTTGACGACCCTGTCAAGGACGTTGTAGGCCACGTTTATCCTGCCGCCCACGTACCACCTGGTCCACTCGACGCCCCTTGAGGAGTCGTAGACCTCCCTCGGCTCCTTAAACCACTCCAGCTCAAGCCACTCGGGCAGGTTGCCCCAGAACCACTTGATGTCCTCTGTGCTCCTCCTTACCAGGTCAGCGTACGTCTTGAAGCCGTGGCCCTCCATGAAGCCCGTCACGTTAGCGTCATTAACAACGTCCCTTGGCGGGGTCCAGACGTACTTCATCGGTTGCACCAAGTTATGTATGCAGGCCTATGCGCAGCTTAAATTTCCAGACCTTCTGCCCGCCTGGACGGGTCGGACCCGTTGCCTAGAAGGGTAGGCATAATTGGCGTCGGCTGGTACGGCTTCAGGCCCTCGACCCCTGAGGTCCACTTCCAGGGAATGATGTTTGAGTCCTCCCACAGGGCCTACGCGGACGCCAACGTTGACCCAAGGAAGGACGTCGACGTCTTCGTCGACTGCCAGGAGGACCTGTGGGAGGGGATAGCGATAACCGACGAGTTCGCTCCTGAGCCCATAGGCGGTACCCTCAGGCCGACCTTCACGGTGCCTGGGGACGGCCTGCTTGGGGTGGCCCACGCCTACATGTTGATAAGGTCAGGGCTGGCTGACGTCGTGGCTGTCGAGGCCCATGGGAAGCCGAGCGAGATAAGGACCCTCCAGGACGTCTACTACATGGCCTTCGACCCCCTCCACGTGAGGCCTTTGCCTACTGGCAACCCCTTCTTCCTGGCAGGCCTTGACGCCCAGGCCTACATGCAGAGGACCGGGGCCTCAAGGGAGCACCTGGCCCTCGTCTCAGTTAAGAACAGGACCAACGGGCTGAAGAACGAAAGGGCCCCCTACTCGGCCAGGCTCACGGTTGACGATGTCCTCAGCGCCCCCTACGCCGTCTACCCCCTGACCAGGTACGACATAGCTGGCTTCTCGGACGCCTCCGTGACGGTCGTCCTGGCCTCGGAGGAGGCAGCTAAGAGGTTCACAGACAAGGTGGTCTGGCTTGACGGTATAGGCTTCTCAACAGAGACCGGCTCAGGCGCCGTTGAGTGGCACGCATGGGGGCGCATGCTCTCCATGAGGGACGCCGCCCTCATGGCCTACAAGCTGGCAGGCCTCGCTGGCAGCCCCTCCGAGAGCTTTGACCTAGCTGAGGTCGAGGACAGGTTCAGCTTCATGGAGCTGCTCTCCCTCGAGGAGCTGATGCTGGCTAAGGAGGGGGAGGCCCACAGGCTGCTCGAGCAGGGCCACTTCAACCTAGGCGGCCCTCTCCCCGTGAACCCGAGCGGCGGGTCGCTGGCCATGGGGGTCCAGCTTGAGGCCACTGGGCTGGCCAGGCTCCTGGAGGCGGTGCTCCAGCTGAGGGGCGAGGCGGGGCCTCACCAGGTCAAGGGGGCCAGGAAGGCGGTAGTGGCAACGTGGAGGGGGGTGCCAACTTACACGAGCGCGGTCGCAGTTCTGTCGGCAGGGTGAGGTGATGGGAATGGTCACGAACCTGTTCGTTAAGGACCGGGTCGCGATAGTCGGGGCCGGGATAACGACTTTCATGAGGAGGGCCCTTGAGACGCCGAGGGAGCTGGCCTGGGAGGCCGCCAGGATGGCGCTGGACCAGGCGGGGCTCACGTTAAAGGACGTAGACTGTGTTGTAATAGGCTCAGCGCCTGACACCTTCGACGGGGTGCACCTCAAGGGAGAGTACCTGGCCGACGGCTCAGGCGCCATCAGGAAGCCAATGACGAGGGTCTACGTAGGAGGGGGCACGGGGGTCTTCGTGCCGGTCTCCGCCTGGTGGCACGTGGCCAGCGGCCTCTGCAAGACCGTGTTAGCCGTAGGCGAGGAGAAGATGAGCCCAGCCCACCCGCACCCCCAGTACGTCTTCAGGTACATATGGGACCCGATAATCCACAGGCCCCTTGAGCCGAACCTCATATGGATATTCGCCATGGAGATGAGGAGGTATATGGCCAAGTGCGGCGCCAAGAAGGAGGACATAGCCTTGGTCAGCGTCAAGAACAAGAGGAACGCCCTTGACAACCCGGCCGCCCAGGTAGCGGCCAACATAACTGTTGACGACGTCCTGAAGAGCGAGGTGCTGGTCTGGCCTGTGCAGGAGCTTGACGTATCGCCCGTAACAGACGGCGCCGCGGCCCTCGTTATAACAAGCGAGAACGTGGCCAGGCAGGTGACGGACTCGCCGGTGTGGATAGAGGGGGTGGGGTTCACCCTGGACAACCAGCACTGGGAGAACAGGGAGCTGGCCTTCCCGAGGTACCTCAACTACGCCGCCAGGATGGCATACAGGATGGCCGGCATAGAGAGGCCCTGGAAGGAGATAGACGTGGCCGAGCCCTACGACCCGTTTGACTACAAGGAGCTCCATCACATAGAGGGCCTGATGCTGGCCAGGCCCTGCGAGGCCTGGAAGCTGCTCAAGGAGGGCTACTTCAACAGGGACGGCGAGCTGCCGACGAGCCCGAGCGGCGGCCTGCTGGGCGTCGGGAACCCCATAGCGGCGGCCGGCGTGATGAAGGTTGCCGAGCTGTTCTGGCAGCTGCGCTACGAGGCTGGGAAGAGGCAGGTCAAGAGGCCTGTCCACAGGGCTGTGGCCAACGCCTGGGGTGACCTCATGCAGGCCGGCACCGTTATAGTTCTTGGGAATTAGGGGGTGGGAGCGTGAGCGTGACCAAGCTTCCCGGGACGAAGCTCGGCTCGAAGGAGATGTACTCCCTGCCCGGCCTGGTGGAGAGCGCCCCGCAGGCCAAGTACGACTTCTCTGCTGGGCCCACGATATCGAGGTTCCTGCAGGGCCTGAAGGAGGGCAAGATACTGGGCAGAAAATGCCCTAGGTGCGGCAGGATATACGTGCCGCCGAGGGACTACTGCGAGTACTGCCACGTGGCCCTGACGGACTGGGTCGAGGTGCCCGACACCGGCACGGTGCACACGGCTGTCGTGAGCTACATATCGGTGAGGAGGGAGAGGCTTGAGAAGCCTGAGATAATAGGCGTCATAAGGCTTGACGTGCCTGGCTACCCGCCCAACGGCTACGAGTTCGCGGGCCTCTTCCACAGGCTGTGCGTGCCACCTGAGGAGGCCATGAGCGACGAGGTGATAGGCATGAAGGTGAGGGCCAGGTGGAAGCCGAAGGAGCAGAGGACGGGGTCAATCCTTGACATAGAGTGCTTCGAGCCTGTGAGGTGAGGGATATGAGCTGGAATAAGCACGGGAGGCTCCACGATATAATTACCTGGCCTGAGAGGGAGGAAGTTGACAAGTACATATACACGCCGGGCCTACACGGCCTTGAGCTTGCGAAGGCGCTGATGGACGGCAGGATACTGGGAATGAGGTGCAGCGACGGCAAGGTCTACGTGCCGCCTAAGACCTTCTGTCCTGACTACAGTCAGGGCGAGCTCGTTGAGGTCAAGGGGCCCTGGAGGCTGCAACACTACACAGTGGTCTACGAGGACCTCTACGGCAACAGGCTTGAGAAGCCCATAGTGGTGGGTGTCATAAAGCCCGATGACGCCGACTTGGGAATGATACACATCGTGAACGTTGACCCCTCAGCCGTGAGGCAAGGGATGACGCTGCGGCCTGTCTTCAGGCCCAAGGAGCAGAGGAAGGGCACGATACTTGACATAGAGTACTTCGAGCCCGCTTAGCCCCCTTAGGCCCCGAAGTTCTTTTCTTGAGCTTTGTACCACTCGAGGGCCTTCTTTAGCTCCTCCCTGCTGAACTCGGGCCAGAGCAGGTCGGTGAAGTAGAGCTCGGCGTAGGTGGTCTGGAGCGGGAAGAAGCCGCTGAGCCTCCTCATGCCGCCAGTCCTTATGACCAGGTCTATGGGCGGCACGCCAGCGATTAATGATGGAGCCCCCATCCCGAGGCCTATCATCCGCCTCTCCCACTCCCCGCTGTAGCATATCCCTAGGTGAAGCGAGCCCCCGCTGTAGCTGGCCGTCTCGGCCTCAAGGGCCATGGCCTCCTCCCTGGCGGCCTCCGAGACAATGTTAAGGTCGCCAACTACCTTGACCCTTATCCTCTCGCCGTTAACCACCTCGTCCTTACGGAGGTCCCTGAGCCCGTTGACCAGGAGCTCGTCAAGGACAGCCCTCTCCATAGGCAACCTCCTGGTGCAGTTCTCATAGCTCAGCACGTAGATGACGGCGCGCCTTACCCCCTCCTCTATTACCCACCTGAGGGCCTGCCTGAGCCTCTCGTAGCCCTCCCTGTAGGCCTGAAGGTAGGTTAGGCCGTACTTCCTCGCGAACCTCCTGTTGCCGTCAGGTATTATGCCTATGGCATTTGGTAGCGTCTTCTAAGCCCCTAAGTAAAGCGAGCTGAAAGGATTTTTAAAAGGATTGCTCCAAGAGCTGGCCTCCTCCCCGCCCTAAAGGTGGGGAGGTTCCCCCCATCTGTTCGGGTTTACATCTGTCACCTGGGGGGCAGTCGGGGAGGCCAGAGATCCCCCCATCTTGCTGAGCGCCCTCCCCTCAATGTTAAGCACGGCTATGCTGTCCCTGTCGGCCTCAAGGCCGCACCTTGGGCACCTGAGCCTGCGGTGCCCTACTTCTACGAGCTCAGCGCCGCACCTTGGACACGTTGTGGAGGTGCCAGCGGGTTCAACAACAAATAATGGTACTCCGTTCTTCTCGGCCTGCCAGTCAATCCAGAACGCCAGCCTCCTGTAGCCGAGCGCTATCAGGGCAGTCCTGTGGTCCTTTGGGAGCTTTCTAAGGCTCTCCACCAGCCCCGTGAGGTCCTCCCTGGCGACAGCCAGCTGGCTTTGCTTTGCCAGTGATATAATCATGTGGGACGTCCTCCTGGCCCAGTCCTCTATGATGTTCCTTGCCTTCCTGTGGAAGTGCCTTATTCTCCTCCTTACGCCTCCCCTCCTTAGCCAGGCCCTGTACTTTGGCGAGGAGTACTTCCCCTGAAGCCTTTCAGCAAGCCTCCTGTAGCGCAGGGCCCTCTCAACTGGCGTCTCAATTCTCTGTTCAACGCCTGAGTTA
>Ga0081474_124108_pt1 | contig 31240 bp, 29 predicted proteins | sample OneHunmetagenome_2_FD_70978 | JGI IMG/M metagenome (GOLD analysis project Ga0081474, IMG submission 70978) | Ferrous microbial mat communities from One Hundred Spring Plain, Yellowstone National Park, USA v2 (version 2) | ecosystem: Environmental > Aquatic > Non-marine Saline and Alkaline >... | reverse complement strand
CACGCCTCCAGCAGGTTTGCGTAGTCCAACCCGAACGTCTCGGCCGCGTTCCTCACGCTGGCCCTCCCACCTACCAGGACCGTGAGGACTAGCGCCAACCCGACCTTCCTGCTCCTCCCCTTCCTCCTGACCACGCCCAGAACCTGGTTGACCGCCTTGACCAGCCTCTCCCTAGCGAGTTCGATCGATCCCTTTCCGTTCAGTATCTTTTCAGCAGGACGACGTCGAAAACTAAAACTTCTCGCTAATACCGACTTCTTGGTATTACCTCCCTAAGATTCCCATAACTGCTGTTCATTAATAACCTTTTTGATTTCGCTAATTTATGGCGGGCTACACCTATTAAAAATGTTCATTGTGAAGTCAAGGAATTATAATGGTAGATCGTGAGATTTGGTGTCAGTGACCTCAATTGAGTAAAAATTTTTCATGTATAAGGGGATCCTAGATATATTGTTTCTAGAGAAGCAAGGAATGATAAATATCCGATTTCGATATTTTAAGCTAAGTCATAGAGCGTCTGTTTAAAGGATCGTGAATTACGTCTCTAGCATTTCCGCATGGAAGTTCTAAACAAAACAGCAGTTATTAGATTTCGCCTTGACTTCAAGGCTACACTTAACGAGAAATCCCATAACTGCTGTAAACAAAAAATGTTTTACAGTTAACTCCGCAAATCACGGGTTCAACGCATTGCAGTCTCGTCAAAAAAGCTGGACGCTCACTGAACGAGACTCCACAGCACTACACTTACACTGTTCATGGCCATGCCCAGGGCGGCGAACTCTGGGGGGAGATAGATCCCAGTGAAAGGATAGAGGACCCCAGCAGCTATTGGGACGAGTATGGCGTTGTAGGTCAGGGCCCAGGCAACGTTCTCTTTTACCTTCCTCAACGTCCTTCTGGACTGCTTGATGAGAACCAGGAGGGACTGTAGGTTAGGAACTATTACGTCACCGGCGTACTTGGCTATGTCCGTCCCCGTGGACACGGCCACCCCGACATCAGCTTCCCTCATGGCCTGGGCGTCGTTCACACCGTCTCCAACGAACATGACTCCCTCCCCCTTCAGCTCCCTCACCAGCTCAACCTTCTGATCCGGGGAAAGCCCCTTGTACACCTTCACTCCCAACTCCTCACCCACCCTGTCAGCAAGGGAGCTCGAGTCCCCTGTGGCTATGACTACCTTATATCTCATCTCCTTGAGCCTCTCGACCAACTCCCTGGCCTCGTCCTTGATCTCGTCCTCCAGCCAAACCTCTCCAGCCACCTTCCAGTCCACGCATATGGCCAGATCTCCCTTGAAGTCACCTTCACAGTTCTTCTTCACCAACTCCCTGTTCCCCACCAGTACTTCCCTCCCGTCAACCTTTCCGTAAACTCCTCCCTCAAGCTCCGTGAAGTGCTTAACCTGAAGGTCGGAGTTGCCGAACCTGAGGAGGGCCTTGGCCACAGGGTGATTGCTAAACCTCTCGAGGGCCAGTGCCATCCTCATGGCTCCAGGCTCCCTCTCCTCCACCTTCAGTACCCTCATCTCTCCCTTGGTTACGGTACCGGTCTTATCGAAGATCACTGTCTTCACTAGCTTGAGCCTCTCCAGACTCTCTCCGTTCCTGACCACTATCCCCCTCCTCACGAGCCTCCTTATACCCACCATTATCGCCATGGGTGTGGCTAGACCGAAACCGCAGGGACACGCTGAGGCCAGCACGGCGATGGAGATAGCCAGGGAGAAGGCAAGGGAGTAGTGAAGGATCCCGTACCAGACCAGGAAGGTAAACAGTGATATCGCGACGATGCTTGGAACAAACAGGGACGATATCCTGTCGACCAGTGACTGGATGGGTAACCTCACGGTCTCAGCCTCCTTAACTGCCTCCACCAACTGCGAGAGGTAAGTCCTCTCACCGCTCCTGGTCACGTGGACCTTGAGGAATCCTGACACCAGGGTCGAGCCACCTATCACCGGCTCTCCCACACTCTTCCTCACTGGCATCACTTCCCCGCTGTAGATGGACTCTTCCACATAACCCTCACCCTCCTTCACCACGCCGTCTGCCGGGATGACCTCACCCGACCTCACTACAGCTACGTCACCGGGCTTGAGTTCCCTGGAGTCTACAGTCCTTCCGTCCTCGGTTTGGGCCATCACCGATTGGAGCCTCACCACGTCGTTACTCGTCCTCTCCTTAATGTATGCCTCCATGGTCTTGCCGGCAAGGATGAACGTGACCAAGGCTGAAGAAGCGTCAAAGAAGTATCCCTCGTGGAGGTAGAGGAGAGAGAGGAGACTGTAGAACCATCCCACAAGGGAGGAAAGTGAGACCAAGACGTCCATGTTGGTCGTGTGATTCCTCAGTGCCCTCACAGTTCCCAAATGAAACCTGAGTCCTGAGTAGAAGATCACCGGTGCTGACACTACAGCTTGAAGGAACGGGACTGGAAGTAGCGTGAACGGTGTGAGGACTGAGCCAACCAGGAGCTTGACCAAGAGGTCATGGAAGTCTCTCCTCCCTCTGACCTCCTGTTTAGATAACTCAACCCTGTACCCCCTCTCCCTCAACCTCTCCAGAACGGTCTGTGGAGAGGTGGAAAGGGGGTTTATCTCGACCAAGAGCGTACCGGAACTGGGGTTGACCTTGGCGTAAATCACCCCTTCCAATCCCTCAAGGAACTCCGTGAGTGCCCCCGCCTCCTCCTCGCTCAAGTGAACCTTGGCGGTGAACTTCTGCGTCACGACGTCGTAACCTGCCCTCCTCACGGCCTGCACTACATCCTTGAGTCTACCTCCCTCCAGAGTAACACGTGCACTTCCAGAGGCCAAGTTCACCTTGGCGTCCTTGACTCCGCTCACCGAGGAGATGGCCTTCGTCACCGTGACCTCGCAGGTGGCACAGTGCATGCCCACCACCTTCAGCTCCTGGTCCATCCTCAGCTTCTGTGCAACGTTTCTCTCACGATCCATAAGGATCTTCTGTGGAAACTGCATTAAATACCCATTGTTTACAAAGTAAAACATGGAGTAAGACACGTGTCTGGAAAATCTTTTTTGTGAAATACAACAACTACTCCTATGTCAAATGTAAATGAACTTACGGCCTTAGAATACAAGGTGTTACGGATGTTGAGAGAAGATTCCAGGAGGAGCGCGAGCTAGCAGAGGGACTTGGAGTTAGCAGGGCCACGGTCGCCGAGGTCATAAGGTCACTGAGGTAGAAGGGAGTTAGGTTCACCGTGGACTACCATGAGGAGGGCCAGGTGGTCATCTTCGCCCTGGTAGACGCATGTGAGGGAGAGTGTTATAAGCTCCTGGATGGTAGGTACATGATGGTCTTAAGGGGAACGCTAAAGGACGTGGAGGAGAACTTGTCCGGGACGAGAGTGTCACGGTATTTTCTTACAGTTGAGAGATCTGGTGTACCAAAGGTAAGGAGGGCCGAAATCACATGCGACTACTGCGGAGGAGAGATCAGGGGAGAGCCCATGACAGTTAGGATGGGAAGGAAGGTATATTACGCCTGCTGTAAGACTGTGACGCTTCTACGTAACTACTCGTTATTTTTAATCACTTCTAAATATCGTTTTAATTAAGCAATGTTTATATAGTATCACCGAACTATTTTTTATTGATGATCCCCCCAACTGATGACGGGCACTGCTCACGAGGTTTGGGGAGTGATAAAGGTGTGGATGGGAGGGTATTGAAGTTTCCCTCGACCAGCCCCAATGAGTTAAGGGTGACCCTGTATGATCCCTTAAGAGGGGTGCCCGTGGTGGAATTAGAAGTAATAAAGAAGGTAAGTTACGCCACGGGTAAACACACTCCGTTTGACGTAGTCATCCCGCTAGGGGCGGAGGGGTGTAAAGGGTTCAGCCCTGACTCCGGTGAAGCCCAAGGGCTAAGGATTGGATACAAATTCATGGAAATTCAATGAAGCCAGAACCCCTAGGGAAACTGAGCTAGAGCTTTGCCACCCTCCAAGAACAGTTTTTTTTTGGATGGAAGAGTGTTTACTCATGAGAATGAATCTGGAAAGATTAAGGAGAGGAGCACTCCGGATGCTGATCTTAGACGCCCTTAGTGACAGGTCGATGCACGCGTATGAGATCATGAAGTCCATCGAGAAAAAGTTTGGCGGTGTCTACAAGCCGAGCCCAGGCTCCCTTTACCCGGTACTCAAGAGCCTCATAAGGGAGGGTCTGATAGAGGTGGAAATGAGGGAGGACAAGAAGATATATAAACTCACGGAGGCAGGCAAGGCTAAGTGGAGGGAGGCCAAGTCAAACGTTAAGTCACTGTTCTCCTCCAACACGAACTATAGGAAGCTGATTTCTCAACTCTTCGACATAAGCCTTCTCCTCTACGGCTATAGAGAGAAGACTTCCGACCAAATATTGTACGAGCGGTTAAACAGAGTACTAGAGGAGTGTAGAGGTAATGTGGAGGCAATACTTGAGGACTCAAAGCAGAGTAAGGAGGAATAGTGCCTTCTCCACCACCTCCATGGGATTCCTCCCTAAAACGAAGGTACCTGGTTCCTTCCCATAGTCTCCAAGGTCCAGGATATAGTCTGGAATCCTACCCGTCTCCTGAAATGCGCTCTCTACCATGAAGTTCATGGTTCTACCTTCGACATTCTTCTGTCCTTGAGGTTCCCTTCTCCTGTCAAAGACGTACGCATTCAGCCTCTCCTTGAACTGAGGATAGAGGGCCAGATTCATGGCACTCCTGACGTTCCTGTCGTGCTTGTTGGCAGTTATGATCACCCTAGCCACGTGGTCCGATGCCCCAAAGGCCGGAGGGAGACAGTATATCACCCTATTGAAGGCCACAGTGAGCCTTCCGGGGATCGCCGCCACGTCCCCAACGCCCTTGGGATCAGGGAGGGAGTAGCCCAGGTTAGTCCTTATCTCAGGGATCAAGAGGTAGGACCGTCTGTCCTCAATGAACCTCTTGAGAGCCTCCTCTAATTCCGTGAGGACTGCCTTCCTCTCGTCGACGCTCATAGGTAATGCTTTAACCCGGAGGTGATATATTTTCATTTATGAGGAGGCTTTACGTCTTCTCCATTCCTAAAGGAGAAGACAGTGAAGAGTTCGACCTCGAGATTCTGGACTCTATAGCCCAGAAGTTCTCACTGGGCACCCTAAAGTATTATGACAAGAAGAGGTCTAGACGTTTCACCTACCTATACGGAAGGTTCTCCAAAGGGAGCGTTGTAGTGAAGATGGGAGACGGCCTGGCTATGGCCTTAATCAAGGCTAGGGAGAGGAAAGAGATCAGGTTAGGTTGAACTCCAGTTTGTCCCTACACTTTCATTTCACTCATTTTGTCTTGATTCATGATCTAGCGTAGGGACTTAGCCCTCAGCCACCTACCCGACTTCAAGGTAGGTGGGTCACGGGAATCCTTAGAGCCCAAGGGCAAGGGATTCACATTCTAGATCACTCCCACCCTTTTGGGGAGAGCCCACATCGAGTGAGAGTTCATCTTTTATCAATAAAAACATAATAAACGGATATAAAAAACATTTCTGTTAACATGAAAAAGGATTCAGCCCTTTACGATCTCCTAAGCTCCTGATTCCCTAGAAGGAGCGAGGCTTGTTGCTCCGTCTCCGCGGGCGAAAAAGTAATGTTAGCTATTTGAAGGGCAGCCCCACATCGTGGCGATAGTTGAGCCCTCGTAGACGGCCCTTAAGAGCTGAGGATTTAACATCAGGAACAGCAGTTATTAGATTTCGCCTTGATTACAGGTCGATATTTTTGGGAAAGTCCCAAAACTGCCGTCAGATAAGGTAAAACTCGACGAGTTTAACCTTGGCCTTAGCCTAAAGCACAGAGACGAGGGACTGACCGAGGATTATGGAGAACAGACCTGAGAGGAATATTCCGTCGAAGCTTCCCATACCCCCTATACTGACCACCTGTGGGCTGGCCTCCAACACCTTATTGAGGTTGAGCAAATCGGCCCCTATAAGTGTGCCTAGAACGCTGGAGACGTAAGCAGTCACTGGGACTAATAACGGGAACCTTGAGAATAGGAAGAAACTGAACAACACCGAGAAGAACGGTGCAACAAAGGGATTCATGACCACCCCTACACCCCTCACTACCTTGGAGAAGAGTCTAGAGATAACCACAGTGAGAACTACGTCAATCAAGAGTGGAACCCAGAACTTCAACAGGAAACTGATCAGGAGGGCGGACAGCGCTACCGGTATTATGGCTCCTCCCAGGTTCAGGGCGACCAATGTGGTGGCGTAACTCCTCTCCAGTCTCGGAACGTAAATGGGGAACCCGAACACGTATATTACCTCCACTTCAGGGATCAAGGCCTGTTTTCTCACCTCCTTGACGACCAAGTTGACTGGACTCAACGCGAGGCTGAGGAAGGAGATCTGAAAAGCCAGCAAGAGGCTCACGCTGCTACCCAGGCCAACGTAAACGAGTAGATCGTGAAAATAACTTACAGAGACCAAGAGGAGGATTACGCTGAGTACAGCATAGAGGGGGATCATCATTCCCCTTATAGGAGAGAAAACGAGAATCCTTTCCAAGTAGATCCACTTGATATTTTACTTGCACTTCTTATTTGCTTTGTCATAATCCTCTACGGTATTGACGTTAATGATGGTTCCAGGAAAACTCACCGACATGTAATCCCCCAGGTTAGTTCCTCTCCAGAAACTGACTCCGACGAAACCTAGCTCGTCCTCGAGAGTGCAGACGGATGCTGAACAGGAGTCCATCAAAAGCCTTACCGCCTCCTTGGGCAAGAAGGGCAGGTCTGCTGAACTGATCAGGAGGGGTACACCGAGTTCCCTAACCACCTCTATTACGTCGTGCTCGTATCCCTTCCCAGAGGTGTATATGATCCTAGGGAAAATCTCCCTCAGGATCTTCTCGGCTGGATGGCCCCTAACCGTAGCAACGGTCACCTCATCGACGAAGTCTGATAGAACCTTGTGTACCCTTAGAATCATAGGCTCGTCACATACCTTCAGGATAGGCTTAAGGGGAGTGAACCTGGTTCCCCTCCCCCCGGCCATTATTGCTCCCTTCACGTTGACACACCTGTAGATATATGTGGGTTTTTGACACAAAGTTATATTCTCCCTTTACATGAAAACTACGATCGATGCAGACCGTGATAGTTGAGGACTTATGGAAGGTTTACGGCAGACGCAAGGAGGCCCTTAGGGGAATCACTCTCTCCGTCAATTCAGGTGAAATATTTTCCCTTCTAGGCCCTAACGGAGCAGGTAAGACGACGACTGTGAAAATACTCTCATGTACCCTTGCCCCGACCAAGGGAAAGGTTAACGTGCTCGGAATGGAAGCACCGAAGGATTGTGTTAGAATACGGGAAGAGGTAGGGATAGTACCCCAGGAGTTTCAGGGGTTCTCAGACCTAACTGTGGAGGAGAACCTGTGGTACTTCGTTAAACTCTATGGAGGCACGAAATCACAGGTGGACGAGCTTCTTGAGAAAATAGGTGTAACTGAGTATAGAAAGACCAAATTCAGGAATCTCTCGGGAGGTTTCCAGAAAAGGGTGGCCATAGCCTGTTCACTGGCAGGTGACCCTAAGATAGTTTTCATGGACGAACCCACCGTCGGCCTAGATCCCAGATCTAGGAGAAGTGTGTGGGATATCATAAGGGAAGTCAGGTCTAAAGGGGTGACAATATTTCTCACCACGCACTACCTCGATGAGGCACAGAGATTATCTGACAGGGTAGCAGTCATATACGAGGGAAAGATAGTGAGGCTCTCCACTCCGCAGGATCTCATGTCTGAGTTCAAGAAGCAAAGCCTGGAGGAGGCCTATCTGGCCCTGATGGAGGTTCTGGGTGACGTTTCTTGAGGAACGTAGCATCGACAGCCTGGGCAATAGTAAAGGATAACCTCAGTAGTAGAACCACAATATTCTTCGTTCTCTTCTTTCCGCTCTTTCTCACCCTCATATTCGCTTTCGGCTTCGGTGCTGCGGCACAGCCACACGTATTGGTGGATGTAAACGGAAGTCAGGGACTCGTATCGTTCCTGAATAACAGTTCGCTCTTCACTGCAACCTCAGGAATAGGTGAGAGGGAAGCCCTCCTTCACAACTACATTTACCTGGAGGTCAACGATACGAGAGTGTCCATCCTGTATCCGAGTCAAGATGCTTATGTCGTTCCCTCTCTGGAGGCTTTAGTCCAAGAGTACTTCGCTAGACCTGATGCCGTGAACATTGTAACCAAACCAGAGTCAGGGTTCACATACTATGCATACGTCGTCTCGGGAATGATAGGGGTTGTAGCCCTATCCAACGGGGTCTTTGGGATAACCGGCGTCGCAACTGGATATTATCGTGACAGACTCGTAGACAGGTTAGCTGCCTCCCCCCTAAAGAGCTACGAATGGGTGATGGCCCTCATGATATATGAGATCCTAATCACCCTGATCTCCTCCGTCCCCATATTGGTCCTGGGTTTGGCCTTCGGGTTCATACCGATCATAGGGCTCGGCTTCATTGCGTTCCTGGCCCTCTCTACCCTTATGTTCTCAGGATTGGGCGCTGTGATCTTTGGTTTAAGTCCAAAGGACAAACTCTTCGTGGCACAGACGGCAGCTAACGTCATAGTGTTTCCCCTCATGTTCTTGAGTAACGCATTTTTCCCCTTGGATTCGTTTCCTCCCACCTTGAGAGGCCTGGTTGCATATCAACCCCTCTCAATAATAAACGACGTTATCAGGGACGTTGTGGTGTATAACGTTTTGCCTTCGGCTGTCGACCTCATCTACATCCTCGCTTTCACAACAATCCTCATAGTTCTAGGGGCAAGGCTCATGAAGTTAAGAGAAACCGACTGAGCTCCACCCTGGGGGTATCTTGGAGAAAAAGGCGCTTATTCCCTCCCTAGCCTCGTCGGAGAATACCTGGGCCGTGAGTTCCTCAAATGCTCCCTCAAGGTGGGGTATGAGACTCTTCATTATCATCTTTCTCATCCTCACAAGGGAGGAAGGGGCCATGAACCTTAGTTTGTCCAGGAGTTCCAAGAGTCCCCTATCCAGATCCTCGACCTCGACGTCGATCAGCCCAGCGTTCTTGGCCTCAGATGTATCGATCTCCTCTCCCAACATCGCCAGCTTCCTGGAGACTCTATGACCCAAGAGGTAAGGGCCTACAGAGACCAATACTGGAGGAAAGACTCCCAGCTTTGCTCCAGGAGCAGCGAACCTAGTTCCCCTCTTGGCCAGCACGAAATCCATGACTAAGAGGGCCTCCAAGGACGCTCCGAAGGCCACTCCTTCAACCAAGGCTATAGTTACCTTGTTTACCTGCATTAGTTTGACGAAGAGGTCGTACATGTGGCCGAAGAAGACCTTGGCGAACTCTTTGTCCTGCGAGGCCTTGGAAAGTTCCCTTATATCAGCACCACTTCCAAAATTTCCGTTTTCTCCTCTTATCACTAAATAGTGAGGATCCCTTATCTTCTCAACCTCCCCCAGCGCGTCTATCATGTCCAACATGAACCTAGAATTGAAGACGTTATATTTACCTCCTGTGTTGAAGGTCAGGAGGAGGTACCCCCTCTTCTTCTCTAATGAGACTACCATATCTTGAACATGGATATTGGCGATATAAAAATAGGGGACTCAAAAATGGAAGTCCCTAATTCCTCGTTGATCCTTAAGCAATCATCCTCATTTCTGGATAATCTATAATTTTAATTCTTATTAAGTTTTTAGCTTTAAGTTTTTAATGCGGAGGAGGTCGTCCAACTCCCTAAACGCAGACTGTAACTCTTTTACGTAACTACTAGTTATTTTTAACTCTCTAAATGTCGTTTTGATTAAGTTATGTTCATATAGTATTACCCAAGAATTCTCTCTTGACGATCTCCCGACCGATGACGGGCACCGCTCACGAGGATGGGAGTGATAAGATCGTGAATGGGAGGGTAGGGGTGTTTCCCTCACTGGCCCCAAGGACTTGAGGGTGACCGTGTATGAGCCCTAAGGAGGGGTGCCAGTGGCGGAATTAGAAGTGGTTAAAGAAGGTAAGTTACGCCACGGGTAAACACTGGTAAATCCTCCTAGATTAATATAGTCTAAATAAACTGAAAATATTATTTTATCTCTATCCGTTTAGTTACAAACATTTAAATAACCCTGTAACAGAAAGATATTCATGTCACCGATACCTCAAGGTGAACAGCTGCTCGTATTTTTTTCAATAGCTTTCATAATGACCGTATTCTCTATCTATTTCATCTACCTAGTGAAGAGGGGAATCGACGGAATTGGGTTACTCCTAGTGCTATACCTCAGTGGGAGCATGGTAGTGATGTTCGCAACTCTGTCCGTGTTCTTCTCCTCACCTAACCAGACTACTGAGGCGTTGGCCCTCGCTTCCAACTCGGCGTATATGGTGTTCGGTCTGGTTCCTATACTCATGAGGATGAACAGGGGAGTCAAGGTCAGAAACTGGGTCACGCTCCTAGTTTTCGCAGTCACCATGGCTTTGTCTGAGGCCCTCATGGGAGAGACCTTCTACGCTATTTCGACTGGACATCTCGGGAATCCCCTCCTGGGCGTGGAGAACTACTGGTACTTCGGGGTGATGATATCCGAGATGGCCTTCACCCTGTTGTACTCTTGGAGGACTTTGACTCAACCTCTCAAGAACTTCCTTACCGTAGCTCTTCCCATAATGGCTATATCCCCAGTGATCCTTCCCTCAAATCCATCTTTCGTTACAGACGTTATATGGCTCAATGCTAGCCTGATGATTGTGGCGACTGTCCTTATCTACGAGGCACTTTATAGGTCCAGGCTGAGGCCCGTTCAGGAGACCATGACTTCACTGGAGCTTATGCTTATCTTCACCGCCATGATGGGGGGGATCTTCTTTTACTACCTGCTGGGGAGCTGGTACCTCTTTGACTTCTCCATGATAGCGGGAATGTCGTGGTTCATATACAGGGCGCTGGTGGGCCCCAGTCACGTAAAGGGGAGCTACACTAGGGACTCCAAGTGGACCTTCTCTTTTGTGGCACTCACCTTCGTCATGGAGTGGCTCATGGGAGGAGTACTCGACTTCGCCTCTGGGATCTTGACCCCTGGGCTCTCAGGCTTCCTATCCTCTCTATCCCTGGGCTTCGTCAATCCCAGCACGGACTTAGGGATAGGGGCTCTCTTTGACTTCCTCTCCATCGTGGGGACCATCACTGGCTCCCTCTGGTTCCTCATTATGATGGGAACCGAGATGGGACTTTTGGCCGTGTTCAGGATATGGCAGGTGAGACTCAGGGAGAACAAATTCAGGTTAGCCCTCATGGTCTCAGCTTATGCCATCTACACGATTTATCTACCCTCCTTCTCGCCTCTGTCCTCACGTATAGATTACATCCCGTACATGTGGAGTATGGGCTTGGGAACGCTCGGGCCTGTCACGCCACAATATCTCTTCGCTGGAATAATAGGGACATACGTGGTTAGCGCCGTCCTCTCCTTCCTCTTCGGTTCCAGACAGATCTGCTCGGTCACCTGTACCGCACCTACCATGTATCAGGGGACGTTTTATGACTCTCTCAAGACGTTCAACAGGAGCTCCAAGTTGGGGAGAGAGACGCTCGGCAGTAGACTTAGGCCGTGGTACAAGGTCATAGCACTCTCCGTCTGGGGAACCCTGTTAGCCTCTGGGGTTATATCGTACCTGGATCAGGTGGGGGTGCTAAACATCACCCTGTTCGGCGTAGATCCTACGCAGTTCCTGTACTCCTTCTACTTCAACTTCCTGTGGTACATCGTGTTCATCTCAATACCGTTCATGGGATCCTACGCTTGTGTGACACAGGGTTGGTGTTCGTGGGGAACGTTCAACCAGTTCTTCGGGAGCCTGGGACTCTTTAGACTTAAGGTGAGAGATCCGGCTACCTGTCTCTCCTGTAAAACAGTGGATTGTGCTAACGCTTGTCCCGTGGGCTTGACGGACATGAGAGCCTCCTTCATAAAGAAGGGAGAGTTCAAGGCCTTTAAGTGTATAGGTGTGGGAGATTGTGCGGAGGCCTGTCCTTACGACAACATCATGTTCTACGACGTCAGGTCCTGGGTCAGGGAGAGATTCGGAAAAAAGTAATATCTGCACGTTTATATTCTTGTTTTAACTTTTATAAGACAAACGTATAAACACTTTAACGGTATTAGATAGGCATGGAATCTCCGTTATATGGACTTGTAAACTTCGTCAAGCAGGTTTTCCAGCTAGACAAGGATTGGCTCAGCAGGATCACGATGGCCATGATAGTGATGAGTCTCATCTGGGGCATGCTAGGCGTAATAGACGCGATGATGGCCAGGCTACAAGAAGCCGTATGGGGAGTGTCCTCCAGTTTCATACTCACCTCCCCTGAGTACTACGGCTCCATAACCCTTCATGGAGTGAGGGACCTATTTGGGTTTGCAGTACAACTCGAGGTAGCTATCTTCGTGTTCCTGTCCCTTAGAATACTCAGGTTAGAACCTAGAGCAAAGTGGTTCCTGAATCTAGCTTTTGTGATATTCAACATCTCATTCATGCTCCTTGAGGGGCCCATAGTACTCTATCCCACTTTCAACGACAACTACTTCTCTGCAGGGTCTTGGTATTACCTCGCACCGTTAGGGCTTCCCAACTATTCCCAGTACGTCATGAGTCCTCTCTGGTACGTCGGAATGGAGTTACTGGACATAGGAACTTACATGTTCGTAATATGGCTCATCTATCACTTCTACCTGGCCTCAAAACAGACCAAGGAGAAACTGCCAATCTTCGCGGTTTACGCACTGGTGACAGCCTTAATGATCGCCCTCGGATGGAGCGGCGAGGCCGCTGCGAACACCTGGGATCTCCTTGCCATAGTAGGTCTTACGAGGATGGATGTGATAGCCAACCAAATAGCCTTCTGGATCCTGGGTCACTCCATAGTTTACATTGTGTGGATGCCTGCAATCGCCTCGATGTATTACCTCATTCCCCTGCTGGCCAATAGGCCTCTCTACAGTGATAGGATGGCTAGGATAGCCGCACTGATGTACCTGATATTCTCGAATAACGTACCAATTCATCACCTATACATGGTAAACTTCCCTGTGAGTGTTAAGATCATGCAGGAGGTATTAACGTACGCCGTTGTGATACCATCCATGCTTACCTTCTTCAACCTGTGGGCAACTGTCAAGGGAGCGTCGGTCAAGCTGAACCTGATAAGTCTGTGGATAAGTATCAGTTTCGCTGGGGCTATAGCGGCTGGAGTCACAGGGATAGCCAACGGCGATATAGCCTTCGACTCGATAATTCATAATACCATGTGGATACCTGGGCACTTCCATGCTATGATATTCTTCTCAATAGTACCCGCTGGCTTCGCGACCCTTTATTACCTAGTCCCCATGCTCACTGGAAGAATGTGGTACTCCAAGAGCCTCGGTTGGTTACATATGGTAGGGTATATGATAGGGACTACCATGGTGGTCTTTGGGTTCGATGACCTTGGCCTCGGCGGCTTGGTCAGGAGGGCAGAGGTGTTCCCGAGAATTCCTACCTACGTAACGCCAGAACTAATTGCATCGCTAGGGGCAGCCATAGCAGACGCAGCCACCCTAGTTTGGCTAGGAAACCTCGTTCTGACACTCCTGAAGGGGAGAACTGCGAATCTCGAGGGAGTTTCCCTCGGCGAGGTGGTAACGGGAGTGGCCATGCAACTTGAGCCGCCCCACGGATCTGACCTATCGCTACCCATTATGTCCTCCTTGAGGGGAGTAAAGGCCGTAAAGAAGCTAGTGAGACCCCACGGGCTGAAAAACTACAAAACCGATGTAACTTAGTTCAACCTCTTTTTTTCCCTATCTCCTGAAGGACTTCCTGTATCTCGGGGAATCTCTTCAGTTGATATCTTGAAAACTTCAGTTCTCCGTCTACATATACGTCAAAGATACCGTTCTTCCCTTGTTCCAACTCCACCTTAACATCGTCGAAGTAGGATAAAATCTCCCTGGACATTTCCAAAGCCCTGTCTAAATAACCGCAGGGCCTACAATAGACTATTCTTACCTGGTGCATGAACCCCTTGAGGTTCCCCAAGTTAAATAATTATATTTCTAAACTTTCTTACATGTTCTTCGTTGTTTAAACTATATTGAGTCCCAACAAAACACTACTTTATAAGCGGAGGGGATATAGATCAGTAGATAGAAATGAGAATAGCCCTAACTTATGATAAGAACCAAAACCTTAAACCCCTAGAGGAGTCAGAGATCATCGCGATAATCGACGAGGAGAAGAGAGAGGTCGAACAATACGAGAACCCGGCTTACGGGATGAGTAAGGAGGCTACTATGGCAGCTATCCTGGAGCTGGGTCCTGAAGCTATAGTTGTGAAACCCCAATTCCTATGCCCAGGTTCGTACATGATGAGTTACGGCCAGGTCAAGTATATCCCTACCAATTACTCTACGCTAAAGGAAATACTCGATCACCTGGAGGAGGTCAAGAAGAACATTAGGGATGACCTAGAAGAGGAGATGTACGCAGAGGCCTATCCCGAGTAAATTTTTAGTCGTGCACTCTACTACACATAGGGTAGAATTGCCTCATCCTTTAGTTGCGCTTTTGATCCTGTTGCTCTCGATCCTCCTTTCTTGGATCATTGCATTGGTTCCAGTTTGGCTATCATCTAAACTATTCTCGGCTTCTTCGACGTTCGGTAAGGCCACGGTAGCCACGCTGTTGTCGGTGATCCTGTTCATCCTGATTGACGCCCTGGTCTCCAGGGTGAGCCATCCCCTAGCCCTTTTGCTGGGGCTGCTCTCCATAGTCTGGCTCTTTAAGGTGATCTTCGATGTGGGGTGGGGGAAGGCGTTCGGGATTGCCGTGGTCTCGTTCGTAATGACCGTGATCATTCTCGTGATCCTTGCAGCTGTGGGGTTGGGTCTATCGTTCCTTCTTTCCTGAAGTCCAACTTAGCGAGGAAGAAGCCCTCAGATCCGTCGAGGTGAGGAAACGTCCTGGCGACCCTCAGCCAGACCTTGCTTCTCCTGTATCCTGGGCTCCCTGTACGGATTGGTATGAGGTAATCCTGATACCTCTCCACTTGGAACTCACCCTCCTCTGGGAAGAGGGAGCAAGTGACGTAAACTGTTGGTATACCCAATTCAAGGGCCCTCCTCAGGAGCCTAGCTTGGAGTATCTTCAATCTGACGACATCGTTCCTTTTTAGCCTGAGGGGTATCGAGGGATCCACGTTTATCGTTCCAGAATTGCTACAGGGAGCATCCATGAATATCTTATCTGCCCTCCTCACCCAAAAGTTGATTCCATCCCCTTGCACTAAGTGCACGTTCTCAACGGACCACTTCTTCATAAGCTCCTTCTGTAATTCTATCCTCTTCTTGGATATGTCCACGGCTACTACTTGGGAGGAGTTTCTGGTAAGTTGTTGAATCAGAGAGGTCTTAACGCCCGGTGAGCTCCCCACCTCCAGGATCGTCTCACCCGGTTTAGGATCCAAGACTGACACCGCAAGTACGCTGGCGCGATCCTGAGGTATCAGGGTGCCCTCCTTTACGTGAGGAAGAGTCGATGGGGGGTCTCGCAGTTTGAGAAGAAAGGGAAATTGGGGGTCTTGTTGGAACGGAACTCCACGCTCCCTCAGGTCCAACGTGATCTCCTCAACGCTGATCTTCAGCTCGTTAACCCTCGCCCACGGATAATGCGTGAAGAGACCGTTAAGTCCCTCTTCTCCTAGGAGGGGTAGGAGTCTTTCCTTAATCCATGTAGGGAGAGCCAACTTGGGATTGATGTCTTGCTTCAAGGCCTCCTCTATTTGCTTCCTCCTGTTCAAAAGAGGATAGAGCCTCTTAACTTGGGGTAGAGCCCTCAGTACCCTGAAATAAGTTTGGTAACACCCCTCCACTCTAATGCCGAGCTCCCTGACGGCTGCCTTGAACGAAGCTTCCGTGGAGAGCCCCCTCACCAAGTTTAAGAGGGCCTTCTCTATCAGCTCCAGGCACTCCTGACTCATCTCATTCACCCTGGGCCCTCCAGCTGGAATGTACCTCAATTAGTTTTTTAGTTGAAACAGCAGAGGAGGTTATCATGAGGATAAAATCATACGATATAACCCTAGATTTTGACTTTAACGGTTTAACCTATCAGGGTCTGGAGACCGTATCTGTGGAGACGGAGGACGATTTGGTCCTCGATGCCCAGGGCTTAGAAATACTTGAGGTCGAGGCTAGCGGAAAGCCCATACCTTTTGGGGTGGAAAAGGACAAGGTCAGAATTAGGACAGGGAAGTTCTCTGGTGAGGTGAAGCTCAAGTTCTCAGGAAAGGTGAAGGACTCCCTAGTCGGTATCTATAAGGCTCCCTACGACGGTAAGTACGTCATCACCACCCAATTCGAGGCAACTCATGCCAGAAAATTCATTCCCTGCGTTGATCATCCGGCCTACAAGGCCACATTTAAACTCAGGGTAATCGTAAATGACTGGTTGAAGGTAATCTCCAACATGCCTTTAGAGGACGTAAGGAAGGAGGGAGATAAGGTAGTTCACGTGTTCAAGGATACTCCCCCCATGTCCACGTACCTACTCTATCTGGGCATAGGGGAGTTCGAGGAAATGAGGAATCCGGGAGTCCCTGAGATAATTGTGGCCACAGTACCAGGGAAGCTAGCTAAGGCATCATTACCAGCTTCCATGGCCAGGGACTTCATCAGATCCTACGAGGAGTACTTTGGGATTAAGTATCAATTACCCAAGGTCCACCTGATAGCTATCCCAGAGTTCGCCTACGGGGCTATGGAAAACTGGGGAGCCATAACCTTCAGGGAGACTGCACTCCTGGCTGACGACAGGTCTGGTTTCTCACAGATCAGGAGGGCTGCGGAAGTGATAGCCCACGAGCTGGCTCACCAATGGTTCGGTAACCTGGTGACCATGAAGTGGTGGAACGACCTGTGGCTCAACGAGAGCTTTGCAACGTTCATGAGCTACAAGATTTTAGATAAATTATATCCGGACTGGTATATGTGGGGTGAGTTCCTCAGGGATGAAACTGCAGGAGCTCTACTCAAGGATTCCATCCCCACCACTCACCCCATCGAGACAGAGGTGAAGTCCCCGGAGGAAGTAGAGCAGATGTTTGACGACATAAGTTACGGTAAGGGAGCCAGCATACTCAGGATGATAGAGGGTTTCGTAGGCGAGGAGGAATTCAGGAGGGGGATAAGTTCCTATCTCAACAAATTCAAGTTCGGAAACGCTGAGGGCAGGGATCTGTGGGAGAGTCTTGAGAGGGAATCCGGTAAGCCAGTCTCCAGAATAATGCCAGAATGGATCCTGAGACCTGGTTACCCTATGGTCTCGGTAGAGTATGATGGCGGGAAACTGGTGCTGACTCAAAGTAGATTCGGTCTCCTCTCAGACGGCCAAGAGGTTTACCCTATACCTTTGACCATGGAAGTTAACGGGAAGATCATTCGAGACGTAATGGACACGAGACGTAAGGAGTTTGAAGTTGGAGCACTTAACACCTTAAACGTGAACTTGAGGAAGGGAGGGTTCTACAGGGTACTTTACAGGGACCTGGAGCCTGTGTTTAGGAGTAATTTGACCCCAGAGGAACAGTGGGGGTTGCTCAACGACTACTTCGCCTTCCTCCTAGCAGGTAAGGTGACCTTCGAGGAGTACTCCAAGGTATTGAGGCATTTTATGACTTCGGATCATCACTTACCGGTCACTGAGTTAGCAGATCAGTTATCACTGCTTTATGCAGTGAACAGCGGGAAGTACGGGAATCTGGCCCTCCAATTTCACAGAGAGCAGGTAAGAAGGTGGGAGAACAGGTCGGACATGGTCGGTAAGAGAACGTTCTCGATCCTGGCAACGAACCTGGCTAGGATGGACTTGAACTACTCCAAGACGTTAGGAGCTAAGTTCCAGGAGTATGAGAATTTAGACGGAGATCTCAAAGCCCCCGTGGCTGTAGCGTATTCTGTCTTCGAGGGACCAAAGGCAGTAGACGTGATGTTGGAGAAATATAGGACCTCTAAGTTTGACGAAGACAGGTTGAAGATACTTCAGGCCCTCCTCTCCAGTAGATATCCCCATACTGTAGTTAACGTGTTGAGCATGGTCTTTACCGGAGAGATGAAGAGACAAGATATAGCCAGGTCACTGGAGTACACCACCTTCTATCCAGATGTTAGGGATGCAGTCTGGGAATGGCTGAAGATACACTTCGAAAGGGTATCAGGCATGTATAGCGGGACAGGGATATTTGGTAGGGCTTTGAGCGACGTCATACCACTGTTGGGGCTGGGAAGAGAGACAGAAGTGGAGGAGTTCTTCCGAAAGAATCCCTTGAAGGAGAATGAGAGAGGGGTAAGACAGGGTTTAGAGATAATGAAGGCACTGTCCAGACTCAAGTGACTGGTTGATTCCGTTTGTTCTAGTTCAGGATATTAATCCTTATTTCAAATCGATAACGACATTTTCAATACAGCAGTTATGGGATTTTTCGTTAGGTATAGCCTTGAAGTCAAGGCAAAATCTAATGACTGCTGTCAATATTTATGTTCAGGGAGCTACACTTTTTTTACTCCTCAGGATCTCCTCAATGAGCCTCGTGGCCTCATCAACGTCAAACCTCATGGACATGTGATATCCCCTCTCCTTGGCGGTCTGAAGAGGTGTGGAAGTGAAGAGACCGTCAGCGTCAGCAACAATTATGCTGAAGCTCAATTCGTAGTCAATCTCGTCAACCTCTATATGTTTACTTAAGTTCTCCCTGATGTTAAGTAACTCTTCCTCTATCCTCTTCTTGTCCTCACTCTTGACAGCCATCTCTTCTTTGCACGATCTCTTCCTCCTGTAGGATATGAACATTGTCATATATATGGCCAACAATCCTACGACCAGGAATGGGAGGATTAGTGCACCCTTGACACCTCTAAGGAGCAGGACTATCCAAGAAGCTCCGACGATGGTAAGCACTATCCAAGGTAACCTGTTGTAGATTTCTACCCAAGAGGAAAGTCGTTCTATCTCTTTGTTGAGTCTCTCCTCCTCTTCTCTCCTGTAGCTAAGAGGTCTGTTCTTGAGCCATCTGGCCCAGTTGAGGTCGGGTGTGACTACCCTTACGTCCACTCCGCTGGCGGCCTTCCTTTCCAGATCCTCTACCAACGTTTCGTTCAATTTGTCAGTAAGTATGACTACTCTTTTGGTTGCAGAGTTTATCATCCCCCTTATCCTGTTGAAGACCTCCTCAGTGGTCAGGAGTTCCATTTAAACACCCTATATTATGACGATCCCTGGCATCAGTGGAAAAGCATTACTCTTCTTTCCTCTCATATCTGGGGCTGTTGGCTCATCCGCCCTATACACCTGGATCTCATCTACGTCTAGCTTCCTCATGATGAAGTTCAGGTTGTCAGTTAGCGTCTTGAACTCGTCTAACGGATAGGAAACGATGAGGTCCCTGAGTATCGCAGGGACGTTCTGCATTCTCTCCAGCATAGATCTGAGGTAGGCCTCGCTTAGACCCGTCGCGGAGCTAACGTCCCTGACGCTTTTCCTCTCCTTAATGGCCCTCACCAGACTTCTGAAGGCACCCATGTCCTCAGCACTGGCCACGTAGAACACCACCTTCTCTGGTTCCTTATTTGTCAGAGAGGCCAGCTCCTTAACTTGCCTTATTACATGCCTTATATACTCCAGCTGAAGGACTGAGGTGCCATCCACTTCAAACTCGTCTGGGGAAGGATACATCTCCAAGGAGACGAAGGAGTCGTTGAAGATGTGCCATATCTCTTCGGCCGTGTGAGGAGCTCCTGGGGCTATCAGTCTAGCCCACGTGGTCACGACCTTCTTCAGGAGCTTAGTGTTGGGTGTAGATACCATGCTCAGGTAATCCCTTAGTGTCTCGTAGAGATCAAAGAGGATTAAATTGAAGGCATCCCTGAGGTTAACTTGCTCCATCAGATCCGTGATCTCCTCTATCTTTATGTGAAAAATCGATGAGAGCCATCTCTCGGGCAGGTCAACCGAACCACCATCCTTGAGTTTGGCCACGTTCTTGGCTAAGTCATACATTCTCCTAAGTTGCTCCGATATGGCCCTGACGTTATTCACGTCGAAGTCTGTGTCTTCAGATAACGCTGAAGATACCGTTAGACTGAGTCTGACAGGGTCGACACCATATTCCTCAACAGCCTTGGCCAGCGGATAGATGTTTCTGAAACTTTTGCTCATCTTCTTTCCTCCTACCCTCACGAAGCCATTGATCACCAACTGCTTAGGCAGGTAACTCTCTCCGAATATGGCCAAGTGGTTGTAAAGTAAGTAGGGCAGGTGATTCTGAATCAAGTCCCTTCCGCTATGCCTCGAGTCCAGAGGATACCAGTAGAGGAACTCTTCCCTTAGTGAGTCGAGCTCATGCTCAGGTATCCCCGTCTCCTCTGAGACCTTCTTTGGGTCGCCGTCACCTAGGAGAACATAGTTCCAGAAGGAATCGTTCAATTTCTCTGGATCGTAGTTTAACTTATGAACTATGGTATAAAAGGCGGTGTAGATGGTGGAGTCGCTCAGGCTGTCTATTATCTGGTTCTGATCCCATGGTAGTCTAACCCCTAACCCCCTGCTCCTGGAACAGGCTCTCCTCCTCAACGAGAAGATCGCTCTCTCCAAGTCCTTCCTCACCTCGTTGGGAATTATCCTCACCGAGTCCAACGTCTTTAAAGTCCACGATTTCCAGATTGGGTTATCGTAAGCTATGTACCACTGATCTCTGATCACCTTCACCACAATCTCCGCTCCACATCTGCAGTACACTGGGCCGTTAACTATCTCGTAAATACTGTCATATTTACCTAAGCTCTTCAGAAGGTTGATCACTTCCTTCCTGGCATCAGGAACCCTCTTCCCTACTACCCTCTCCCTCAGGTAGGCCCTCATATAATCGGGGACGAGATCTATCACATCGCTCCTGATGATACCTTTGTAGTACTCTTCCCTATACAGGGAATCGATATAATCCTTGAGCTCAGCCGGATTCTTAGTTCCAGCCAAGGACAATACCTCGGGTCCTGGAAAGTCCCCGTAGCCTTCGGTGGAGATCACCGGGATTACCTCGACTTCCCCCACCACCTCACTGAGAGCCAGGTAATGCAAGGGTTCGTGGGCTGGTACTGCCATGACGACACCAGTACCGACCTTAGGATCCACGTATCTCGTCCCCATAACCTTCACCTCCCTCCCCGTTAGTGGGTTCTTGACGACCTTCCCCAGTAGCTCCCTCCCCTGGATCTCCGCCTCAGGAGAGATATCATGTTGGTAGGAGAGCTTTGTGAAGGCCTCCTTGGATACCACCCACCTCCTTCCCCTGACTATGACGTAAGTTGCGGAGGGATCTATCAGGATAGCTGTACATCCAAATGCTGTCTCCGGTCTGGTAGTGGCAGCTGGGAACACTAAGTCCTTCCCCTCGAACTCTATTACGTCCATTTCCTGGATTTCTGGTTCCACGTCGCCCTTAGTGTCGTGCATCCCGACTGGGAAGTTATCGTTGGGGCAGAATCCTACAGCGTCCGTGGAGGTGATTACGTAACCTCTCTCCTTAAGTTTCCTGAACTGCCACTGGACGAACTTCTCGAATCTGGGATCCACCGTGGTGAACTCCCTCCTCCAGTCAACACTGAGGCCTAGGGCCTTGGCCATCCTCTTCATATCATTCCTGAAGTACTCTGCAAGCTTAAACGGATCCTGGAACTCGTTGATCTTCTCGTCCGGGATGTTGTAGAGGTTCCTGAAGTCTGATATTATGTCCTTATCCCCTCTCCTTATTGCCTCTGATATGGAGAGGATGGGAGTACCGGTGAACTGGAAAGCGAAGGGGAAGAGCACGTTAACTCCCTTCATTCTGTAATACCGGGCCAATATGTCGGCGGTCACGTACGTTCTCCCGTGTCCTATGTGAAGGGGACTGTTGGTGTAAGGGAAGGCAACCGTGATGAAGAACTTTCCTCTAGTGGAGGGATCAGCGTGGAAGAGGTTGGCCTTCTCCCACTCGCCCTGCCATTTCTTTGCGATCTCGTTGTAGAAACCTGCTGAGTCCATATCCTCTATATTGTGAGGTTCCTTATTACTTTGCACGGTGTTTGAGCGAGCTACGGTATGACCTCTGTGGAGTCTTTGGTAGGGTCGTACCTGAGATCCTCTAGCTTGACTACTCCTTCCTTGATTAGAGCTTGGACGTCAGGAATTATTGAGAGGACTTCCCTGAGGTAGGCCTTGTTCACCTGATCTACCTCCCTGAATCCCTCCTCACCCCAATACTTTTCACGTGAAGCGTAAAGACACCTCCCTCCGCAGTATCTATTGAACTCGCAGACCTTGCACTCCTGAGGGAGAGGATCGTGGAGTCTGCTGAACCCTCCTTCCACTGTCCCGAGCTCCGCCCACTTTTCCCTCACAGCTATGGGACAAGATAGTATCCTCCCATCCGTACTCACTGAGACCGAATTGTACCCTGCTCCACAGGGAGATCCCCTGTATCCCTCGAAGAAGTGGGCACTTATGACTCCAAGTATAGGAATCAACTTTACAATGCGACCCTGCCTTAGGTTCTCGAGGAAGAACCTAACCAAGGATCTTATACCAGGCAGGTAAACTCTGTTGGCCCACTCCTCCACCTTCCATCTGTCCGTCCACACCACGTTCAGTTGCCAGTGGACCTTTTCGAAGATCCCCAGGTTCAGTAGGTGCATGACGTCGAGGTAGATGTCTGTATCCTCCGTTACCGTCATCCTGGCTATGGTCTCTACTCCCAACTCTCTAAGGTACTTGGCGTTAGCCACTACCCTGTCGTGGATCCCCCTCCCCCTGTGTTTATCTGTCACCTCCTCCCTTCCGTCTATCGAAAGGAGGGCCACATCCATTCTTCTCCAATACCTCTCTGGTAACAATCTGACCATCGTTCCGTTGGTCTGTATACCGTACCTGTCTGCCTTCACCATATCCATGAAGTTGGCTATGAACCGGGGATTTGATAGAGGCTCACCGCCGTAAAAGATCACTGTGGCCTCAGGGTCTGCCTCAACCATCCTTTTCAGCTTTCCCAGATCATATCTCACGTTCCACGGCACAACGGCCTTATCGAAGGATCCCCCACAGTAGTTACAGGCGAGGTTACACTTCCCTGAAGTGAAGATGAGCCAAAGCACGACTATGAGATATTTGGCAGGGTTAAAAAGCGGGAAATTAAGCTAACCTCGATTCGTCTGGAATGCTCTGACGTACTTCTGTGCAGTCTTAAGGGCCACGTCCTCCTGGGACTCCCTAATTTCGTGATAGAGACTCAGCGTCAGCCACACCTTCCTTAGGGCCGTGTCCAGAGACCTTTGAGATACTTCGTTTAAATCCACGGATATCTCGACGAACTCGTCCGACTGGATCAACCTCACGCCGTACTGTCGCAGGACGTCGTTCACCAGATCCCTACCCAAGAAGTCTTCTAGCTTGAGATCTGTGGTGTCCATCTCCCCAACCTTGAGCTTAAAGGTTATGTAGTCTCTCCACAAATCCGGCCTCATGAGGACCTCCCTGAGCCTGTCCACCGAGGGGATGGGATTGAGGAGCTCAGTCAGAACCTCATTGGAGACTGATCTGACAGGGTAGAGGAGAACGGCATAGCTCTCCAACTCCCTGGCCAAATATTCGCCCTCTCTTCCCCTCAACCTCAACCACTCCCCCTCGCCCTCGATCCTGTACCTAACTATCGACTCCCTGAAGGAATACAGGTTCAAGTGAAGCTCCAACCTGAGGGGCTCAGTGGCGGTCCGGTCATCATCAATCATGCAGTGCTCGACCTCATCACCGTGAATAGGGATCAGCGGAGTCCTTTATATCATCTATCGTGTTACGGGGTAGAACTATCATCATCGTTACGACAACTGATTACACTATTAAAAAACTTCTTCCTCACGAGATAACAAAGTTCACACATGTGATGATAAGACCCTCCTCCGTCCCTAATCATCCTTGCTAATATCCTTATATCATCCATAATCTGTTCGTCATCCCTCATCTTTCTGACCAGTACGTCGTTTCGGGCTTTGCTCCTATATTTAGCCACTGTAGTAGTAGACACGCTGAAAAGTGTTGAGACCCTAGAGTAAGGAACGCCTAGATCCAGCAACTCCATTATCAGCAGGGCCCTTATGGCCGGTAGGATTCTGTTGGAACCTATCTCACAGGCTAATTTCATTACATACGATACTAAGTTATGGTAATTTAAAATTAAAGTGCACAATCTTTCCCTTCCGTATTTAAACCCCGTTAAAGTTTATACTCCCTCCCTCTCCAATAGACCTTATCCCTCCTGTAGTTAAGGATTAACATAATCCACGCGAAATAGAGACCTAGCACTGAGGCAAAGGAGGGAAGTAACGATTCTTTCCCCAATTTGTGAGACCTGTGAAGGTTCTTGATGATCCAGAGCAGGAGAGGGGAGAGGAAGATAGGATTCAATGAGATTAGGAATAATATCAAGAATGATGAGAAGACACCACCAACCACGAGATAAGCCTTAGCCCCCCTAGGAGAGTACTTGACTATAGTGACGATCTGTCTAGAGCTCCATCTGGCTAAGTCCTTCTCGTCATAGATGTTAATGGGTATAACGTCTCCCAAGAAAGCTATTCTACCACCTCTCCTCTTGACTATCCGGGTTAGTGTACAGTCATCACACCACTCACCTGAGAGCTCCTCCTCGACCTCCCTATCAAGGAAATCCCTTCTGAAGGCCATGGATCCTCCCCAGAGGAAGGTACCGTTGAGGGCCTGAGATTCGAAACCGAGAGTCCAGAACCCTGCCCTGAGCACGTTTCTCAGTGATGCCCTAATGGGCCTCGGCCAAGAAAAGGTTGTGACTGCAGTGTAATTCTCCAGTCTCGATACCATGCCCTTCAACCAATGGGGAGGGTAAAAGGTGTCGGAGTCCGCGAAGACTACCACCTGGTTCCTAGCCCTACGTAGACCGCTGAGTTGTGCTCTGATCTTTCCACTACAACTCCTACAGGGAAAATCACTCGTGACGACCTCAACCCCTAAACCCTTTAACCTCTCAGCCAACCACTGTTGATCCTGATCTATAACGTACACGACCTGGTACCCCGGAGGGAAGTCCTGGGAGAGGAGGGATTTGACGTTACTCTCCAGTGAAATGTCCCAATCCCTGATCGGTACTATCACCGTTGCCGGTAGAGCGAGAGAACCCTTGTGAGTAAAGAACTCCCTCTCCTTTAGGATCTGAACTAAAAGTAACGAGTCAGTCAACACAGGGAGAGCTAGCAGGTATAGGATTGGGTTCATCAGGCCTTAACAAACTTCACCCAATTAAAAGGTGCCTACAGCAGTCATTAGATTTTGCCTTGACTTCAAGGCTTCCTAACGAGAAATCCCATAACTGCTGAGGTACCTAGATGAGTTGCGGAGACGTAAAATCGGGGACGCGTTAGCCAGGGAAGACCTTCAACGACCCTCTCGGAGTCCAGGATACGACCCGGAAGGGGAAACTCCCTCGGCTGATAGTGATTGAAGCGAGATGTGGAGAAGGTTTGACGTGGTAGTAGAAACCTTACGCTTTAACGGAGCTGTCGATCGTACCTGCACTCCCTAACCCCCGTTCACGAACGCGTGCATGTACCTCTTCAACTCCTGATAAGCCTCGGACGTGGGTTTCAAGCTGGATAGGATTTCACGGAACCCCTCGACTTCGTAGGTCCAGGTCTCAGATCCGTTTACCCATCCAACCTCTCCTCTCCCTGACTCTAACCAATGCGTAGTGTGAAGCCCTCTATTGTCGTTCAATATAACCGTGAGCTTCAGCCTCCTCTCGCTGACCATTCCCGGCCTATCCTTAATGAACTCCCTCCCTAAATCGTACTCCACGGACTTCGTTGCGAAATCGAGGAGCCTACGCTCATCCACGTAGAGCTTCCCTAGGTCCCTCATGAAAATGATGGGTAACGAGGTAGGGATAGCGATTTCCATTCCTAGGGAGGAGAGGTCTTGAGCTCCCTCCTCTACAGCTCCGCTCAGTTCATTCTCCATGCGTGTCCTAGCCTCCTCCCCCTTGAGAACAGTTAACGAGTGCATGTCGAAGAGTCTCTGATTGTCAAAAGTTAACCTCTTGTCGTGGGTGAGATACCTTATGCTCACCTTGTTGTTTACCTTTTGAACCTCGACCACTCTCCCTCTCCAATTACATTGAGCTAGGAGACTTCCCTCAGACGCCACTAGTCTGATACTTAGCTCCTTTATCCACAATAGATGCTTCACCCTTGCCTAAGCCTTGTTCCACCGTCCACCGGAATGACTACCCCGTTGACCCATTGGGCCTCATCGCTCATCAGCCACGCTGCCACCAACGCGAAATCCTCAGGTGGTGCCTTGACGTCCCCCAGTCTCCTGAGGGACCTCCAATCCCTGTTAGGCTCGAAATCTCCGTCTATCCAGCTTGGGGCTATGCCGACGACCCTGATATCCTTGTCTAATAACTCCGCTGCAAGGATCTCGACCGCCTTGGCTGTCCCTGCCTTAGCCACAGCGTAAGAAAGCTGATCTGGAGATGCCTTATCCACGGCCCTGAGGGCAGATACCAATAAGATCACGGATCCCTTCCTGAGAAGGTCAAGGAAGGCCGAGACGGCATAGATGGGGAACTTCACATGATTGTTCAGCATCGAATCCAGGGCCATGGGATTCTCCACTCTATCCTCCTCATAGCCTCCTATCATGATCGCAATCCCGTCCAGTTTGTCGGCTACCTTTCTTACACTCTCCTTTAGCTTAATTGCCGACTCGGGAGAGCTAACTCCTCCCACTATTATATCTACTTTTCCCACTCCAGCTATGGACTCCTTAATTGATTGAAGTTTCCTCTCATCCCTGGATACCAGGATGACCTTAGCTCCGTCCTTGGCCAAGAAGTAAGCAAGGGCATAACCCAGTCCCCTACTAACCCCCAGTAGTAGGAAGGTCTTACCTGAAAACCTCATGTTGGATATCACTATGGTGACGGGGATTTAAGTAATAGTTTAATCTTGTCGGGTTCGGACTGAGGAAGGCTACAGGTGTTCCCCACACATATGTAGGCCCTGCTGCCATTCCCGTACTTGATCATGGATCTCACGAGGGGGGTCACGAGGTCTCGGTCCTCAATCCTTACCCTCTCGACGAGCTTCAAAGGATGGTATGTGAGCAAGGCTTCCCTGTGCAGTTTATCAGCGAGACCGTCACCTTCATCTATCACCACTACGTGGGCCAAACCTCTCTGCGTTGCCCCAATGGAGCTGATTATTCCAGCATAAAAGGGAGGTCCCTGATAGTAGTCCCCCAGCATCTTACCCAAGGTCTCTTCTGGTACCTTGAACCTGTCCTCGATCAGACCGAGCTTCAATATCCCCCTCAACGCTAGGGAGTTCGGTGACTCATTGGGGGTATCCATAACTGGAACCTCCCTGGAGTCCCTAGAGTCCGTGAAGCCCTCAGGTTTGAGGAACGACATGAGCTCCTCACCCAGCGAGAGGGAGAGATCCCTGTACTTTAAGTCGCCCGTGACCTCGTAAGCTGAGAGTGACGCAAGGAGGGCAGAGGCGTAGTCCTCCAGGAGTCCCTCACCTCCTCCTTGGAGCCTCCTAGAGACTCTCCTCCTCAACTCGCCCACCACCCTCAGGGCTTCTTTCAGCCCCATCCCCGTGAGAGGGAAAGCCCTGATGATTCCCTCGGCGATCCTGCAGTTTGGGTAGGTGTAGAGGTTATCGTCCCTGAAGGGCTTCTTTCGGGTGGAGTCCCTATAGGTCCTGAGAGTCTCCCTCACTCTCCTGAGGTGTGTCAAGAACGACCCCACGTCCAGTCCGAGGTGCTTAGCCAAGTCGGAAGAATCGTCCCTGAGTCTCAAGACTCCGCCAGGTAGGTTAGCTTCACCTACCAGTTGAAACACCTCGTTCACTAAATCCCACTCCTTCCCTGAGGCCTCCATCAATTCCTTCTTCTCCCAAACGTAAAAACCTCCCTCCTCCCCCTCCGAGTCGGCGTCTACACTCGACGCAAAACCCACCTCAGTGGTCATCTCTCTAAGTACGAACTCTAAGGTCAGTTCCAGGGCGTCCAAGGCCTGAGGGTCACCCGAGGTCAGGTAGGCGTTCAAGTAGTCCTCCAGGAGTTCCGCGTTGTCTATGAGTAGCTTCTCGAAGTGAGGAACGTTCCACTCCCTGTCCGTGGCGTATCTGTGAAATCCCCCTCCCACTTGGTCGAATATTCCCCCTTGGTACATTTTCTTGAGGGTGAAAAGGGCCAACCTCTTATCGACATCGTCCTTCGTCCAATGGGAGTAACTCAGGAGTAGATTATCCACGGTCGGATGAGGGAACTTCATCCCAGTCCCTAATCCTCCATACTCGAAATCGAAGGAGGATAGTACCGAGGATATGGCAGTCTCCACAACGTCAAAAGACGGGGTTTGGCTTGCCGAAGGTGAGTAGTCCATCAGGGCTAGGGCAGCTTCCTTTATTTTGCCCCTCTCCTCTCTCCATATCCTGAGGATCTCCTTCAACAACCTCTTCATTCCTATCCTTCCGTACATGTCCACTGGAGGAAAGTACGTCCCTCCGAAGAACACAGTTCCCTCAGGCGTCATGAACACTGTCAAGGGCCATCCCGACTCTCCCGTTATACTACTCACGGCCCTCTGCAGTTTTCTGTCTAGAGAGGGCATCTCGTCCCTGTCCACCTTCACTGCGACGAAGTTTGTGTTTATGAATAGCGCTATCTCTGGATCTGAGTACGTCTCCCTATCCATCACGTGACACCAGTGACACCAGACTGCCCCCACGTCCACTAGCACTGGCTTATCCTCCCTTTTGGCCCGTTCAAAGGCCTCCTCTCCCCAAGGGTACCAATCCACCGGTTGCTCCGCCGCCTCCCTTAAGAAGGAACTGTGACAGTCCTTCAATCTATTCATATGTACAATTGAGAATGGGAGAGTTTTAAATGGAGTTAATGAAGAGATTAAGGGTGATGAGATCTCGGGTTGCCAACGGGTGAGGAGAGTCTTCAGCGCTGATCACTTCCTCCTGATGATCCAATAGATCCCTCCCACGGTGAGTAACAACCCCACCCCAGCTAGGTTCAGGTCTTGAATATCCTTGTGTGGAGGTGCCTTGACGAACACAGCTGTAAGATTGGTGTTGTTGTACATCAGGATCCACCTCTCCTGCGAGCTCACGTTGTCTGACCAACCCCGTAGTACGTTTCCAGGGAGAGCGAGTGCACTCAAATAGACTATCTCGCCGCCCCTCACCTTGAACGAGACCCTTGAAGTCACGATGGCTGAGGTGGAGTTCTGGAACTTGACCTTCACTGTACCGTTACCGACCACGTTAATAGTGAGAGTGTAGCTCGTTGGAACCAAAGTGACGTTAATGGAGTTCATTGTTTCAGGGAAGAAGGTTATGTTCTGCCTTGCGAGACCGTTTATCAGTACCGTCGAGAAGGGCTGGAACGAGACTACCTCGGCTTGCACGGATTGGTTAGGAAGATACACGGTGGTGTTTCCGTTAATTGTCAGGAAGGTTCCGTTGCCGTAATATAGAACTACGATCGCCTGACCTCCCTCTATTGTGATGTGAAGGGGGAACGTGTGGGAGGCAGACGCCATTAACAAGAGAAGAAGAGCCACATTGAGGCCCATGCTACATGAAGGGAATATCAAGGGGGGAGATCACCGAAAATGGGACTAGCCCACGCTGAGGCGGGGAGAAGCTTGCAAAGGAGCGATTGTGAAGCTACTATCGAAGGAGTTCATTACGTGGTTGGGTAGCCCCCTCACTTAAATACCAGTTCCCGTACGTTAAACATGGCAGTCACTGAGGAGGTAAGCGTCACTTAGACTCCCCGGTCAAAGCTAGTCTCGGTGGGGCTCACCTCTACACCCCGTCGAGACCACGTATCCGTGGCTATCAAGCCCGAATCATCAGGGAGGGGTTGATGCGGAAACTGTGAGGATCAGCCTCCTGGGTCTCGGGAGAAGGGGGTTTATCCTTCACGATGGCTCACGATATGGCTCCCAGACAGTAAAGCGGATGAGGAACCCAACCTTAGCTGATCTGTGACGAGGGGTTGTTTACCTGAACCTCGTATTTTTAAACTGAAAATGTCATTTGGACATGTGAACTTAGTAGTCAGGATCCACGACAGGGAAATCGACTTGTCGAACTCGCCCGTCGTTATTCAGGGGAAGGAAAGGTACCAAACGTCGAGGGCACTGTACTATCTCCTGAGAACCCTGAACTTGATCCCCAGGCTCTATGGAATCCAAGCGAACGATCCTCTGGAGGGTTGGAAGAGGGGGTTCAAAGAAAGGTTCAGATCCATCTTGAGGTCCAATCTGGAACCCGGAAAGGTCATCCTTGATGGGAGCTTCCGGTTGGACACCGGCCCCCTTCTCATAACTGGTGAACTGAAGGGATGGGACTGTCAGGCCGATGTGGTGCTTAAGGAGAGTCCCGCGGGAGTCGAAGCGGGAGTTAAGGGAATGATACAGGTGGACTCCTTCTTCTTCTCTAAGATGTGGAGACCCAGACCTTTCCTAGTTCCAGGCTCAAAGGACGGCATCCTCGCCGGCTTCCACAGATTCCTCCTCCTTCAGACCGAGGGGGCCCCTGGGATTCCCAAGACATTGGGGATCATAGCTGAGTTCATAAACTCCATTGTTTTGCCTCACAACTTCAAGGCAGAGGTCTTGGGTCATGACATTACCGTGAACGTGAACGAGGGGCTTTACTTGGACGGAAGCCCTCTATATAACGCTGATCCAGAGGTCCTGAGCGTTATAGCCATGAGACTTGCAGTAGGCTTTGCACCAGAGGGAAGTGTGCTGATCGTGGAGGATCCAGAAGCACACCTCTCCGCTGAGTCACGGGGAGAGGTGATGAGGGCCCTGTCCTCCTTCAAGGGGACTTTAATATTGGTCACCGAGGATGAGGGCTTCCAAAAAATAAAGAAAACCTGAGCGACCGTTTGTCCCTACACTTTGATTTCACTCATCAGCAGTTATGGGACTTTAACGTAACTTAAAGATTTTCATCAGCCCCGGCGGTCCGCCTAAATGACGTTCAACGAACCTGAGGAACGCCTCCACGCTCC
>Ga0081474_115300_pt1 | contig 31308 bp, 32 predicted proteins | sample OneHunmetagenome_2_FD_70978 | JGI IMG/M metagenome (GOLD analysis project Ga0081474, IMG submission 70978) | Ferrous microbial mat communities from One Hundred Spring Plain, Yellowstone National Park, USA v2 (version 2) | ecosystem: Environmental > Aquatic > Non-marine Saline and Alkaline >... | reverse complement strand
TCAGGTGGTTGAGGTACATTAGTTACTCATTATCGCTGACCTGGGCATTATCAGGCCTTAGGGCAGCCATGCTCAATAACTACGGCACACCACAATTACTGGGTTACCTATGGCCATTGGCTGTGCTCACGCTGGCCTATTTAGTGATTGGTATCTCATTATCGAATTACGCATTCAGTAGAATCCTTAGGGAGGGCACGGTGCACATGTACTAGTGCCCGATCAATAACCCCTTTTCACGCCTTTTCACGGTCTTTCCACGTAATATTCCTTAAATTTGGATATGGGTATTTCCGTAGTGATGAAGTCCTCAGTAATCATAATCACGGTATTGGTCCTTTCAATAGCCGTGATAGCCGTTGTGCATGCCCAAGCCTCGGTTGGTCTTGAGGTCTCCTATGAGGTTCACCTACAGGTTGCGGAGCAGTGGGTTGCTAAGCTTAATGAATATGGCATCAATACCACCGCCGTTAATCAATTAATAAGTAAGGCACAGGTGGAGGCATCGGTTGGCAATTATACCGAAGCCATAATTCTACTCAACCAGGCTGTGGCATTATCAGCGCAGTTAATGTCTAACTACCTATCGAATAGCACATCCGTGGTTATGAGTAACTATGCAAGCACTGTAACGGACCTAAATTCCCACGTCGAGGCCTCATTAAACAACAGCAATGTAACTACGTCAGTGCTCCTTAAGGCATTGGGTTATGTCAATGGTTATGTTAATTCGGGCAATTTTTCGGGAGCGTTAAGGACAATAACCCTACTTAACGCCACAATTAATACCGCCGCTGCAATAAGCCCTGGAATAAGCACCACCGCTCAGGCGGTAATACCCACACTCAGCAGGTTATACCTAGAACTAAAGGGAGCGGAGTATGCACAGAACATCACCGCCGCGCAATTGGCATTATTCAGGGCTGAGGTGCTTATAGTTACTGAGGTGGTGAGTAAACCGGTTAGGGAGGAGTACCTATACTCAATAATTAGTAATTGGGAACACCAATTAATCAATGAAGTAAACTCAACATACCTAAATATAACAAGCGCATTTGGATTGAAGGCTTGGTCTCATGTGAGTGGTAACGTTAGTGAGTGCCTATCCACGGTAAACAACCTAGTACCCAGTGTTGCCGTGGGTACGGTTAACCCCCAGCAACTCATTGGCAACTATACCACATGCTTGGCTAAGGCAAAAACCATAGTATTACTGGCTAACAGCGGCGCTAGCGCCGTCAATGAGATAGAGAGAGAGTCCATGGAGTTATACAGGCTTGGGTATGTTAATTACAGCAGTTACCTAATGGGTATGGGCAACCTATGCATTCACGAGATGTTGAGTAGCGCAATTGCCGGTGACGTGGCCTCCCTAAATGCCAGCATAAATAATTGTACGGCGTTAGCTAGCCAGTACGGTGAACGTATAAAGTACGCATTAACGGTACTCAACATTAGTAGGCATAATATTGAGGAGCTTAATGAAACACTCATGAACCAATTCAAGGCGCATGGGCTGGGTATTACTGAGGCTATGTTATGTTGGGTTAGGATCTACGGTAATCTAAGCTCAGTCATAGACTCGGAAATAAACTCTATACTCAACGGCACGGTGACCCCGCCGACGGCGATCAATGCCGTAAATAATTACTTCATAAGCCTTAACTCAAGCATACAATCAATAGTGGCCGGATGCCTTAATATAACGACACCAGGTCCCGGCAGATACATACCCATGATCGGCGTTAGCCAGGGGCAACCTCAAGTCACACCAATTGGCCTTGAATTAAGCACTAGTGGTTACATAGAGCTATTGCTACTTGTAAATAACCCAACACAGGCTAACCTATACATAAATGGCTTTGGATTAGGTGGGCTCAAATGCAGCTTTAATAATGAACTTACATTAAATGCCAATTCGCAGGGAACTTTGGTAATAACTCTATATCCAACTAACAATGCAGTCATGGACATCGCTAAGTTAACCACGTACTCAGGCGTTACAGGGTCCCAGAAGACTATGTTTACATGTGCGGGGTCGCAAACTTTCATGGTGGGTACATATTACATGGGTTACTTAATGCTAACTAATAATGAGGAGTTGCAATTCCAGGTACGGGCTACGGATTCCACAATACCCTTTAATTGGTAGTTAAGGTAATTGTAAACCTTATATTATTTGCTGTTAGGAATTGAAGTACTACCTCTATCATACCCTCTAAAGAATATGAAATATAGTATGGGATCCAGTAGGGCGATTGAACCGCCGATCAGCATGGATAGGAGGTAATCGGCATAATCCATCAATAAACCGGCAATACTACTACCGACACCGTATGGAATTCTACGCGCCACACCTGTTAGTGATAAACCCCTTGCCCTCTCGCTTTCATCAATAATATCAACTGATAGGGATTGGCGCAGTGGGATTGTTATCATGTATAGCGCCACCCTGGTTATGTAAAGGGCTGCATCAACTATGAATATGGGTATTAATGCCATTATTATGAATATTACTGTGGATAATGACCTAAGTATTGTGATCGCCCTAACCCTACCCAGGAAGGCCTCAATTCTTCTTGCGAACATCATGAGTATTATCGACACCGCGTAGGATGCCGTGTACATACCATTTATTTCAATCTCACTTGCATGAAGATAAAGCCTAAACCACAGCGGTAGTAATGGTGTAACCATACCAAGACCAAGGCTACCCAGGGAACCTGCAATTGCTATCTTAGTTATGGATCTAGATGACCTCCTCGGCATAACACTCTTAATATTAAGTGATTTAACCCTGGGCCTATCCCTAGCAATTGGGAATAGTAAGAATAGCGATGCAACACTTAAGGCTAGGGATAACCTGAAAAGCACAATGTCGTTAAAACCCATGCTTAAAACCAGGTAGGATACCACGGAACCAAGTAGGGTAAATACCATGGTAATAGACACCGCCAAACTAAAGACCTTAGTCCTCTCATCACGCTCAGTATAATCGGCGAGCAATGAGGTCTGCAGCGGCGCGACGGGACCACCACCAGCACCACCCCCGCCAGCCGATCCCGTGGTTGTGCCAAAGATGGATGTTAGGAATAGTAATAGTTTATTGCTGGTTATACTGAATATAAGCATCGAGATTATGAATAGGCTTGACATTATAATTAACGAATTCCTCCTACCAATAATATCACCCATAAAGCCTGAAAGCAATACTAGCAGTGCTGACGAAATCGTGGCTATGAAGAAGTACACACCAACAAGGGTTGCTGAGAAACCCACCGCATGTAGGTATAGGGGTATTATGAATGTTAAATAGCCAAATGCCATACCCCTAAGCATCCTGGACGCAATGAGTAAATAAACGTCCTTACGCATTTGACTACATGCGCATTTGATTGTGCGGTCTTAAATTCCTTAATCGCATGCCGTGCACTCACCACCATCGATGACTATCGCATGCCCTGTCATGAATGACGAATCATCACTAAGTAGGAATACGACAGCCCTGGCAACCTCCTCAGGTAGTCCGAGCCTACCCATGGGTATATACCTAATCAATCTCTCAACCTCTGAATCACTTAACCAATTAATCCAACCAGTCTTGATACTACCAAGAACTACTGTATTGACCCTAATTTTAGGTGCTAATGCTAACGCCATAGATTTCGTAAGTGCGATTATACCAGCCTTGGCTACCAGGTATGGTATGCCTATCGTATCCCCTGTTTTTGCCGGAATCGATGCTACATTGATTATTGAACCACCATTCCTCATAAGCCTGATGCCAAACTTGGTGCATAGGAATGTACCCTTTAGATCAACGTTGATTACCTCCTCGAAGTCGCTCCATGTTAATTCATTGAATCCCTTATTCCAGGTAATAGCTGATCCATGCCCTGCATTGTTAACAATGCCGTACAGCTCACCGTAATTCTCCTCAATGATCCTAAACATGCTCTCAACATCCTCCTCCCTAGACACATCAGCCCTAATACTAAGTACATCAGCACCACTCTCCTTCAGCTTTCTAACAAGCTCCTCAGCCTCCCTGCTTGAGGACCTATAATTAATGATTGCCCTAGCACCCTCGGCGACCACGGCTTCGGCTATGGCCCTACCTATACCCCTCGACGCGCCCGTGATTAACACAACCCTGCCTCTTAATCTCGACATCAATCTCTGATGCTGCTCGCTAACAAAAACCTTTTGTTCATCAATGATGTGTTTAATCTTTAATAATGAGGCTTGAGTAGTCCTGTTGATGGATGCCGTATTACTTAGGAGGGTTAAGAGGGAACCTCATGAGGTTAGGGCTTGGTTTAGGGATAGATTGTCAAAGCCCGGCATAGTGGTGGCACCAGGCGCCTTCGACGCCTTCGTGGCATTGATGATTCAGCAACTAGGCTTTGAGGCGCTGTATGTATCTGGTGCCGCATTCAGCAGCTCATTGGGTCTGCCGGACCTTGGCGTCTTCACGCTTGATGAGCTTGTTAAGTTCACGAAGTACATAACCGACGCCATCGACATACCCGTGATAGTCGATACCGACACAGGTTTTGGCGAGACGCTGAATGTTGTCAGGACGGTGAGGGAGTTCGAGGCGATAGGCGCATCCGCAATACAGATTGAGGACCAGGAATTACCGAAAAAGTGCGGGCACCTCTCTGGTAAACACGTTGTTTCCGCCGATGAGATGGTGAAGAAGATAAGGGCTGCTGCTGAGGCTAGGAAAGATGAGAACTTCCTCATAATAGCCAGGACAGACGCCCGCGGAGTCTACGGCATAGATGAGGCAATATGGAGAGCACAAGCCTACGTGGAGGCTGGTGCTGACGTCATATTCCCAGAGGCTCTTGAGAATAGGGAGGAGTTCGAAAGGTTTGCAAGGGAGGTTAAGGTACCATTACTCGCAAACATGACCGAGTTCGGCAAAACGCCGTACATAACGGCTAAGGAGTTTGAGGAAATGGGTTATAAGATCGTGATATTCCCAGTGACTACATTCAGGGTGGCAATGAAGGCTGTTAGGGATGCGCTCATTGAGCTTAAGGAGAAGGGTACCCAGAAGGGCTTGCTTGATAAGATGATCACTAGGCAGGAGCAGTATGAAGTAATCCATTATTGGGATTACGAGAATTGGGATAAGGAATTGGATGAGGAGGTCAATAGGAAATTCGCGGGCAAACTAAGGTTAAGGCAGCAATGAACTTATGCTGCTCGTAAAATAACCCGTGTAATGGTAATATTAAAATAATGAGACATCCTAATTATTCCGTATGTCAAGCTTGGGTATTCGAAGGGTTGCGGTACTCGGCGCCGGCACAATGGGTCACGGAATTGCCGAGGTATTTGCAATGGCGGGTTTCGAAGTTAGGCTCATGGATGTATCTGACGAGATTCTTAGGAACGCCCTTAATAGAATTAGGGATAGTCTTGAGCGACTAAGTAAGAGGGGCGAGTTGAGGGAGAGTGTTGATTCCATAATGGCTAGGATAAGTACAACCACAGACTTAGCAGTGGCTGTCAAGGACGTGGACTTCCTAGTGGAGGCTGTGCCCGAGAATGCTGAGCTGAAAAAGAGGCTGTTCAGCGAGGCCGATAGGTATGCGCCGCCTCACGCTATATTCACCTCAAACACGAGCACAATACCAATAACCGAGCTCTCTGAGGCCACTGGGAGAAGGGAGAGGTTTGCAGGCATGCACTTCATGAATCCCCCACCATTAATGAAACTTGTCGAGATCATAAGAGGTAGGTACACCAGTGATGATACTATGAACATTGTCATCCAATTAACGAGATTACTCGGTAAGGAACCTGTCGTTGTCAACAAGGATGTGCCAGGTTTCATAGTTAATAGGGTCCTGTTTAGGGTAATGCTTGAGGCATGCCGTGAGGTTACTCAGGAGGGCACCAGGATCGTGGACCTGGATGCGATGGCCAGGAACGTGCTTGGCCTGCCCATGGGACCCTTCGAACTTCTTGATTACATAGGTCTTGACACGAGCTTATTCATAGTCAGGGCAATGATGGAGAGGGGGTTCAAGGCGCATCCATGCCCATTGCTTGAGGATCTCGTGAATAAAGGAAGGCTTGGTGTGAAGACTGGCGAGGGCTTCTATAAATACCCAGGTCCTGGACAATACGTTAAGCCCAAGGTCTTACCTGACCAGGGGCTTGACTTAGACCCTGTTAGGTTAATAGCACCTGCAATTAATGAGTTGGCTTGGCTAATTAGGGAAAACGTCGCCACAGTAGATGATGTGGATAAAAGCGTTAAACTCGGCCTTAACTACCCATGGGGCCTATCAGATTTTGCAGATGAGGCTGGACTCGATAATATTGTGGATGCCCTAAACAATCTCAGAGGCGTTAGCGGCTGGGAGGAGTATGAACCAGACCCATTACTTCTTGATTATGTGAAGGCTGGTAGGTTAGGTAGGAAGGCTGGTAAAGGGTTCAGGGACTACCCCGAGGTTGAGGAAAGGAGGTTTGAGGAGGTTGTGCTTAGGGTTGATCCACCTGCCGCATGGATTGTGTTCAATAAGCCGGATAAACTAAACGTGTTAACTCAGAGGATGGCTGATGAAATTGTGAATGCATTGAGGGCTGTTGAGGACGACCCACGGGTGAAGGTTGTGGTTATTACGGGCAACGGTAGGGCATTCTGTGCAGGTGCTGATATTAACCAGTTCCAAAACACATCACCAATACAGATGTTCAAGGCGATGAGGCATTATCACTCAATGACTCTAGAGATTGAGTATTATACGAAGCCTGTGATAGCCGCGATAAATGGTTATGCCCTAGGTGGCGGGTTAGAGATAGCCATGGCTTGCGATCTCAGGATTGCCTCCGAGGACGCCTTGCTCGGACAACCTGAGGTTAATCTAGGTATAATACCTGGCGCCGGAGGCACGCAGAGGTTAACAAGGCTAACGAACCCTAGCATTAGTAAGGAGCTGATACTTACGGGTAAGCAGATAAGTGCCACAAAGGCTCTTGAGTATGGTATCGTTAATAGAGTCGTTCCTAAACACGTGCTTGAGTATGAGGTTAGGAGGTGGGTTAAGGATCTCGCATCCAAACCACCGCTGACGCTTATGCTAGCTAAGTACGCCATTAATTATGGAATTGAAGCACCAATATGGAGCTCATTGAATGGCGAGGCCTCATTATTTGGTGTCGCGATTAGCACTAAAGATGCAGTTGAGGGCGTGAGGGCATTCCTGGAGAGGAGGAGACCCAAATTCACCGGTGAATAACTAGGGTTTAAATCGAAGACCTCCACCACTGATTATTTCCGCTAGGACCAGTATTACAATCGATATTATTAAGGAGGCTGATGCGTAACCAAGTGCCATGGGTAATCCGTAAACCTCGTAGGTGTACCATATGAGTATTGGTAGTGGATACACGTAATTAAATAATGGTGGATTCACCACATAATAAGCGAGTATTACTATTGAACCAAACTCACTGACAGCCCTACCCCACGCAATCATGAATGAGGATAACAACTCCCTATGCGTCATTGGAACCACAACCCTCATGAAAACGCCCCATTGACTTAGACCAAGCGTTAAACCCACGTATTCGTACGTTGGGTCTAACTCATCAAAGACCTGCTTAATTGCTCCAGTCGCTATTGGCGCCGAAACCACGAAGTAGGCTGTCACGAGACCCCATATGGTATCCACCAGGGGTAGCCTACGTACGATGGGTATTGGGGATATTGGTGAGACGAGAATTAATAGTGATAAACCAACTATCGTGTGGGGTATTGTCAATGGACTGAGGAGTATGCCACTAACAACATCATCCAGGGGGCTTGGAATCAACCTCCTCGATATTGCGTAGGCAGTCGGTGCACCCAGAAGTAGGTCCAGTGCCGCTGCAATCAACGCACCGAGGAGTGTCAATGCCACACTTTCTATGAATAGGCTGCTCATTATGGATCTCAATACGTATTTATAACCGCCGTAAATCAATGCTACCATTGGTAGCGTGAGTATTAGGGATATCATCACTACGAAGGGTAGGAACAATTGTTTCGAACTATCCAACCCAATCACCCAAGCCTTAACTGCCCGAACCGCCGTAGGCTAGGATTGATGAATTCACCAGAACCCTAATGAGTGGTGGTGCTCCATTTACGTTGCCGTAGAATATGGCTGGGACTAGTGGATTGATGCCTAAACTCCTCATTAACCCCTGCCCACGTGGTGTTATGAGGTAAATGATCAATTCCTCGGCTAGCTCCTTATTAGGCGCCTGGTTGGGTATCGTTATGGCTAACTGTATTGGCGCCCCCTTAACAACCAGGTTGTTACCACCAACAGTTATTACCACACTAGCCTCGCCATAGAATGATGAGTACTGTGGTGATCCAAGGTTGACCTGGGGAGGTAGTGGGAAGTACGGCAGACCTGCGCTTATGGCTGATGATCTGTAGATGGCTATGTCAAACCACACCTTACCAGTCTCCACAGGACCGAACAACTCGCTACCCGCAAGTACCTCATAAACATTCCCTGTGCCGTTGGCGTAATTGAATAAATTAACGTAGTAATCCTTACCCAATCCCCAGTAGATCCCCGTTAATTGTAGAACCATTATTGCGCGATAACCCTCCGGGTCCGTGTTTGGGTTTGACATACCTATGGCGTAGGCGCCGTACTCATGCGCTAGGGCGAAGGTGTCGTTTGAGAATATTAGGTTTAGAAATTCCCTAGTTATTATCATAGCCTCCGTGTAATTCCCAGCCTTTAACGCAAGTTCCTCAGCCCTCGTTAAATTCTCCACAGTACCTAGTAACGGTTGCGGAAGGTTTGGTGAGTAGGCTATGGCCATTTGGTCACTGGCAATGGCTATGTACCAACTGGTTATGTTACTTGGGTAGAACATAGATGTTACTATGTATGGGTCTATGCTGGCATATATTGAATAACCACTCGGATTCAGCAATACCTGACGAGCGGCCTGCACCGCGCCCATCCCGGTTACCGCAACGTTAATACCCAACTCCTTACCTGTTTCCTTAAATAAATTCGCGTACAACGATGCCGTTATGACGCTTAGGGTTTCCTGGCTTGTCTTGGTTATCTGTGGTGCATGCATTATCGTTGTCGGTATTGAGTAACCCACTAAGAGACCGATCAATAGCGATATTATTATTGAACCTATTATTGACGCCCTCATCGATTCTTCACTGTGCGTTACGTGTATTTAAGCGTCTCGATATGGCTATTCAGCCCGTAACCACATCACTAAAGTGTTTTAAGTTTTGAAATTACGTAATCAGTGCCTGGCATGGTTAGGACTAATTTTGATGCGCGCAAGTCGGTATTTGTTAGGAGGTTGGTTGAGGAGGGCGCTCATGGTAGGGTTGACTTTGACATCTACGACTTCCTACTAACATTCAATAAGTCATTAAGCGATTACTACACAACGAGTAGCTGCAGTGGTCGTATCGCGCTGGCGGTGGCACCAAGGCTTAGCTACTCAAAGGGCTCTGGCTTGTTTAAGTTCATTGTCAAGTGGCATAGACCCGTTACCTATAGTGAGGTAGTCAATGCGCTCAACGGTATTGAAGGCAGTGACATTTGGTTATTGGTTAGGGCCCCAATAATGCATTTTATAGCTAGGGATTTACATGGTGCGTTAACCATACTCAGGATGGCTAGGGAGACTGGGTTTAAGCACAGTGGCATATACTCGGTTACCCGTGATGGGGTTGTGGTTGAGGTTCAGGGTGAAGACCGCTTCGAGGTTCCCATAGTGATTAACGGAAGGTTAATAACGCCCACAGATGAACTGAAAAGGCTTATTGATATTGCGAACGAGACGCTCATGTTTGGAAAGTTTAGGCTTGCCCACCTAATACGGTTAATTGAGATTAGATTGCTCGGTAAGGATTGGTTAGGCGACATGCCCAGGAATTACTTCCAGAAATCCTATAGGGAATTCGATATTGGTAATATCAATATTGAGGAACTCTCATGAATGCAGAGACAGAGGCGTAAGATTTTTAAGGTTTCTCCGCACCGCCGGCACGGTGGGACAATTGCAACGATGAAGGAGCCTATTCTCGAGGTTGTCAATGTTAGCTATAGCTATAAGACTGAAAGAGGGCCCATACCTGTCCTTAAAGATATAAGCTTCAGTGTTCATTACCACGAGTTCGTGTCAATAGTCGCACCCACAGGCACGGGCAAGACTACATTACTGAGGATAATCGCTGGATTAAGAAAGCCCGATAGTGGTAAGGTATTACTGATGGGTGAGGAGGTTAGGGGTCCAACACCGAAGCTTGCCATGATATTCCAAGACTTTGCATTATTTCCCTGGCTAACCGCCCTGGAAAATGTAGAGTTAGCACTCATGCATAGGAAGGACCTTAACAAGGAGGTTAAGCGGAAGATAGCTAGGAAGTACCTGGCTTTAGTCGGCCTAGAGGGTTTTGAGGATTATTACCCAAGGGAATTGAGTGGTGGTATGAAGCAGAGGGTTGCGATAGCCAGGGCATTGGCTGCCCAACCAGTGGTCCTTTTAATGGACGAGCCCTTTGCAAATCTTGACGCAATAACGGCAGAGGGTTTAAGATCCGAGGTCTATAACATGGTTTTTAACGAGGAGTCCACCGTTAAGGCAATAGTGATGGTTAGCCATAACCTCGAGGAGGTTGTGGAGCTCAGTGACAAAGTTATAATACTTGGTGGCAAGCCAGCGGGTATAATTGCGGAAGTGGATGTTGAGTTACCGAGACCCAGGAACACGAGGGATGCGGAGTTCCAGGATTATCTAGATAGGCTTTACTCGCTACTATCCATAAGCTTGAGGACCTAGGTGATATTAATGTATGTGTCGTCTATAATCACAATAATCATAACAGCTATACTAGCGACGTTGGCAACGTTCGGTAGAGTGGCGTTAACGATAATACTCAGTATAGTCCTTGGTTGGTTCCTGGGATATGCCGCGGTAAAGAACGGGTTATTTGAGGGGGTATTCCTCTCGATTATTCAAACCTTGGAGGCCGTTCCAGTCATTACCTTCTTCCCGCTGGTTCTAATATTCTTTGTGAAATCAATAGGTGGTTACATAGGAACGGAATTGGCTGTTGACTTCCTGGTTTTCACAGCAGTTGTTTGGAACATATGGGTTGGTGAATATGAATCGATTAAAACCGCGCCCCAGTCCCTGGAGGATGTTGTGGAGATGCTAAGGCTGAGTTTTTGGGGTAAGTTTAGGCGCCTATACATACCAGTCACAATGCCTAGAATTGCGGGTAACGTGCTCGTAAGCTTCGCTGACGCGTTATTCTACATAGTCGTTAGTGAAGTCATCACCCTAGGCACGACCCAATACTCCGTCTTTGGAATAGGTGCATTAATTGCGAATTGGGTAAGTAATGGTGAGTGGACAAACGCATTTACTGGGTTTGGGGTATTAATCGTTATGGTAACGGCGGTTCTCTTTGGAATACTTAGGCCATTCGTGAACTGGGCCGTTAAGTATAGCTATGATCCGCTCATGGAGGTGACGAGGACGAGGATTAGAAGACCCGTGGTTACTAGCCGTGCAAGGGCCTTTGTGGCGAGGAATATCAGGTACATAAGGAGGGTGGCGGCGATAGAGGATGCCGTAATGCCTGTTTTTATTAAGGCATCGAGTTACGCCATTAGGCATAGATTAACGACTAGACCAAGGCCCAGAAACGTATTAACGGTTACGGAGAAGTACGTCGGCTTAGCCTTTGGGATTGCAATCATTGCTTGGCTTACTTACGCAATATACTCAACATGGCAGTCTACGTGGGTACCAATAATAAATGATATCTATAACCACGGCATACTCTATCTCTATTACCTAGGGCTTGATTGGTTAAGGGTTGCCTTAGTGACCTTGGCCTCGATAGTAATAGCAATACCCATTAATTACCTAATGGTAACAAATAGGAGGGTTGAGGCAATTCTATTACCAATACTCGAAGACCTTGCCTCAATACCCGTATCCGCATACCTGCCATTAATAGCCATACCATTCGTGACATATCTAGCCGTAACCCTAGGCATACACGCATCGCTGGAGCTCCTCGTATTCATAGTTGCCTTCCTCAGCACCGCCTGGTACGTCATATACAACATGTACGTTGGTATGAAGACAATACCAAGAAGCCTTTGGGACGTCGCTGACAACCTTAAGTTAAGCACTTGGCAGAAGCTTAGAAGACTGGCTATACCGGGGGCTATGCCCGCCACAATAACAGGCCTTGCAAGCACCGTTGGGTCAACATGGGGTGGACTTGAGGTTGCGGAGTACATACAGGGCCTCAATGGTCAAGTCTATATGGTCCATGGGTATACGGCACTCATGGATTACTACACGGCCGTGGGCAACATTGTTGGTTTAGAGGCTATGAGTTTAATACTTGCAATAAACGTGATACTGCTGAGCGTCTTCGTTTGGAGGAGGCTATTTAGGTTGGCTAGGGAAAGGTATAGGCTTGAGGGTGCTATTACCCTCTAAATACTCATGGAATTATTTATTCTATTAACCTATATCTCTAATTTCATGAAACTTGCATGGCGATAATACGTGATATTTCACGGTTATTACGTTAATCCGTGTGTAATAAGGCTTATAAGTATTCTAATGAATTCACATAAATAGTTGATTATTTATGTCTAAGGAAAACACAGAACAGGGGGCGGAGGGTTACTCCAGGACAACAATTATGGTCCCCAAGAATGTGGCAACCGAGCTATCCCACGTAGCTAAGAGTAGAGGTAAGACCCTCTTCTTTGTTGCTGGTGAGGGGCTTAAGTTAGCGGCTGAGCTGATTAAGGATGGGTTTGAACCTTCGGATTTGATTTACTTCTGGAGATTATACAAAATCCTAAGTACGATGGATGTGATTCCCATGCCCATGAAACTCGTTGAGGAGGTTTGCACAACAATGACCACAACATTAATTAGGATGTCTACGGATGATAGATTACCGAGCGATTTAAGGGAGGAGATGAGCAAGACGGTAAACGTGCTATGGGACATATATGAGAGGTATGGGCACCAGGTTGGAACATTAATTAGGATGGAGTTTGATAACCTTGAGGAGCTACTTGAGGCCGTATCTAGACTTACTCGATTAATGGCTGTGAGACACGTGGAGGTTAAGAAGTTGGATGATAACACGATAGAGTTGATGGCCATAGGCCCCAGCGGCGCCACTGATATTGGTAATAGGGCCCTTATGGCATTCATTAGAGGCTTCGTTTCGCAGTACGATTATGAAGTTGTTAGTGAGGATGTGAGGGCTAACGTACTTAGGGTAGTTCTTCGGAAAAGAACCTAGGTGGAATACCTATGGGTTTGTAAAAATCTCCTGTTAAATTATTATTGTTGCTAAATTCGATATACCAGGCCACCTTAAGGCTGCCTCCATGGCCACTGGACCATGTATCTCACTACCCTTTGGTGCACCATTCTCGTCGGTTATGACCACGGCATTATCCTCAAACGCGATCCAGGTCCCATCAGGCCTCCTGTATGGCCTCCTCTGCCTAATCACGATAGCCCTTAATATTTGCTTCCTAACCTCAGGCTTACCCTCAATGACGCTTACAACAACCATGTCTCCAACTGCTGCCCCGGGTATTTCCCTATGTATGGGCTTTGCTGTATGCCCTATAATGCCTACCACCCTAACGAGCTTGGCACCACTGTTATCAGCAACAGGGACTAAACTATTCATGAATATGCCTGGTGTCTTATGAAAACGCCAACTAACACCTACTTGACGTGCTCCGCCTCTCTTCGCCATTGGCACTGTTAGCGAGTGATCAGTTTATAAGTCTAATCCACCATCATCTTTCATCACCACAGTGTGAGGTTAGGAGAATTAGCACTCTAACAATGAATAATGAATGAAACAGCGCTCTTCCATTAATAAAGCCTTGACAAAATCATTCATGCTTCAGGTGTTACTTCAATCTCTCGTAATTAATTGAAGACCCATCGACCTAGCCAGTTCATTTATTGTTATTTTTCTCGATACCGCATTAACCACAATATTGACCACATCACCGACGCTAACCCTTACCTGGGCCTTGGTATCTCTGTCTCTTATGGTTACGGTATTATCAACTGGGGTTTTGTCATCAATAGTTATGGCAAAGGGTACACCGAGTGAGTCGTATTTAGCGTATCTACTGCCTATGGTGCCATCGTCATCATACACAGCCCTAACGCCAGCCATTGAGAATTCGCGGAATAATCTCTTGCCAATGCTCACGTAATTATCCTTCCTAATTATTGGTAGTATTGCCACCTTTATTGGCGCCACGTCAGGCGGTAGCCTAAGTAGGGGCTTACCATCAATTTCGGTGTACGCGTGCTCCAACGTTGCGTAGACAATCCTATCTACTCCGAAGGATGGCTCCACATCATGAGGCACGAACCTTTCCACAAAAACCTTCTTCCTCTCCTCCCTAATAAAAACCATGTCACGCGTTATTGAGTAACCATTTACAGTAACCACACCCTTACTGCCCAACTCACTGGCTAACCAGCTCGGGTCTGCCTTACTCACTGCCTGCATAACCTTAGACGCCTCATTACCGAAGACATCCCTAATCCTTTGTGGGTTTGGGTATACCCTAATCTCGGTAACCTCCTTAGGCGTGCTTAACCTTCTCTCCACCGTTAAATCATAACCACTATACTTCATGTGCCTACTCAAGTCGTAATCGGTCCTATAGGCATGCCCACTAACCTCAATCCAACCAAACCTCTCACTATACACCATCTGGTCAAAGCTGGCTGATGAGTAATGTGCCCTCTCCTGTGGTAACTTAGCCAGGAAGTACTGGTGATCGAGTGGTATACCAAGCTCGTTCATGTATATTGTGGCTAAACCCATGAAAAACGCCATCCACTCATTCGGCACCACACCAACTTCAACAGCCTCCCTAGGACTGAACTCCCTGGGCTCCTTAACACCAGCAGTCACGTCCCTCTCGGGTATTATCCTAAGCTTAACATCCAGTTCATCTAGGTACGGGCACTTGGTATCCTCTGGATCGAAGAAGAACTCTATCTCCATCTGTGCAAACTCCCTAAGCCTAATGAGACCCTGCCTAGGCGATATCTCATTCCTACCAACCTTACCGATCTGGGCAATGCCAAGCGGTAATCTCCTACCAACTAGATTGAACACCTTCGGGAATGATACGAACATACCCTGGGCAGTCTCGGGCCTTAGGTAGCCAACGTTCTCACTATAGGGGCCTATGGTTGTTTGAAACAACAAGTTGAAAGCCCTAACATTACCCAGCTCACCACCGCAGGCTGGGCATTTAATACCATGTTTCCTAATCAATTCATCAAGCTCCTCAAAACTAAGCCCCTCAGTCTTGACGGAAATACCTCTCCTACCCAACTCCTCCTCTATTAAGTGATCAGCCCTGTACTTACGACTACACTTCGTGCATTCAACAATCGCATCCGTGAAGTGGTCAAGGTGCCCACTCGCCTCGAAAACTATCCTGGGCATTATGATGGGCGTCTCGATCTCAACTATGAAGTCTTGATATGGGTACACAAATATTCTGCGCCATTTCTCGATAATATTCCTCTTCAATTCAACACCCAGTGGGCCATAGTCATAGAAGCCACCAACCTCAGCCCTGCTCCTATAAATCTCAAAGCTCGGGTAGAAAAATCCAGCCTCGCTCATAAGCTCCAGGAACCTTTCAAGATCCATCAGACAAGGCGAACCCAGATATCAAATAAATTTTTAGGTTAGGTAATTGAGCACGTCAAGCACGAGCTTGATAATCACAGGTAAAGACATTAGGTTCGGGTCATTTGGCGGTGAATACTCAACCAAATCCACAACCCTAACCCTAGAACCACCATGATCGAGCACAGCCTCCACAACCCTCAACAACTCACCATAACTTAGCCCAAGCCCCTCGGGATTACCAACGCCAGGCATTATTGAGGGATCCAGGACGTCAACATCAATACTGAGGTGTATAGGGCCTGAGTAGCTATCTAATAACTCCCTAACCCACGTCCTAAGCTCGTACTTACTCATTAACTTTAAATCCTTGGTCGTGAGGAGTACGGAATTCTCGAGATTCTTAACAAAGGTAAGTTCCTCAGGATCATATGACCTAGGCCCAAGGAACATAAATAATTGCGGCTTGACATCCCTAACAATGTGCCGAACAAAGGTTGCGTGGGATAGGGATTGACCAATGGGCCACTCTTCCCTTGAGTCAAGGTGTGCATCAACATGTACGTAAATACCATACGAGCCCTTATTCTCGCTTAAAGCCTTCGCAGTGCCTAAACTAAGCGTGTGCTCGCCACCAATGCTTATGACCCTACCCCACCTACTCAGGGCTTCATTAACGACAGCTTTAATCCTCTCAACATTCCTATCAACCAAGCCCTGGAGGAGCGACACATCACCAAGATCACATGCCTTACTTAATACGTCAAATCCAAGATCGATACTCGGGGTGAACTCGAAGTATTGACTCCACTGCCTAATCACACCAGGTGCAAATCGCGTACCAGGCCTAAAACTGACGGTATCCTCCATCGGAATACCAAGTATAGGCACACCAGAACCGCACCTGGATATACCGAAAAACGTGTTTAGGGTATTGACGTAAAAATCCAAGCTACCCATGGCCATGGCTAAACACCTCATCCACCCTCTCAGCTACAGCCAAGAGACTTGAGTAAATAACCTCCCAGGAATTAACCGGACTAGCTCTAACATCATTGTTGAAAGCCACGCCAGGCTTAACAACGTACATACGAACACCAGCCCTCCTCAATATCAGATACGAAGGAAGGCACAACGAACCATGGGGCGCGAGGACCACGGTAGCGCCCAGCTCAACACACCTCTTAGCCACAGTAGGCCTCTTATTCGTTGAACTTAGGGCTGGGTTAACCTCCCTATGAACAACGGCGCCATCCTTAATCAAAACAATGTACTTAGCCCTAGAGAATAGATCAAATGTAAAATCCTCACCAACAGTCGTACAAATCGTATCACCCATCGCAACACGACAAAACAACCATCTTTATAAATATTCATGATAAAGGCAATTAAGGAGAAATAAAAACAGGGTAATATTAAAGTTATACTTTACAAAAACCTATTTAAACAAAACATCTAAAACACGTATAGTGCCTATACCTGCCTTGCATTCACGCCATTGGCGCCGAGCCAACGACCCGGCCAAACCGGGCCGCTGACTTGGCACCAATGACGTGGGTGCATGCAGGGGGCAAAATACTGTTTTTCACTTGTTTCACCTATTATACCTATTTATGGGAATATAGACTAAAGGGTTTATAAGAGGCTTCTATAACGATGACTTGACCTAGGATGACCAACTCTACTGTGGAAATAACCTTCTATGGCAGGGGAGGTCAGGGTGCTGTTACGGCTGCCCAGATTATTGCCCAGGCGGCAATTAAGCGTGGCTTATTCGCAAGCTCCTTCCCCGAGTATGGCGCTGAGCGTAGGGGTGCCCCTGTTAGGGCTTATGTTAGATTATCCAGAGAACCCGTCCTAGCTAGGGAACCTATTGAGAAGCCAAATATTTCTGTTGTGTTTGATACTAGGTTGTTGAGTATTTTCAACATACCTGCAATCACGAGAGATTACATAGTTGTGAACGCAAGTAGTAAGGATGAGGTTAGGCAGGAGTTGACTGGCTTTAGTGGTAGGGTTATTTACGTGAATGCGTATGAAATAGCCACAAAGCACCTAGGCAAGCCCATAGTAAACACCACAATGCTTGGTGCCTTACTCAAGGTTCTCGATCTCCTTGATCTAGAGACCGTGAAGGAACTTGTAATGGAAACCTTCGGTAAAAAGCTCGGTAAGGCGAATACCGAAGCCCTAGAAGAGGCTTATAAGGCGGCTGAGGTGATTATGTGATGATGCGATTAACATGGAGAGACCTACCAATAGGTGGCTTCGTAATTGAACCTGGTAATGCACGTAATAACCTGACTGGTACTTGGAGAACTGAACGCCCAGTGATAGATCAGGACGCATGCATAAGGTGTAGGATATGCTGGATGTACTGCCCAGAGCCAGCCATATTAGAGCTGAATAAGCCATACACAACCAGGGGTGGTAAGAAGTATGATATGACGTATGAAATAGACTACGACCATTGTAAGGGATGCGGAATATGCGCCCACGAGTGCCCCGTTAAGGCAATAAAGATGATACCCGAGGTGGGTGGATAATGATGGAGGCTAAGATGCTAGGTATTAGGGAGGAGATTGTTAAGGAACGCCTTGGGCTCACATCGAATTACGCAGCCGCCTATGCCGTTAAGACTGTCGATGTTGATGTGATTGCTGCTTATCCAATAACGCCACAGACAACAATAATAGAGAAGCTTGCGGAGTTTGTTGCCAATGGGGAGCTAGACGCTGAGTATATACCCGTTGAGTCCGAACACAGTGCCTTATCCGCAGTTGTTGGCGCTTCGGCGGCCGGTGCTAGGGTGTTCACGGCCACGGCAGCCCAAGGCCTTGAATTCATGCATGAGGTGCTGCACATAACCTCGGGCCTTAGGTTACCTGTGGTTATGGCTGTACCAGGGAGAGCATTGTCCGCACCAATCAGTATTCATGGTGATTACCAAGATATCATGAACGCCAGGGATGCTGGTTGGATCATGATAATTGCCTCTTCGGCTCAGGAGGTTTATGACTCAATAATCATGGCGTATAGGATAGCCGAGGACCAAAGGGTGCTATTGCCCGTGATGGTTTCATACGATGGATTCCTGATGAGCCACACAACAGAACCCGTGGAACTATACCACGAAGAATACGTAAGAAAATTCACACCAAGGAATCTAAGCAGGTATAGGCTTGATCCGAGAAAGCCAATAACCGTTGGTGTCATAGCAAGTCCTGATTGGTATTACGAAATAAAATACCAGGCAGTGCACGCGCTGAGGGAATCCAAGCAAGTAATTAAGGAGGTCCATGAGGAATTCAATAAGGCTTTCGGCACAAATTACGACTTAGTCGAGAAGTACATGGTTGATGATGCCGATTACGTGTTAATAACATATGGAGGCGCATCAAGTGGTAATGCCAAGGAGGCGGCTAGGAGGGCTAGGGAGAGGGGGTTAAGGGCTGGCGTGGTTAGAATAAGGTTATTCAGACCCTTCCCTGCTGATGAGTTAGTCAATGCAGTAAAGGATGCCAAGATCGTAGCTGTTGTCGATAGGGCATTAACCCCCGGTGATGTTTACGAGGGACCCGTGTTTAGCGATGTTGTTTCCGCCCTATACAGTAGGAATATTGAGAAGCCCGTCATATCCGTGGTCCACGGCATATCCCAAAGAACAATGCTTGCTGATGACTTCTATAATCTTTATAAAATGCTCGACGAGTATGCAAAGACTGGTGTGTATCCAAGAAGTACTGTATTCCTGGGGTTGAGATCATGAAGGTCTACTTCAGGACAATAAAGGATTTACCCGTTGAGGAGCACTTCGGGCCTGGACAATTAACATGTGCTGGATGCGGTCCCTCAATAGCCATTAGATGGTTAATAAAGGCCGCAGGTTCTGACATAATTGTCGTCAATGCGACGGGGTGTATGGAGGTGACTACTACGTCGTACCCGTACACAGCATGGAGTATCCCATACCTGCACGTAGCCTTTGAGAACGCAGCCGCCGCGGCATCTGGCGTTGAGTCGGCGCTTAAGGCACTTGGGAGGAAGGGGATACTGGACACTAAGGCTAAGGTTATGGTTATCGCGGGCGATGGTGGTACTTATGATATTGGTTTGCAGTCTCTTAGTGGTATGCTTGAGCGTGGTCATGGTGTGCTTTATGTGCTTTATGATAATGAGGCTTACATGAACACAGGAATACAAAGATCAGGAGGAACACCACACTTCGCCTGGACAACAACATCACCAGTTGGTAGTAAGTTGAGGGGTAAGGTCCAGAGGAAGAAGGATATAATGAGTATAGTCATTGGACACCACATACCATACGCAGCAACAGCAAACATAGCCTACCCAATAGACCTAGCTAATAAGGTTAAGACAGCCCTTGACTACCTGGATGAGGGACCCGCATTCATACACGTACTAGCACCATGCCCACCAGGGTGGCGTTACCCAGAGGAAATGACAGTCGAAATAGCCAGGCTGGCAACAGAGACAGGTTACTTCCCACTGTACGAGTGGGACCATGGGAGGATAAGGCTGAATCCACCAAGCAACACCCACCTGGATAAGTCAAGGAGGAAACCAATAATTGAGTACCTAAAGAGGCAGGGAAGATTCTCACACCTGACTGAGGACGATATTAAGGAAATTGAAAAGGAGATCGACGAGTATTGGGACTACCTAGCAAGGCTGATCAAGGCGTTCGGTTAAAAATGAACTGCTTCCTAATGGCTTTAAAACCACACTTCGCAGAGGAAATACTCAATGGCAAGAAGGATTGCGAAGTCAGGACATACCTAGGGGCAATTAATGAGGGTGATGTAATTCTTGTATACTCATCAAAGCCTGTGATGGCAGTTACAGGCTATTTCATAGCAGAGCATACAGTGGTAGTAAAACCGAATGAACTAATTAATAACTTAAGAACACTATGCCATAAAATACCCAGAGACAATGAGGAATTCATACAAAACAACTACCTTAAATCAAGCAGGAGAATACTCATATTAAAAATAACAAAACCAAAATTATTCCAGAATAAAATATCAATAGAACAATTAAGGAAAATAGACATAGCAATACCAAGAAGCTATGCAAGAATAAACGCACAAACATGCAAGGAAATAATCAGCACGGGGAGAAAGCTTTAAACCATTGAAAACAAGGCTAAACTCGCCGGGGTGGCCGAGCTAGGTCCAAGGCGATCCCCACGGGATTAACCGTAGGGGCCTGAACGGGCCTGGAGTTGAAGTAAAAGAACTAGATAGTCCGTCCCCGCAAGGGGGCCCGGGTTCAAATCCCGGCCCCGGCACCAAATTATTCTATAAATTAGGGTGCTTGTTTTTGTGTTTATTTAAATTCAAAAGAATATGTTCGTAACTTTCTCACGTTGTGCTTAAAATACACTTATCGTCATTTTTCCCTGGAATAAATTTTAAAAATGCATTATGGTCTGTATCGTGATGGTTAGGGCAAGGATATTGAGGACTTTGGTTGTTGCCGCGTTAATATTGGCAATTACGGCTGTTGTAGTGCATGCGCAGGCGACTGACCAGGCCCAGGTTATGGCAGCCAGGTACTTGGGTGCTGGCGTTGGTTTTGGCCTTGCAGCCTTAGGTGGTGGTATTGGTGTTGGATTAGCAGGTGCCGCGTCGGTTAGTGCTATGGTTGAGAGGAGGGATTTGCTTGCAATGTATATATTATTTGTGGCCTTAGCCGAGGCTATAGCGATCTATGGCTTCGTGGTGTTCTTCATATTGATTTGAGATAGAAAGTTACGAAGACCAGAATTCAAAATTTAACCATTTAGAAGTTCCTTAGTAAGGTCCTCATAGAACTTGCTTGTTTGTTCTAACGATTTTATGTTTACGTTCTCATTTGGACCATGTGCATTCTCACCAATTGGCCCGAAGTCTATTGCCTCTATACCCAGTGGTGAGAAGTACTTTGAGTCGCTTGCCCCAGCCATCTCCATAACAATGGGCTCCACACCTAATTTCCTCAAAACCTCCATGGCTGTTGTCACCAGCTTGGAATCCCTTGGTGTGTTGAGGTAACCAACACCACCCTCAGCCCTAACATCAACCTCAATATCCTGGAAGTAGTCCTGTACTGACTCCATCATTGCCTCCCTAATGGCCAGTGGATCATCAGTCATCGCCCTAACATTAATCACAAACTCATGAAAACCATCAGCAAACCTGTACACGTTGGGTGTTGCGGTAACACCGTAAATGCTCTGTGCCTTGACCTTGGGATTAACCCTACTCAGCGGTAATAACGCCTTAACAGCGTTGGTTAAGCCCAAGTCGACATCCTGCATTGGGCATCCCCGGCATGGTTTGACTACCTCAGCCTCAATCCAGGTTGGCGTCACATTTTCCTTAACGAAGGAACCCCTAATGCTTGCTAGGTACGCATTATTAACCCATAGGTACTGGGATAGGGCTAGGAGTGGGTGCGTATCCACACCTGGTGTGAAGTAGGCTGCGTGGTATGGCGGCCTAACCTTGTAATCAAGCTTGAACCTAACAACCTCCCTAACACCATTCACCGTCGCCTTCAACCCCTTAGTCCTTATAGCGGCGTTGAATATAGCCCTCCTCCTATTTATAATGACCATGCCATAACCATCGGCATTAATGACGTAGTTAGGCCTCAAGCCATTACTTAGTAGGTAGTCCCTAACAACCCTTGCGCCATTTTCGCCACCAACCTCCTCATCGGTAGTGAAGGCAACAATCAATGTACCCCTATTAACCTCACCAACAAGTCCCTCAAGGGCCTTGAGGACAGCTGCAACGTTACCCTTATCATCAAGCACACCCCTACCATACGCAACATCACCAACAACAGTCAACCTAAGTGGGTCAAATCTCCACTCATCACGAACAAAAGGAACAACATCGAGATGAGCCATCATTAATACCCTGGGTTCTGAGCCGTTGCCAACAACACCAATGATGCTCCTATAACCATTACTAATAAACGTCTTTGTCCTAATGCCTAAACCATTCAGTAATCCCTCAACGAAATCCACGACACCAGGGTCTGGGTACTTACCAATCGATGGGTCGTTAACTGTGTCGAATTCCACGAGTATTTCCAGGGTTTTTAATAAATCCATATGTTATTAGCCACCCTGTATTTGAACACCTAAGCTTTCCAGTGTGTTTTTGAGCATATTCTTTATTTCATTTATGTCGATTGGTACTATGGTGCCCTTGGCTGTGGTGAAGTAGAACCAGTTCATGGAGTGGGATATACCCTTCATCCTCTTAATCCTCAACCTCCTCACCGGTATACCTATATTTGCCATGTTCTCATCAAACTCCATCTCGATCACACCATCGAACACGTACTCCACAGTATTCAACAAATTATCAACATCCTCTGTCGTCACATGGGCAACAATGAAGGAAACAAGGTTCCGGCTCCGTGATAACGCCTTCAACTGCTTAAGCATTGCTATCAACCCCCTGGGATCCACGTTTACGAGTAGGTCATTTATTGAGTCAATTATTAAGCCACGAACACCCTTAGAGTAAACGGCCTGCCCAACCTTATTAATTACCTGGCCCGGATCTAATTCCGTAATAAAATCAATAACATTGGGTGACTTAACCTTACGTTGATCACTGATCGTGAAGCCATCAATTATGAACAATCTATCGCTGAAGTTCTTGAGGTCATCAACTACGGATTCTGGGTTGTCGTCGAAGGTTACGTATAATAATGGGTAGTTATTAAGGACGCTCTTGGCAAGGAGTTTAACGAGCAGGGTCTTTCCCATACCTAGGTCACCCCTTATGAGGACCATGTAACCGAAGGGGAACCCCTCAATTAGATCACTAAGGACCTCGCACTTAAGCAACTCCATACTTAACCCAATAAGTGCTTAAGGAAAAGTAAATAAGCATTACCAACACGTTGAAACACCCGCGGTAAAAACCATCGCTGGTATTTACCACCTATTCCTTAATTAAAATCGTAATAAATCTTTACAAATATAAAGCGGCAAAAGGTACTTAAAACCCGACCCCAATGTTTTAGTTGGTGAAGAGGGAGGAGGTGCCCGACCGCTGATGACCGCGGCTATACACTGATTTCCCTAATCATAAAAGGCATACCTGGTCAGGGCAGGTCAGTCTCCTCACCAATCAGCACTGCAATGAATCATCAACCCATAGAGAAGGCAAAGACCCGGCTCAAAAAGGCAACTGTTCATTTAAAATAACAACATATATGCTATTCTCTTTCCACAAACAGATCGATTAACTTTAAAGGCCTAAAACCACGGTGCACGATTGATGAACATAGAAAGGGAAATAGATAAGGCATTAATAACGATTGGAAGGGCACGGATGGGCAAGGTAAAATGCCAAGACGCCCTTGACAAATTGTGGGAATTACTCATCAATATAGATTTCGAAATAAAAACACGCAGAATCACACAACACGTAATGTGCAATTAAACACAACCCTCGACACCACCTCATTACACAGCCAATCCCCTGCCCCGAAGTACTAACCAAATATAGCACTCATCGTAGGAAACAAGAAGCAAACAAAATTCATGGTGGGCCCGCCGGGATTCGAACCCGGGACCTCCCGGTTATGAGCCTTACGCGGGGCTTTTGCCCCAGGGCGCTCTACCTGGCTAAGCTACGGGCCCTGTCTTGTTTGTTCCTTACGGGTTTTTAATGTTTTTCTTCGCTGTTTCTCATTATCATTATTTAGGGTAGTGATCCGTTAGAAGACGCATTTGACGTAGCCTCCGTCTATCAGTATCATTGATCCGTTTATGTATGCTGCCTTGTCGCTGGCTAGGAAGGCCACTAGGTAGCCTATTTCCTCGGGTTTCCCGTACCTGCGGACGGGGACTTCGGCGCTCCAGTTCTTAATCACCTCGTCGATACTCACGCTCCTGTTCCTGGCTTCTTCCTGGGCTAGTTGTTTTATTCTCTCGGTCTCTATGTAGCCCTGCATTACACCATTTGCCGTGATGCCGTACTGCCCATACTCTATGGCTAGGGATTTCACGAGCCCTGCTAGGCTTAGTCTGACAGTATTTGACAGCACGAGGTTTGGTATCGGCTGCCTGAGGGTTAGTGATGTCACGTATATCAACCTTCCCCAACCCTTACTAACCATATGACCGACCACACGCCTAGTTAACCAAACAGCGCTTAACAACAGTAGTCGGGTTGCGTACTCCCAATCATCATCACTTAGTTGGGAGAACGTGCCGGGCTTAGGAGGGCCTGTGTTATAAACGAGTATGTCAATTGTGCCGAAGCTCCTCATTACCTCATTAACGAGTGCCTCGACATCGCCCTTCACCGTTAAGTCAGCCTTTATGGCGAGCACCTCGGCACCGCTCTCCTTAGTAATGATTTCCTTAGCCTTGGCCAGCTCATCCTCACGCCTAGCGCTTATCACGACCTTGGCGCCCTCCTGGGCTAAGACCTTGGCTATGCCGAAGCCTATTCCTCGGCTGGATGCCGTTACTAGGGCGACCTTATTCCTCAGGCCCAAATCCATATCGGCATATCAAAGCTTACCTTCCTTTTTCAGCATTATCCCTTAATACCTAAATGCGTACACAACAAGGTTTAAATTCCACTGTATCTTCCACGTTAGTGTCAATGAGCTCTCTTGAAATTGATTTGAAGAATAGGGAGAGGTATGAGGATATTGTAAAGGCAATCAGTGAATTCGGCCGATCGGTAAAGGAGACAGTATTTGAAAACTTACCTGGCGAATTATCTATAACTTATCAAAGGATACGCGAAATATACATTCAAGAAACTAATAAGGGTAGGGTAGACCAAAGCCACCTAATTCAGTTATACGCGAATGTACCAAGGGCTGAGGAGCTGCTTAGGTACCTACTATTCATCACAGTATTGTTTACGGGCTTCAAAAACCTGAGAAATGAATTAATATATAAGGTGGTGGCTAGGAACTACGAGCGTATAAACCAACTGCTCAATAATCCCAAGTATTCCATGGCTAATGACATTAGCATGGCACTACTAAATGACTATTTAAGCGAGGGAGTTAAGGGTGAGGACATTAAGGAGGTCAATAACGCCGTCCACAGCTTTGTCTACGGACTCAGGAGATTAACTGGCGCATACGGAACAACACTACTGAGGTGGATACCCAAGTTCCGCGATCTTGACTCCTTCGAGAAATCCTTGACCATGTTCTACCCAATTAGGGCTAATGAAAGGAGGAGGAGGGCTATTAGGACATTCATCAGGTGGGTTTCCCACGAGACGAACTTACCTGTGGCCCTTGGACTACTATTTAGGGGTGTCTACAGGCGGTACACAATGATTGCTGACATCTACAGCACCATGGTTACTATCAGGAGTGGGGCATTTCTAATATCAACTAACGACAACACACTTAGGGTAATTAATAAGATAGTGGCAGGTAGGGATAGTGGCGTAACCATAAAGATTTACGAGGTTAAGGGTATCGTGAGGACTGTGGGTAGGTTAAGCAATGACCCGATAATCTACGAGAGGGGGGCATTCAGGATAGGTCATGACTACTGCTCAAAGCTTAAATGCAGCGAGTGCCCCATCAATAAGGTTTGCATGAAGTTAACATGGGTGGACATCAAATGAGCAGTATAGACCTACCTGAGGAATTAAGAAGGTTGATTGAGGAGGTAACCATGAATAAACTAAATGAGGTTAAGGGCAAGACCGAGACATTGATATTCGTCGACTCAGTAATAGATGAGGTGAAGAGGGGGGGTGCGGTGATGGATGACGACACAGAGGCTAAGGCAAGGCCCTACGTAGTGGATATACTATGGACACTACGTAAAAGGGGCGTGATAGCAATGGACGATGACCTACTACACTTTAGCCTAACAAGGAGCCAAGATACGTAGGACTTAATTATGCATCACCGAAAGCAATCAATAACCTCAATAAAATTACGCAAATAAGACCACCCTCCTCACAATAAACCACCCAATCCTCATTTTTGAGGATTTTATTGGTACATGCCTAGTTACGTAGTCATAATTGCTCAAGGCATAACACATACCCTCTATAAGCACGTTAATAAAAATTAAACAATACCAATAAATTAATGCCCAAAATTAACATAACGTCCCCTGCATGCACCCACGCCAAACCACCCGGAGGAAATTCCTCCGGGTGGTTTTTCATAACCTACCCAACTCAACTTTAATTGCCCCATACTCACTAATATGTACTATGGCATAACGGCCCTCATAAAAAGGCCCTGGATTCACCACCACCGTACCTCCAATATCATCAATACCTGGCGATTCGTGTACATGTCCTGTGAGCATCACCAACGGTTTAGCACGCTCAATAAACTCCCTAACGGCTTTACTACCAATGTGCCTACCACCCCAGGCCATATCTACCTTACAATCATAGGGCGGATAATGACTTAATACTATCAATTTACGTCCCAATCTCTCCACAGCCTTAATCTCGATTGGGTAACCAGCTAAATATAGGTCTTTACCTATGTCTATGATGCGCCCCTCAATGAGATATTTAGATATCCTAACTCTAATGCCCAGTGGATCCATATTACCCAACACGGCATAGACAGGTTTACCAAGCTTGCTAAGTAGGTCTAAAATGCCGATGTCCTCAAAATCTCCACCTACGGTAATTATATCAATAGTGCCCATTAGGTTCTTTAGTTTATCTATTAAGTCTCGTTCTCCATGGGCATCACTTATATGTAGTATCTTCACCATACACTATAATTCATTTGTTCACAGACTAATTTATTTACCTTTAGAGGTATTATTTAAAAACAGGCTACAGTAATTATTATCATGACGACCGAGACTACGGAGAGGGTAGCTACATGGAGAAAGGTTGTGGCTGGCGTGTTATTTGCAATACCGTGGATATTCTACCTATTACTACCGCTATATAACACTGCGCAACCTGGGCTTGGTGGCGTACCGTTCTTCTACTGGTTCCAAACGCTGTGGCTTGTTGTGTCGTCAATACTATTCATAATAGCCGTGTTCATACTATACCCGGGTAGGAGGTGATGGTAATGAGTCCCCTAGTCGGCCCACTAGGTTGGGGTATATTCCTGGGGTTCTTTGTGATATTTGTCTTCCTGGGCTTTTACGGTGCACGTTGGCGTAGAGGCGACCTAAGCCAGTTACATGAGTGGGCGTTGGCTGGTCGTAGGCTCGGCACCTTCTTGGTCTGGTTCCTGGTCGGTGCTGACTTGTATACGGCTTACACATTCATTGCCGTGCCTTCGGGGGTATTTGCCAGCGGCGCTCTGTACTTCTTCGCAGTACCTTACGTTGCCACGACATTCGCCGTCGCCTCAGTAACCATGCCCGTGCTTTGGAGGTGGAGTAGGTTGAGGAATTATGTGACGGCTGCCGACTTCGTTCAAGATAGGTTTAACAGTAAGCTACTGGCCGGCTTCATGGCGGCTACGGGTATTGTGGCTGAGTTCCCATACATAGCCCTTCAGATAGTTGGTATGCAGGCGGTATTGACGATAATGCTCCTCGGTATTGTGAAGAATATAAAGTTAGTCAGTGATTTAGCATTGACGATAGCCTTCATTATACTGGCTGCCTTCACGTACACCAGTGGCTTAAGGGGTGCCACGTTAACTGCGGTGTTTAAGGATGCACTGGTGTTTCTGGGCGTCATTGCAATACTTGCTGCAGCACCTTTTGCGATATCTGGTGCCTTCTCAACGGCATTTAAGGCAGCCACACTAGCTGCATCAACAACAAAGGGCTTACTAGCAAGTGGTGTTGATTTCTTAAAAACACCCTTTGCAGCAGCCTACACAACGCTTTGGGTAGGCAGTGCATTGGCACTATATTTGTATCCGCACGCTGTCAATGGCGCACTGAGTGCTGAGAGCGATAAGAAACTTGCCCTAAGTACGGCTTTACTGCCTATCTATGGAGTAGCATTAGCGTTATTAGCTATGTACGGCATATTGGTTTACGGCGACACCTCAGCCATGAAGATACTAAGCCTATTCCCACCGAGCGCCAGGGGTAGCTTAGTAATACCAACGTTGGCGGTTACGACCCTGCCCGAGTGGTTGGCGGCTTTGGCATTACTTGGGGTATTTGTCGGTGGTTTAGTTCCTGCGGCTATAATGGCGATGAGCCAGGCGAACCTGTTGGTCAGGAACCTTGTTAAGCCTCTATATCCAGGGATAACACCACAGGGTGAGACTAGGGTTGCCAAGTGGGCCTCCGTAATCTTTAAGTTCCTGGCGCTGGGTTTCGTGTTTATTGTACCAGCTACGTACGCAATATGGCTTCAGCTTCTCGGTGGTATAATAATCACACAGACCTTACCATCAGTATTCCTAGGCCTAGTGACGGATAGGCTTGATAAGTACTCGTTAATGGTTGGTTGGGCTGTCGGCCTTGGATTGGGGGTCTACCTATTCGTGACGCCACACATACCCGCAGCATTTAGCCCACTATACCCAATAGCTGGTCACCTGGTTTATATAGCGGTGATCGCCTTAGCCGTGAACCTGCTCATAGTTCTTGTGGGTACCGGCATCGCCATGGCGATAAGGCATACTAGGTGAGGGTTCTACTGCTTATGGTGTTGACCCAATTGATCGTGTATACTTTGATATTAAAACATTGACAGCTTTCATAACTTTTCGATAAAGAAGGCTTAAATTTTGGATAAAATAAGACTACACAGTCCTAGTGGGGTTGTCGCCCCACCAGGAGCCAGCCCCGAGGCAACCTGAACACTGATGCCCCAAGGATGGGGGCAAAGCCCGACAAGGGATGAAAAGTGATTAGGGACGTGGCTCTACGCCAGTGTTACCCTCAGTAGTTTCTTCATTGTTTCTGGCTTTATGTGTCTCTGTATTTGGTTTTTGTTCGCATTGTAGTTGCTCCTTGTCAGTACTGCGTGTGTCGTTGGTGTCTCCCCATCCCCGATAGGCGCAATTCTACTGAGGTCGGTCATTATTGCATTGTCACGAATAATCCTAGTCCTAAATGGTAAGTTTTGTCGTGAGCGACTTTTATTTTTTGTTGCTACTCTTTCTTGTGAATGTTGCGCAGAGCCGTTGCTGTTGAGCTTGAGGTCGCTAAGGGGCTCAATAGGTTGCTTTACTCCGTTGAGTCTGTGTATCTCGGTATTGTTCGTGAGGTTGTCATGTATGCCGTTGAGCACAACGTTACGAGTGCAACACAACTCCATAGGCTGTTCTACAGCAAGTATAGGAGTGAGTACCAAGGCTTGCATTCCCACCTAATCATCCAAGCCATTAGGCAAGCGGTGCAAATCGCCAAGTCATTCATCGAGAGAAGAAGGAATGGCTTGATGGATAAGTCCTATCCTGAGGTTAGGAGCGTCTCGATTAGGTTTACGGAGAAGGCATGGAGTTATGGGCAGTTCGTTAAATCAATAGCCCCGGTTAGGCTTAGCCTATCACTGCTCGGCGAGAGGAGGGAGGTTTGGCTCAGACCACACAAGCGCTTCTGGCTCTACTGGTGGAGGGTACTAACTGGTGAAGCCGAGCTTGCATCTACGCTAATGATTAAGCGCAAGTTGAATAGGTGGTACGCAATTTTTACATTCAAGATCGAGACAGAGGAGAGGACGCCGCAAGCTATCGTCTCATTCGATATTAATGAGAACACGGTGGCGGTTAGTAAGATTGACTTAACATCCACAGTTAGTATGGTGACTAATTGGAACAGGCAATACCTAACACCACAGCTCTATACGATCAAGACTGATTTTGGTAAGCTAGCCAGGAGGTATGAAAGGATTAGGAACGCAATCATCGAGAAACTCAAGCCCGAATTTGCATTACCGAGCGGTAATTACGTGAACATAACGAACACCAGGGAGTTCAGGAAGCAGGTGAGGAAATTACGAGAAAGGGGTAGGAAGGTTGGTCGTGTCAGGCAAATCGTCAATGAATTGACAAAAACGCCGGCGATAATCATAACCGAGGAGTTGGGCGAGAAACCACAGGAATCGATGATTGAGGATATTGGGAGGGGTGAGCTTAGGCATAGGATCAAGCAAACACCATTCAAGGGCATTGAGAGGACTGTTGAGGATAAGGCTTTGGAGCGCGGCTCCAAACTATTCCACGTATCATCCTATAGGAACAGTAAGGTCTGTCCTATTCATTTCGTGAGGTTGGAGAGGACTGATGATTGGCACACATTGCAATGCCCACTTGGGCACTATGTGGATAGGGACTACGCATCAGTAACAAACATGGCTTGGAAAACAACACCAGAAGCGTGAACCAAGGCATTCTGGTGGGACTTAAGGAAAAAGATGGATTGGGGAGAGTATGAGGACAGACACAATCCACTTGTTCCATACGGAATCGTAACCCTCCTACAGTTCATCATGAAGAGAATAAAGGCCAGCCTAGAGAAAAGCCCCGCAGTGCTGGCCCGGGGCAAACCCATGAACCACCACCGGATACAAAATGAAGGTGGCGGCGAGGAAACCTCCCACACCCTTTCAAGGCAGGGAGGAGGTCAGCTGTAGGGG